>ENA-OUQP01000853-OUQP01000853.1-human-gut-metagenome-genome-assembly--contig:-NODE-853-length-24629-cov-17.930211_pt1 | contig 24629 bp, 26 predicted proteins | sample MGYA00237951_ERZ548836 | MGnify/ENA primary metagenome ERZ548836 (study PRJEB26490, sample SAMN05194702) | human gut metagenome | biome: terrestrial biome; feature: human-associated habitat; material...
GATGCCGTGCCGCAGCCGCCGGAGCGGTGCTTAAGCCGTAAGGCGGGAATTATGCAGTGTTGCCTTTACAGCGCACAGGGGGTAAAGCCGTCCTTGCCCAGCACCTGGACCTTCGTGTAGCCCAGCTCCTTCAGCTTGGCGGCGACAGCCTCAAAACCAAAGGTCAGCGCCTTGGTATCGTGGGCGTCGGCGGTGATGACGACATTGCCGCTGAGCACCAGCCACTCCTTCAGAATCGCATCGGACGGGAAGAAATCCTTGCGGAAACCGCGGTACACCGCAGAGGTGTTGACCTCCAGCACGCAACGGTTGCGGGCGGCGGTCATCAGCGCGGCGTTGGCGGCGGCGGTGTAGCGGGGGTCATTCTCATCAAAGAACTTGCCGTCACCGTTGATCTTCTTGATGAGGTCAAAATGACCCAGAATCGTCGGTTTTTTCTCGGCAACCTTGGCTACGTTGGCAAAGTATGCCTCGGCCACGGCCAGACCGTCGCCGTCAAAATCGTCGTCGATGCAGGCGCGCAGATCCTCCTCGCGCCAGTCGATCTCATAATACTTGCCGGTCTTGGGCCCCTTGACATAGTGCGTGCTGCCGATCCAGTAGTCGTACTGGGTCGGGTCATCGTCGCTGAACAGATCCCATTCCAAGCCGCACAGAATGTCAAGCTTGCCGGCGTAGCGCTCCTTCAGCTTGGCGACCTGCGCCTTGTACAGGGCGGTACGGCTCTGGGTCATGCAATATTCCAGATCACAGGGGGTGTGGCTGTGTCCGCTGAAGCCCAGCGTTTGCAGACCGTTCCGCCATGCCGTGACCGCAATCTCGTCCAGCGTGTTCTTACCGTCGCACAATTTGGAATGAACGTGTACAGAGCTTTTCAGGTATTCGCCTGCCATAGTTACTGCATCCTTTCCTGCTTGACCTTATGGTCAATTACGTGTCGTTTTTCGAGTTCCTTCGTGATGTCCTCTACGGAAATGCCCAGCTCGATCATCAGCACCATGACGTGGTAAGCCAGGTCGCTGATCTCGTAGATGGTCTCCTCCCTGTCGCGCTTGGAGCCTGCAATGATGACCTCGGTGGATTCCTCACCGACCTTTTTGAGGATCTTTTCCAGGCCCTTGTCGAACAGATAGGTGGTGTAGCTGCCCTCCTTCGGGTCGGTCTTGCGGCCCTCGATGAGTGCGTACAGGCCCTGCCAGGTGAACTGCTTCAGCTCATCGGAGACATAGACCGGGTTGAAGAAGCAGCTCTCCGCGCCGGTGTGGCAGGCGGGGCCGGATTTGACGACGTCGATGACGAGCGCGTCCTTGTCGCAGTCGGCGGTGATGGAGACGACCCGCTGCACGTTGCCGGAGGTCTCGCCCTTGCGCCAGATCTCCCGGCGGCTGCGGGACCAGAATACGGTGCGGCCCTCGGCAATCGTCAGGGCCAGCGTCTCGGCATTCATGTAGGCGAGGGTCAGCACCTCTTTGGTATAATGGTCCTGTACGATGGCCGGGATCAGGCCGTTTGCGTCAAATTTGAGAGTCTTGGAATTTCCGGTGATTTCCATGGTGGACACTCCTAAAGTAATATAGTTTAGTGTACCTCTTTTTGTGAGTTTTGGCAAGAGGTAAAGTGTAGGTTTGCTATTATTACGCAGTAGGGGCCGGGCATGCCCGGCCCGCGGCTTTCCCGCAAGAGGACGCTTTTGGGAATGTTGCGGGCCGCACATGTGCGGCCCCTACCGGGTGGATGCATGGCGAAGGGGCGATCACACCCGCATCTCCACCCCGTTCTCCCGCAAATACCGCTTCAAATCGTTGATTTCCACCTGCTTTGTGTGGAAGATCGACGCGGCCAGACCGGCATCTACTGCCGGGTGATTGCGGAACAGCTCAAGGAAATCCTCCTTTTTGCCTGCGCCGCCGGAGGCGATGATGGGCACGGCGCAGCGTGCGGCCACGGCGTCCAGCAGCTCCAGATCAAAGCCGTTCTTCACGCCGTCAGTGTCGATGGAGTTCACGACCAGCTCGCCCGCGCCGTTTTTGACGCCCTGCTCCAGCCAGTCCAGCGCGTCGATGCCTGTGTTCTCGCGCCCGCCCTTGGCGAACAGCATGAATTTGCCGTCCACACGCTTAATATCGGCGGAGAGCACCACGCACTGGTTGCCGTATTTCTGCGCGGCAGCCGGGATGATGCCGGGGTTGCGGATGGCCCCCGAGTTGACGCTGACCTTGTCCGCACCGCATTTCAGCACGCGGTCAAAGTCGTCCAGCGTGTTGATGCCGCCGCCGACGGTCAGCGGGATAAAAATCTGACTTGCGACCCGGCGCAAAATATCGGTGAACAGCCCGCGCCCCTCGACGCTGGCGGTAATATCGTAGAACACCAGCTCGTCCGCGCCGGAGGCGTTGTAGTACCGCGCCATCTCGACGGGATCGGCCATGTCCTGCAGTCCTTCAAAGTTGACACCCTTGACCACGCGCCCGTTTTTGACGTCCAGACAAGGAATTATGCGTTTGGTAATCATGTCCTCATTCCCCCTCGTACAGCCTCACGGCCTCGGCCAGATCAATCGCTCCCGTATAAATCGACTTCCCCAAAATGACTGCGTGGCAGTGCATAGCGGAAAGCTCGGCCAGCTCGGCCATGGCGGCAATGCCGCCGCTGGCCGTGACCTCGATGCCGGGAATCGTCAAAATCTCACGGTACAGCGTCATATTGGTGCCCTGCATCGTGCCGTCCCGGGAAATATCGGTGGCAATAATGGCCTTGACGCCCGCATTGGCGCAGCGGCGGCAGAATGCCACGCCCGGCTCGGGGGTGACCTCCTTCCAGCCGTTGACAGCGACAGCGCCGTCCTTCATGTCAACGCCGACGGCGATCTGTGCGCCGTATTTCTGTGCCATTTCTGCCGTGAAATCGAAGTTTTTTACAGCCACCGTGCCCAGAATGCAGCGGTCTGCGCCGAGGTCAAGATACCGTTGGATGCGCGCCTCGTCGCGGATGCCGCCGCCGACCTCGATTTTGAGGCCGCCCAGCTTGGCAATGGCGGCAATCGTCTGCAAATTGGCCGTGGTGTCGTCCTTGGCGCCGTCCAGATCGACGACATGCAAATACTTCGCACCTGCGTCGATAAATTGCTGCGCCTGGGCGACGGGGTCTGCGTTGTAGACGGTCATCCGGTCGTAGTCGCCCTGATAAAGCCGCACGGCCTGGCCGCCGCGCAAGTCAATGGCGGGGTATAGCTTCATGGTACTTCCTCCCTCTCGCTTACAACTCAGCAAAGGCTTTTAACAGCCGCAGGCCGGTATCACCGGATTTTTCGGGGTGGAACTGAGTGCCGTACACCAGCCCCTGCCGCACCGCGCCTGTGACGGGGATGCTGTAGTCGCTCGTCGCCAGTGTCGATGCAGCGCAGTTTTTGGCGTAATAGCTGTGTACGTAATAGACGTACTCGCCGTTTTTGACGTACTTGAACAGCGGGTCGGCCTCGCGCCCGGGCACAATGTCCATGGCATTCCAGCCGATGTGCGGCACCTTGAGCGCCGGATCGGTCAGGTCGTCCGCCAGCGGGCAGACCTCGCCGGGAATCAGGCCGAGGCCGCGGTGCTCGCCGTACTCGCAGCTTTTTTCAAACAGCAGCTGCATGCCTAAGCAGATGCCCAGCAGCGGCTTTTTCTGCGTTTCCTCGCGCAGAACGGGCACAAGGCCCGTGGCTTCGAGCTTGGCCATGGCGTCGGCGAATGCCCCGACGCCCGGCAGCAGGATATGATCCGCCGCCCGCAGGTCCGCGGCGTCGCGGGTCACCCGCACCTCTGCGCCCAGGTTTCTGACGCTGGACGACAGGCTGAATAGGTTGCCCACGCCGTAGTCAACGATTGCGATCATGTATGGTTCTCCCCCTCTGTATAAAACTTATCCATGGCCCGGCGGGCCGGGTTGGTGAGAATGGAATCATAGCCCTTCAGGCGCGGTGTCTTGCGCTGTGGGAGCGGCATTTATTCACCCAGGATCTCATCCAGCGCCGCAAAGAACCGCTGCATCTGCTCGGGTGTGCCAATCGTGATGCGCAGATAGTCCGAGATGCGCGGCGCGTTGAAGTGGCGGATTAAAATGCCGCGGGCGCGCAGCTTTTCAAAAATTTCCACACAGGGCATACGGTCCGTGGTCGCGAACAAAAAATTTGTGGCCGAGTCAAACACCGTGAACCCGCGGCGGCGCAGCTCGTCGGTGGTGTGGGTGCGCTCGGCAATGACCTTTGCCGTTACATCGGCAAAATAGGCATCGTCGGAGATCGCCGCCGCGCCCGCGGCTTGGGTCATGGCGTTGACGTTGTAGGGGCTGTAGCTGAACTTGACGCGGTTCATGTCGGCAATCAGCGCGGGCCGCGCAATGCAGAAGCCCAGCCGCGCACCCGCCAGATTGTGCGTTTTGGAGAAGGTATGGGTGATGACGAGGTTGTCATATTTTTCCAAAAGCGGCAGACAGGACGACCCGGCAGGCGCGAACTCGACGTAGGTCTCGTCCACGATCACGATGTTGTCGGGGTTCGTTTGCAGCACCTCTTCGATGGCGTCCACCGGGGCCAGCAGGCTGGTGGGCGCGTTCGGGTTGGCAATGACAATCGTCTCGTGCAGGCCGCAGTATTTTTTCAGGTCGATGGTCAGGTCAGCCTCCAGCGGGATGATGTGCTGCGGGATGTGCAGTAAATCACACAACACCGTGTAAAAGCTGTAGGTCACATCGGCGAAGGCCAGCGGCGTGCTTTCGTCGCAGAACGCGCGCAGGGCCAGCAGCAGGTTCTCGTCGCTGCCGTTGCCGCAGAGGATATTCTCCGGGCGCACGCCCCAGTGGCGCGCAATGGCGGCGTTGAGATCGCCGTTGGTCAAATCAGAGTACAGCCGCAGCCCCGGCACCGCCGCGGCCACCGCCGCCGCCACGCCGGGCGCGGGCGGGTACGGGTTTTCGTTGGCGTTGAGTTTGACAACGTCAGCGATTTTAAGCTGTTCGCCGGGGGTGTACGGCTCCAGCGAAGCGAGGGTTTTGGTAAAATAACGGCTCATGGGTGTTCCTCCCCGTCCGAAGTGTAGAATTGATCATGGGGCCATTTGGCGGGATTTTCGTCGATATATTGCCAGATGGTGTCATAGTCGAGCTGGTCGCGGATGATGTGGTCGTAGTAGCCGCGCTGCCATAATTGCACGCCTGCGGTGCGGTTTGTCATGCGCTTGAGCGTGGAAACGAATGCCGGAATGGTTTGATTGGCACGCACCTCTGTAGGGGACGGCGTCCTCGACGCCCCGGACGGGCCTTGCGTGACTACAACAATGAAATGAATGCGATTCGGCATAACGACGTACTTTTCGATTTGCAAATCCGGGTAAAAATTTGTCATGGCCTCCAACTGCGCAATGACGATTTCCCCGTGCGGCGACGGTGACACGCGCGGGGCGTCGAGGACGCCGCCCCCTACAACGCGGCCAAAAACTTTCTTCTTTTCCCGGGCACAAATCGTGATGAAATACGCACCAACCGTTCCGTAATCAAACCGCGGCAAACGATTGGGCTTCCTTTTTGGCAAGCTCATTCCTCAAACCGGATCGTCACACTTCTGGCATGGGCATGTAACCCCTCGTGCTCGGCAAAATTGGCGATGCGTCCCTGCACCTCGCCGAGGGCTTCGCGGGTGTAATAGATAAAGCTCGACTTCTTCACAAAATCATCGACGCCCAGCGGGCTCGAGAACCGCGCCGTGCCGCTGGTGGGCAGCGTGTGGTTCGGGCCGGCAAAGTAGTCGCCCAGTGCCTCGGGCACGTTTTTGCCCAGGAAGATGCTGCCCGCGTTCTGCACCGAGTTCAGCACCGCGAACGGGTCATCGACGCAGATTTCCAGGTGCTCCGGCGCAATGATGTTCACGGCCTCAATGGCCTTGTTCATGTCGTCGGTGACAATAATTTTGCCGTTCGTGTCCACGCTGGCGCGGGCGATGGCGGCGCGGGGCAGCTGCGGGATCTGCACCTCCAGTTCCGCCTGCACGGCCTTGGCTAAATCCCAGCTGTCGGTGACGAGCACCGGGCTGGCCAGCTTGTCGTGCTCGGCCTGGCTGAGCAGGTCGGCGGCGACCCATGCGGGGTTGCAGGTGCCGTCTGCCAGCACGAGAATTTCCGACGGGCCTGCAATCATATCAATGCCGACCTTGCCGAACACCTTCCGCTTTGCCGTGGCCACGTAGATATTGCCGGGGCCGACGATCTTATCCACGGCGGGGACGCTCTCGGTGCCGTAGGCAAGGGCTGCCACGGCCTGTGCGCCGCCCGTTTTAAAAATCAAATCAATGCCCGCAATGACGGCGGCGGCCAGAATCGCGGGGTTCACCTTGCCGTCCCGTCCCGCGGGGGTCGTCATGACGATCTGCCCGACGCCCGCGACCTTGGCGGGGATGACATCCATCAGCACGGTGGACGGGTACGCCGCCGTGCCGCCCGGCACGTAGACGCCCGCGCGCTGGATGGGGGTGTACTTCTGCCCCAGCACGATGCCGGGTTTGTCGTTGACCACAAAGTTTTTGTGCAGCTGCTGCTCATGGAAGTGGCGGATGTTCTCGGCGGCCATCTTCAGCGTCGTGATGAACTCGGGATCGGTCTTTTCCAGTTCGGCAAAGGCTTCCTCAATTTCGGCTTGGCTGACCCGCACGTCGGTCAGCTCGGCGTGGTCGAATTTGGCGGCGTACTCGATCAGGGCGGCGTCGCCGCGGGCGCGGACGTCCGCAATAATCGCATCGACGGTGGCCTCCACGTCGGCCTCGGCGCGGATGTCACGGTTCAGAATTTCCTCGGGGCGTACCTCATCAAAGTCATACAGACGGATCATTTTGCAAGGGCCTCCTTCATCTTATTCAGCAGCTCGGTCAGCTGGGCGTATTTGAACTTGTAGCTTGCCTTGTTGGCAATGAACCGCGCCGAAATCGGCATAAACTCCTCGATCACGGTCAGGTCGTTTTCTTTTAAGGTCGTGCCGGTCTCGACAATATCGACGATGACGTCGGACAGGCCCAAAATCGGGGCCAGCTCAATGGAGCCGTTCAGCTTGACAATGTCGATGTCGCGTCCGCGGCGCTCGTAGTGGTCACGGGCAATGTTGACAAATTTTGTAGCTACGCGCAAGGCGCGGCTCTCGTCGTCGGTGAAGCCCACAGGCCCGGCCACGCACATCCGGCACTTGCCCATGCCGGTATCCAGCAGCTCATACACGTCTGCGCCGGACTCGGTCAGAATGTCCTTGCCGACGATGCCGATGTCTGCCGCGCCGTGCTCGACGTAAATCGCAACGTCGCTGGGCTTGACGAGGAAGTACCGCACACAGGCGTCGGGGTTCTCGACCACGAGCTTGCGGGTGTCGTTGTAGTCCTCGGTGGCGCTGTAGCCCGCGCCCGCCAGCAGCTTGTACGCCTTGTCGCCGAGGCGGCCCTTCGGCAGGGCAATGTTCAGCCAGCTTTTCTCGCGGCCCTGCTGCTGCACGGGGGGCAGCGGCGCGGCCAGGCGTTCCAGCTCGTCTAAGTAGATGGCAAAGCCGATGGCGTTGGCCCCCGGCGTGAACCGCTGCATCAGGTAGTCATACCGTCCGCCCTTGAGCACCGCGCACGGGATGCCCGCGACGTAGCCGGTGAACACAAGGCCGTTGTAATACTCCATTTCGTCGGCCATGCTCAGGTCCAGCCGGGTGCCGCGGCCCGCCTCGCCCAGCGCATTCTGCAAAGCCTGCAATTCCTCCAGCGCCGCGCGCTGGGTCTCGCACCGGCAGGCGGCGCGGGCGGCGGTCAGCGTTGCACCCAGCGGGCCGTGCAGGTCGAGCAGGCCGGTCAACGCGGCAGCGGCGGATTCGTCCAGCCCCGCGGCCAGCGCGGCGGTGCGCAGCTCGTGGGCGTTCTTGGCGCGCAGGAAATCAAGCAGCTTCGCGCGTGCCTCGGCGGGGACATGCAGCGCGTCCAGCAGGCCGGTCAGGTAGCCCATGTGGCTGATTTCCAGCACGGTGGGCACATCCAGCGCGGCCAGGCTTTGCAGGGCCAGCCGCACCACGGCGGCCTGCTCGTCGGCGTCCACTGCGCCCATGCTCTCCAATCCCATCTGGTGGATGGTCTGGAAGGTGTGGCTCTCGCGGCTGGGGCGGCAGACCTCCTCATTATAATAAAAGCGCTTGCACTCCCCTGCCGCGGGCTGGGCCGTCTTGGCGATGGACAGCGTTACGTCGGGCTTGATGGCCCGCAGCTTGCCGTCCAGGTCGGTGAAGGTGATGACCTGTGCGTCCGGCAGAAAGCGCTGATACTCCTGATACAGGGCATATTCTTCAAAGCGGGACGCGCGATATTTGCGGTAGCCGGCCTGCTCATACAGGGCACGCAGGCGGAAGGTCGCCTGTTCGGCGGGGGTAAAGCGGTTGAGTTCGATCTCCATAACATTCCTACCTCTCTGATCCGATACAAATTCTATTATACTTTAGTGCAGTAAAGTTGTAAAGTGGGTTTGTAGTAATTTCACGGACATTTGTGCGCGGAAAGCCATAGGCGCGGTGTAGGGGGCGGGGATGCCCGGCCCGGAGGTTTCCCATAAAAGGCCGTATGCGGGAAGGCCGCGGGCCGCACATGTGCGGCCCCTACAGGGCGGTGAAAACCGTAGGGGCGGATTCCATATCCGCCCGCGGGGCGTCGGGGACGCCGCCCCCTACAGCTGCGGGAGGAGCGTGCCCGCCCGCGCGGTAACGCAAAAAACAAAAAGGCGCACCTTTGCCCTAAAACAAAGATGCGCCTTGCGCGTTTGGTGTATCAGCCCTTGCAGCCCTGCTCCTCCCAATCGCCGGCCACAGCAGGGTCAACGATCTGGGTGGGGTCGATCTTGCCGTCCGGCGTGCGGGATGCCTCAACATGACCCAGCTCCACGGGGTTCACGTTGGGGGCGTCAAAGTCGGGAGTCTTAGCGGCGGGCGTTTCAGCAGCGTCCGCGGGTTTTTCGGGCTTCGGCTCCTCGGCGGGGGCGGCAGGTTCCTCAGGTGCGGCAGCGGGGGCGGGTTCAGCCTCGGCGGACGCATCGTCAGCGGCGGGCTCGGCGGAATCGGTCTCAGGTTCGACCTCGTCCTCCGGGCCCCAAATATGCTCGTACTCGTCGTCGTGATGCTCACGGTTCTGTAAAACATAAGCGACAGCGCCCACAGCAGCGGCACCCACGGCCAGACCGGCCAGCTTTTTCAGTAAAGACATAGTCAAAACCTCTTTTCAAGTGAAAATCATTTATTTTCGGTTAGTATACCACACTCACCCCCAAAATACAAGTGCCGATTCCCACAATGCCGATAGGAAAATGTGGATGGTTTTCATACAATGTACAACTTGCCGAAAGCCGGGCGGCGTGGTATGATGGTACACGAATTTTGTAAAAAAGAGGGTAATAGTGTGAAGTATATTTTCCAGTTTGCCCGCATCACGGCGTTCTGCCTGGCGGGCGAGGTGCTGGCGGCGCTGCTGCCGCTGCCGATCCCGGCCAGCGTGTACGGCCTGCTGCTGCTGGCCGCGGCGCTCAAATTCGGCGTGCTCAAGCTCGATCAGGTGCGGGAGACCGGGCTGTTTCTGACCGGCATCTTCCCGCTGCTGTTCGTGCCCGCGGCGGCGGGCGTCATGGAGCTGGGCAGCCAGCTGATGAATCTTTTACTGCCCGCCGTGCTGGCGATTGTGCCGATCACAGCACTGGTCATGGCGGTCACGGGCATGGTCGCGCAGAAATGCGCGGGCGGAAAGGAGGATAAAAATGGCTGAATTTTTGCAGCAATGCGGCAGCTGGGGCGTGCTGGCCACGCTGGCGGCCTACGCCGCGGGCGTCTGGATCAACCGCAAGACCGGCAAGGCGCTGTTCAATCCCCTTTTGATGGGCAGTATCTTCGTCATCGTGTTTTTGAGCTGCTTCGGCGTGCCCTACGCCGATTACAAGTCCAGCGCCCAGCCCGTGAACTGGCTTCTGATGCCCGCCACAGTCAGCCTAGCGATCCCGCTGTATGAAAAGTGGGAGCTGCTGGAAAAGAACCTGGCCGCGATTTTTGCGTCAATTGCCGCGGGCGTGCTGACGAGCCTGGGCAGCGTGCTGGCGATGGCCTGGGTGCTCAAGCTGGAGCGCGCCCACGCCGTGAGCTTTTTGCCGAAATCCGTTACGACGGCCATCGGCATGGATGTGGCCGAGACGCTGGGCGGCACGGCGGCGCTGGCCGGTGCGGTCATCATCCTGACCGGTATCGTCGGCAGCCTGCTGGGTGAGACGGTCTGCAAGATCTGCCACATCACCGATCCGCTGGCGAAGGGTTTGGCGCTCGGCACATCGGCGCACGCGATCGGCACGAGCAAGGCCCTGCAGATGGGTGAGATCGAGGGCGCCATGAGCGGCCTTGCGATTGCCGTAGCGGGCATCATGACCGCGATTTTGGCACCGGTTGTGGCGAATTTTTTGCCGTAAAAGGACGGCAGCGGTAAGGCTCGGCGTCCCCGACGCCCCGCGGAGGGGTCAAGACCCCTCCCTACAAAGCGACCATTAAAGGGGGGCATTGGCAAGGCTGCGGGCCGGGCGTGCCCGGCCCCTACAAGGCAGCTGCTCAAAAGTACCCCGTATTCGTATGCACATCCTGGCTTTCCAGCCCCATAGAGACCCCCAGCGCCTCATCGACGCGGCGCATATCGTCGGGCGGGATGACACCGGCGCGCTCCCGCAGACGGCGCTTATCCAGCGTGCGGATCTGCTCGGTCAAAATGATGCTGTCCTTGGCCAGCCCGCAGCGGTCCGCCCGCACGCTGATGTGCGTCGGCAGGCGGTTCTTGTCCTGGCGGCTTGTGATGGCTGCCGCAATGACTGTGGGGCTGTGCCGGTTGCCGATCTCATTCTGAATGATAAGTACCGGACGTATGCCCCCCTGCTCGGACCCCACGACGGGGCTTAGATCGGCGTAAAAAACCTCTCCGCGGTGCACTTCCATAGAAAAGACCTCCCTTTGCTTGTTACTGAAAGTATAAGCAGAGGGAGGTCTTTTTAATCATCCGCTGTGATTTTTGCGGCGAGCGCGTCGCCTTTTTCGCACAGCGCTTTAAACAGGCGGGTATTTTCCAGAGGGCGCATCACAAGCGCCGTGCGCAGGGCGTCCACCGCCGCACAGCCGAGGAACACGGCCAAAATCGCAAGCAGCGTATACCCCGCCGACCCGTGGTGCGCCTCTGCCTGCAGCAGGCCGTTCCATAAAAAACCGCGGAACGCGGGCACCTGATGCAGGATGTAGACGCCCAGCGTTGTGCCGGCCAGGGCATTGACCCACCGCACGCAGCCGAGGTCCAGCCCCTTGAACAGGTAGAACAGCGCCAGCGCGGCCAGCAGGTTGGGCAGTGCGCCCAGCGCCGTGCGATAGTAGGCCATGTACTGGAACGCCTTGCCGTCGGTCAGGCCGCGTGTCTCGAGCACAGCGCGCAGAATCGTGTTGAGAAGCGGCAGCCCCAGCCCGAGTCCGAGCGCCGCCGCGCGGTGCTGCAAAAGGTGCGCCAGCCGGTTGTCCGGCCAGCGGCGCAGGTAGGCGATGAGCAGGTACTCATACAAAAACATCCATGCGGTGTCGCTGACCGCGCCGTTCTCGCCAAACAGCGTCGGGTAGACGATAAGCGGCACAGCCAGCACAGCCAGCAGACCGCGGTGTGCCGGGCGGGACAGCCCGCGCAGCAGGCGGTTGAGCAGCGGCACACAGAGCAAGAGCAGCAGATAGTCCGAGATGAACCACAGCTGCCGCGTGGACGCCGGGAACGCCGCCCAGCGCAGTGCGCCCCACGAGACATCCAGCCCGGCGAGCTTGCACAGCAGCGTCACAGGCACGGTATAGAGCCACAGCGACAGCCACAGTGAGAGCGGGCGGCGGGTCTTATACGGCTGCTCACACAGGAACCAGCCGCCGATCAGCACAAAGACGCTACACGCAATGCGCGACCCGCAGCCGATCAGGCAGAACGCGAAGGACGACGGCAGGGTGGCGTAGTCCGCAATGCCGCTCTGCCCGGTCAGATGGTCGCCGATGATAAGCAGCATGCACAGAATGCGCAGCAGCTCCAGATTACTGCTGCGTGTCGTTTTGCCGGGCATAGGTCACCTCCGTGACATACTTGCCTCCCTCTGCGAGGGAGGTGGCCCGTAGGGCCGGAGGGAGAGAACCTTGCGGCAGCCCGAAATATTTCGGGTTTCCGCGAAGCTCTCTCCCCCACCGCCTGCGGGCGGAGCCCCCTCGCAGAGGGGGCCAAGAATTACTCTTTCTCCAAAAGCACAAGCGCATTTGCCAGCCCGCGCTCATGGGTCAGGCTGACATGAACGGTCAGGCCCTGCTCCCTGACCCAGGCAGCGGCTGCGCCGGTCAGGGCAAAATAGGGCGCACCGCTCTTTTGGCGCAGTACGGCCAGCTCGGGCATGGCAAAGCCGCCAAGACCGGTGCCGGCGGCCTTCAAGAAGGCTTCCTTGGCCGCAAAATTTGCGGCGGCGGTCTCGGCGCGTCGCTTTTCGCCTAAGGATGCCAGCAGGGCCTGCTCCGACGGCGCAAATACATGGTCGAGAAAGCTCTGCTTCGCCAAACTTTTTTCAAGGCGGCCTGCGTCACACAGGTCGATGCCGACGCCGAAAATCATACGTGCAGGACATAGCCGGCCTTGCGGGGGCCGGGCGTGCGGGTGCCATTGGGCGCGGGATAGCCAAGAATGCAGTAGCCGACGCCGATGTACTTCTCGGGATCAAGGCCCCACTTGGCCAGCAGAGCCTTGCCCTCGGGCGTTTCAAACGTCTCTTTTGCGCGGTTGATCCAGCAGGAGCCCAGACCGATGCCGGACGCGGCCAGCAGCAGATTGCCCATCACAAGGCTGGCGTCCTGCACGCCGTTGGGGTTATTCTTCTCGCCCAGGACCAGCACCGCGGTGGGTGCGCCGTAGAACGGGTCGTTTTTGGTGCCCATGACGGCGGCGTTCAGGCGGGACAGCTCGGCCAGCGTTTCCTTGTCCTGCACAGCGACCATGACGGGGCTCTGCCTGCCCATAGCGGTAGCGGCCCAGGTGCCTGCGGTGGTGACGGCCTCCAGCTCCTCCGCCGTGATCTGCTCCGGCTTATAGGCCCGGCAGCTGCGCCGGGATGCGATAGCGTTGAGGATTTCGTTTTGGATGGACATAGTGGGAACCCCCTTTGTAAATTTCCAGGTGATTTTGCAGTATGTAGGGCGGCCAGCCCTCTGGCCGCCGTGGCCGTGTGCGGCGGCGGAAAGCCCCGCGGGCAAATATGGAATCCGCCCCTACGGTGTAGAGGGCGGTATCCGTCAATGCCCCGTTTGGCCGCACAGTCCGTAGGGGCGCATTCTATATGCGCCCGCGGAGGGGGCAAGACCCCTCCGCGCAAAGCGGCGGAAAAGGGGTGCGGATACCCTTCACTTTACCGCTGCCGCCAGCAGGGCTTCCCGCTCATTGGGCAGTGTGCCCTCCATAACGTCGTTCAGCAGCGTTTGCAGTGTTGCGCCGACGCCCGGCCCGGCGGGGATGCCGATGTCCATCAGATCCGCGCCGTTGACGGCCAGCTGGCGCATGGTGTAGCAGCCGGTCTTGGCCAGCTCGTTCATGCGGCGTTCAAAGGCTGCTACATCGGCGCGGCGGGCGGCAACCTCGGGTGTATTGGCGTGGGCGTCAAGGTCGGCGTATTTCAGCGCACAGAGACGGCGCAGAAAGATCGCACCGCTGCGGTTCAGCAGCTTTAAAATGCCCACATCGTCGGCGGGCAGCGGGGCGTCGTGCACGGCGATCAGCCCCACCGCGCCGTCCACAAGGTAGGCTGGGGCCTTCAGGCGGCGCAGGATGACCCGCGCCAGCTGCGCACCGCGCTGGTTGTGGCCTTTGAAATGCGCAGCCCCGTCCGGCCCGACGCTGCGGCAGAGCGGCTTGGCAATGTCATGCAAAAACGTGGCCCAGCACAGCACCCGCACGCCGCGGGTGTCCTGCCCGCGCAGGTCCAGTGCGCCCACGGCGGCGGCAGAATGCTGCCAGACGTCGTAGCAATGCCATTTTCCGGGCTGGGTGCAGCCGATGCAGGGTAGGATCTCCGGCACAGCGCCGCTTAAAATCTCGCCGTACTGCGCCAGCGTCTGCCCGGCCCCCGGGGCCAGCAGCAGGCCGTCCAGCTCGGTGTAGAGCCGCTCGGCGCTGACAGTGCGCAGCGTGTCGCGCGCGGCCAGTGCTGCGGCGGCAGTGGCGGGGTCCAGCGTAAAGCCGAGCTTTGCGCTGAACCGCAGCGCCCGCAGGATGCGCAGCGCATCCTCGGCAAAGCGGTCCGCGGGCGTGCCGACGCACCGCACGACACGCGCGGCCAGATCGCTGCGCCCGCCGTACAGGTCGATGACTCCCTCGCCGGGGGCGTAGGCCATGGCGTTGATCGTGAAATCCCGCCGTGCCAGGTCGGCGGTCAGGTCGTCCACAAACTGTACGTTATCGGGGTGGCGGTGGTCGCGGTAGCTGCCGTCCAGACGGTAGGTCGTCATCTCATACGGCTTTCCGTGCAGAATGACGGCCACCGTGCCGTGCTTTTCGCCGGTCAGGATCAGGCGCTGGTCGTGGAACAGCGCCTTCATCTCGTCGGGCCGGGCGGAGGTGCAAATGTCCCAGTCGCCGGGCATACGACCCAGCAGGCTGTCGCGCACGCAGCCGCCCACCACGTAGGCACTGTGCCCGGCAGCACGCAGCGTCTGCAGCAGTCGGTAGGCGTCGTGCGGCAGACGTATCGTATCGTGGCTCATGCGTTCCCCTCCCCTCTCGCGGCGTTTCCGGCGGTTATTCTGCGGCGCGGGTCCACTCCTGCGTCAGGTCTACGATGCAGGCCAGGCTGTCATCCTCGTCCTTCAGGGAGTTGACCTTGGCGGCGGCCTTTTCGGCGTCCTCCATCCAGGTCAGGATGAAGTAGTTCTCTGCGGGCACGGCGTAGTAGACCCACGCGCCGTCGGCACGCAGCATATCGGGCAGATGGTCAAGCTCATCGTCCAGCAGGCCCTGGCCCTCCTCGCCGTAGATCATCTCGGGACCGACCTGCAGAGAGTCGATCACATTGATGCTGGAATTGATGTAGGTGTCGCGGTCAACGGCTTTGTCGCCGGCCTCCCACGCGCTGGCGAACGCCTTGACAAGCAGCTCGCGGACTTCTAATTTATCGTCACCGGGTTTGTACATGATAAATTCCCTCTTTTGTATTGATATATGAAAACAGTATAGCACAATTTTACGAAATATGATATGGTTATTTTACGAAAAGTATTGACCTTCCAGTGGGTGCAGGGTGTAAGGTGAAGGTGAAAGGAGCGTGATGTTATGAACATCAAGCAGGCAGCGGAGCAGTCGGGCGTGTCCGCCCGCAATATCCGCTATTATGAGCAGGCCGGGCTGCTGACCCCCGCCCGCAACCCCGAAAATGAGTATCGCGTCTATTCGCAGGCGGATGTGCGCGCGCTGAAGCTGATCCGGATGCTGCGCACACTGGATATGCCGGTTGAGGAGATCGGCACCGTGCTGAACGGCACCCTGCCGCTGGCCGAGGCTGCTGAGCGCCAGCGCCAACGGCTGGAGGCCGAGCAGCAAAAGCTGGCGGCGGCAGCCGCCTTCTGCACGGAACTGGCCGCCGGAGACCGAACGGCGGCGGAGCTGGATGTGGACAGCTGCCTTGAGCGGATGCAGGCCCCTGCCCCGGCGGGCGGCTGGTTTACCGGCTGGGTGCAGGACTACCGGAAAATGGCGGCTGCCGAGCATAAGCGGCAGTTTACCTTTACGCCGGACACCGCCATTGCAACCCCGCAGGAGTTTACCGCCGAGCTGTTGGCCTGGGCGGCGGGCTGCGGCGAGGAGATCGTCATCACCCACGAGGGCATGACGCCGCGGTTTATGCTGGACGGCATCGAGTACAGGGCCGTGCGGTATTCAAGTCATGTGAGCAATATCCCAATCCTGCGGGTGCGGTGCGAGGTGTGCGATCCATCGGCGCTGGCGGCGGAGGGCGACCCGAAGCGGCTGCGGGTGCAGAGATTTCTGCACTACGGCCTGCCGGTGCTTGTATGCCTTGCATTGGCGGTGGTCTGGGTCTGCACCCGGAATATGCCGCTTTGGCCCGACAAGGCGGCTATGCTGCTGACGCTGGGCGCTCTCGGCATCGGGTACGGCTTCCGCGGGTGGTATCTCTATTACAACGACCGAGACCAATAAAAAACGGGAGGCAGCGCGGGCTGTCTCCCATTTGATTTATGGCAACACCGCATAATTCTAAGTGCCGATACGGCGAGCGAGGTGCGGCAGCTGCTAAGCCAAAAGCGCAGATAATACTGGATGTCTTATCGAGCATTTTGGCAACGCAGATGCCGTGCCGCAGCCGCCGAAGCGGTGCTTAAGCCGTAAGGCGGGAATTGTGCGGTGTTGCCTTATCCCAGCAGCAGCTTGTGCAGCTCATCCACCGTCTCGGCCAGAGCGGCGGCCCCGGCGGCGGTCAGCTCCCCGGCTGTGCCGTAGCCGTAGACAGCACCGATGCAGGGCAGGCCGTTCTTTTTGGCACCCAGCACATCATGCTCGCGGTCACCGACCATGACAAGGCCGGTCTTGTCGGTGATGCCCGCAGTTTCCAGTGCGTAGGCAATGACCTCGGCCTTGTCGGTGCGGGTCTCATCCAGCGTGGCACCGCAGATAAAATCGCAGTACTGCGCTAAATCGAAGTGCTCCATGATGCGCCTGGCGAACGCCTCGGGCTTGCTCGTCGCGAGGATGACGGTTTTCCCGGCGGCCTTCAGATCGGCCAGCAGGGCCGGGACGCCCGGGTAGACCTCGTTCTCAAACAGGCCCTTCGTGGGGAAATACTCCCGAAAGGCGCTGACGGCGCGGTCTGCGTCGGCGGCGTCCAGCCCCATCAGCTCCCGGAAGGAGGCGATAAGCGGCGGGCCGAGAAAGCGGCGCAGCGTTTCCTCGCCGGGGATAGGCAGTCCCAGCTTGCGGCAGGCGTAACGCACCGAGTTTAAAATGCCCGGCGCGGAGTCGGTGAGCGTGCCGTCCAAATCGAACAAAATAACATCGTAATTACGCATAAAACTTCCTTAATTGAACTTGAAGAGCTTCTGGGCGATGCGGTAGCCGCCGATGCTGATCTTGCTGCCCAGCCAGCCGGGCAGGTTGCAGCCCTCCGCCACCGAGAAGCGGCAGCGGCGGTAGAGGTGGCCGTCGTGCGCCTTGAGGTCGTCCCACAGCTGGCGGCGCTTGGCCAGTGCCTCCTTGCTGCCGTCCAGCGTCAGGAAGATGCTGGAGATCGCCATCATCATCGAGAAATAGTTCAGCATGTAGGCACGCAGCTTGGCCTGCTCCGGCGGCAGGGCGTAGACATCGACCACGTTCATCATAATGCGGGTGACGCGCAGCTGCTGGTCAACGCGCTTGATCATGTTGGCCTCGTTGACGCTCTGATCCTCGCGCCCGATGAAGTAGCGGTAGAGGTCAAGGTTCATGTAGTAGATGGTTTTGACCTGCGGCAGCGGCTGGTAGACAAAGATGTTGTCAACATAGAAGGTGTGCTTGGGCAGCTCCATGCCGCAGGCGCGCAGGATCTCGGTGCGGTAGATGACCGAGTGCATCAGGATGTTTTTGCTCGGCGGAAACTTGCCGATCTCCTTCCAGGTGAAAACGCGGCCTTCGGGCAGGATACCCTTGTAGTCCACGACATTCTGGGTGTTGTCGGCCACATGCTCATAGACATAGTTGGCCATCATCAAATCAAGCGGCTGCTCGTCGTTGAGGTGGGCGCGCAGCTCGGCCAGGACCTGCTGCAGGGCATCGGTGTCGAGCCAGTCGTCGGAGTCGACGACCTTGAAGTAGACGCCGGTGGCATTGCGGATGCCCTGGTTGACGCCCTCGCCGTGGCCGCCGTTCTCCTGATGAATGACGCGGACGATGGTGGGGTACTTTTCGGCGTAGGCGTCGGCAATTTTGCCGGTGTCGTCCTTGGAGCCGTCATCCACAAGGATGATCTCGGCGTCCTCCCCCGCGGTGAGCAGGGTCTCGATGCAGTGATCCATATAGGCAGCCGAGTTGTAGCACGGCACGGTAAAGGTGATGAGTTTCATAGGTCGCTCCTTTTGAAAGGCATAATATACTTATTATAGAATACCGTGTTTTGACGAAAAAAACAAGAGGGAGTTTTGAAAGATGCCGCACGGTAGGGGCCGGGCATGTCCGGCCCCTACCTACACTACGATTCACGCCGCTCTTTTATTGCAAAATAAACCCCCACCCCGGTGCGGGGCTTGCGGGCCGCACCGGGGTGGGGGTTGTGGGATTCAGACGGCTTTAAAAAAGATCGTTGCGGTTAAAATTGTGGACGCCTGACGGAATCACGTCATTGTAAACATCCTCCGGCAGTCCGTAGGGACGTTCGGGATCCAAAAACCCGTGCATCCATTCGGCTAAAGTGTGCAGCTTCAACATAGTAACCCCGTCTCCTTTCCTAGTGTAGGGCTAAGTGTTCCGGGGGCTTTCGCTCCCCTCTTTCTGTCTTTATTATATGCGAAAGGCCGGACTTTTGCAAGCTGCATTTTGTACAAACTTACAAAAGTTATTTGTATATTTTAAACTATTTCGGCATAGTGTACATACGGACGTTGCGAGTGTGCGCGTTACGCGGACAGTTCCTCCCATGCCTCCTGCATGGTGTCTGCTGAAAAAAGGAACTCTCCATTCTCGGCAAAGACTTCGATGTGGCCGCCGACGTATCTGAACTGCTGGGTCATGGTGGATACCGCCTTTCTGTGTCCGGTTTTGCTTTCCATGCTTTTATTATACCAGACAGGCAGTACGATAATTTGGACTTTAATGCCGGGAGGCGGATTTTTGAGGGTGATAAACGGTACTTTCAACACCGCGCAGCACAAAAATGACCCACCCGCACAGCAAAAACCAGTAGGCGGTGTATTTGGGGCAGACCAGCCCGGCCAGATTGCCCCACTCGTCGGCGTAATCCCAGACGGCGGTGTGCAGCACGCGGCGGCAGACTGCGCCGACGGCCAGCTCCAGCCCGCTGACGCCCGCCGCCCCGACAGCCGCCGCCGGACCCAGCGGCAGCGGACGATCCGCCAGCGCCTGCAAAAGGCAGAGACAGACCCCGCCGGTCAGAAACATCGTCCAGTGCGTGGTGCCGCGCCAGGCCAATTCCAGCGCGGCATACGCCCCGCCGCCGAGCAAAAACAGAGAAGCACGTTCCAGCATACAAAATCCCCCTGCACAAGCTGTATAGCCACAGTATGTGCAGGGGGCGCGGGTTGTAACCGTTTTGTAAGGATGGTGGGAGTTTTTGGGAAGAAATGCCTTCCCCCAAGGGGGAAACCAGAGATCTTTATTTCGACAGCTTCTTCAGCAGCGCGCTGCGGGTATCCCACAGCTTCTGGCTCAGGTCAACGTAGTAGCGGTGGGGGTTCTCGAAGCGCTTGACCTCGTCCCAGAGGGTGTTGACCTGCGCCTTGCAGAACTTCTTGATGTCGTCCAGGCTCGGGGAGCTGTAAACGCGCTTGCCGTTCTCGTAAATCGGGGCGGACAGGCAGCGGGCCGTGCAGTTGACGTAGGTGCATTCCTTCCAGGTCTCTATCGGGTCAAACAGCGTGATGCCGTGCTGGGTTTCGACGACCTCGTCTGCCATCGTGATAAGGTCGGCCATCGCCTTGCCGTCCTGGTCGTAGATACGCCAGACCTTTTTCAGGCAGGGGATCGTCATCTTCTCGGCGGATTCGGACAGCTTCATCTTCGGGGTGTAGCTGCCGTCGTCCTCCCTGACGGCGGCCAGCTTGTAGACGCCGCCGAACACAGGGTCGCTCTTGGCCGTGATCATGTTCTCGCCGATGCCGAAGCTGTCCACGCGGGCACCCTGCAGGATCAGGTCGCGGACGATGTACTCATCCAGAGAGTTGGACGCGCAGATCGTGCAGTCGGGGTAGCCGGCCTCGTCCAGCATCTTGCGCGCTTTCTTGGACAGGTAGGCAATATCGCCGGAGTCGATGCGGATGCCCTTCGGGCGCTTGCCCATCGGCTTCAGGACCTCGTCAAACACCTTGATGGCATCGGGTACGCCGTGGCGCAGCACGTTGTAGGTGTCCACCAGCAGCACGCAGGCGTCGGGGTACATCTCGGCGTATTTCTTGAAGGCGTCGTACTCCGTCGGGAACATCTGCACCCAGCTGTGGGCCATCGTGCCGGAGGCCGGGATGCCGAAGTCACGCGCGGCCATGACGCAGGAGGTGGAGCCGCAGCCGCCGATGTAGGACGCGCGTGCGCCGAAGTAGGCGGCGTCGTAGCCTTGCGCGCGGCGGGCACCGAACTCCATGACCGGGCGGCCCGCGGCGGAGCGCACGATGCGGTTCGCCTTGGTGGCAATCAGGCACTGGTGGTTGAAGGTGACAAGCAGCAGCGTCTCGAGCAGCTGGCACTCAATGGCCGGGCCCTCGACGGTGACGATGGGCTCCTGCGGGAAGATGGGCATGCCCTCCTCAATGGCCCAGATATTGCAGTGCAGCTTGAAGTTGGCAAGATAGGTGAGGAACTTCTCGTCAAACGCCTTGGTGGAGCGCAGATAGTCGATGTCCTCGTCGGTAAATTCCAGGTGATCCACGGCGTCGATGAACTGCTGCAGACCGGCCATAACGGCGTAGCCGCCGCCGTCCGGCACGCGGCGGAAGAACATATCAAAGACGGCGATCTTATCCACATATCCCTCGTCCAGATAGCCCGCCGACATCGTCAGCTCGTAGAAATCGGTCATGGTGGTCAGATTGCGTTTTACATCCAGCATGGGTAAACCCTCCTGTATATGCGGCTCAGCGTGTCTTGCGTGAGGCAAGCAGGACGCGGCCAGCAATATATATTCCATAGCAGCCAACGACGAAAATCGTCAGCGCAATGACGACTTTGAAATATGTGCTTGAAAAAAAAAGGCTCACGCGCGAAAGCGTGTACAAAACCTGATTGCGCGAGACATCGCTGCCCGCAATTAAATCGGCGGTGCCGATGACCTCGCCTTGGATCGTCAGCGTGACGGTGCCGACGACGTCGCCCTGCCTGATGGGCGCGGCCAGCTCGTCCGGCACATTGAACACCGGCTCTGTCAGCGCAGCGCCGCCCGCGGCGGGCAGCAGCGTCATCATATTGTCAGCCGGATAAAGCATGACGGTGTCCGTCTGGGTCGAGTAGGCGACCCGGACCTCGGTGATGGGCTGGGTCGTGTCCAGCGCCGGGGCGATGGTGTAGGTGTCGAACACCCAGTCCATGATCGTGCCGGTCTCCGCCAGCGCGGGGCGCATGCCCTCGGGGTCGGCGTCGTAGGGCACGTTCAGCAGTACGCTGATGTAGCTCTCGCCGTTCTGGCTGTGCCAGCCCGCAAAGTTCTGCCATTCGCCCAGGCTGCCGGTCTTGCCGCCCCTGGTGTAGTCGCGGTGGTAGCTGCTGTTGGTCACGAGCTTGTCGGTATTCTGGATGATATAGGTGCCGGGCGTCGTGTAGCGGTCATTTGTGCCCATGTCGTAGCTGGGGGTGGCGATGACCGTGGCGAACACATCGTAGGCCGTCAGGGCGCGCAGGATGAGGTAGGCGTCACGCGCCGTCGTGATGTTGTTGGGGTTCAGCCCGCAGGGATCGACAAACGTTGTGCCCGTGCAGCCCACGGCCTTCGCCTCGTCGTTCATCATGGCGACGAAGTTGTCGATGCTGCCGCCACCCATGTAGTCGGCCACGATGTAGGCGGCCTCGTTGCCGCTGGGCAGCAGCATGGCGTAGAGCAGGTTGCGCAGGCTTTGGGTCTCGCCCCGGCGGATGTCGGCGGTGGAGGCGTTCGTGCTTTGCTCCCAAATTAAATCGTAGATGTAGCTTGGCGCGGTCAGGCTGATGGAGTCGAGCTGATCCTGGTAATTTTCCAGCAGGAGCAGTGTCGTCATCATCTTGGTCAGGCTGGCGGCGGAGAGCTGGGTCTCGCTGTTTTTCTCGTACACGACGATGTTGGTGTCGAGGTTGACGACATACCCGGCGGGAGCTGTCAGCGCGGGCGCGGTGTCAAAGAGGGAGTCACTCTCCCCTGCCGCGTCCTCTGCCGCGACGGGCAGCGCCAGCATCAGAACGAGCACGAAGGAAAATAAAATCGCGCAGAATTTTTTCATAGGCAAGATTTCCTTTATAAAGTTACCTATCAGTATAGCAAATTTGAAGGGAAAATAAAAGGGATAGAAAGGAATTTATCGCGGGAGAGCAACGGGATACAATAGCACAGCTGCGGCGGGGTGAGGGCAGGCCGCCCCGCAGGGCAGAGAGCCTTCCCCCTTGGGGGAAGGTGGGCGCGGCCCCGCCCGCGCTCGGATGAGGGGGAACTTGCCGGGAAATCCCGCTTGCGGATTGCCTGTGGGAAGCTCTGGCCTCATCAGCCGCCTGCGGGCGGCAGCTTCCCCCGAGGGGGAAGGCAAAGAAGGCTGCTAATTCATCGCCCCTGCCGTCTCAAACAGCCGCTCCACCTCATCGGACAGTGCACGGTGCGCGGGGTCGATCAGATTCGGGTCCTTGGCCAGCAGGGCCTTGGCTTCGTCCTGCGCGACGCGCAGCGTGCGGGTGTCCTGCACTAAATCCGCCACCCGCAGCGTCGGCAGACCGTGCTGCGCCGAGCCAAAGAAATCACCCGGGCCGCGGGTCTCCAGATCATACTTCGCCACGGCGAAGCCGTCCGACGTGCGGCACAGGAATTGCAGCCGCTCGCGCACCGCGTCGTTGCCGTTGTCGGAAATCAGAATGCAGCAGGAATCCGCCGCGCCGCGACCCACGCGCCCGCGCAGCTGGTGCAGTGCCGACAGGCCGAACCGCTCGGCATTCTCAATGACCATGACCGTCGCGTTCGGCACGTCAACGCCGACCTCGATGACTGTCGTCGAGACAAGCACGTCCAGCTCACCGGCCTTGAATCTCTGCATGACATCGTCCTTTTCCTTTGGCTTCAGCTTGCCGTGCAGCAGGCCGATGCGCCGGTTGGGCAGCAGTGCGCAGGCGGTCTCGGTATAGTAGGTCGTGACGGCCTGCAGATCACCCATGGCTTCGTTTTCCTCGATGGCCGGGCAGACAATGTAGACCTGATGCCCCGCCGCGATCTGCTTGTCCAGAAAGCCGTACATATCGCGGCGCTTTTTGCCGGTGATGAACCACGTTTTGATGGGCTTGCGGCCCGGCGGCAGCTCGTCCAGCACCGAAATATCCAGGTCGCCGTACATGAGCAGCCCCAGCGTGCGCGGGATGGGCGTGGCGCTCATGACCAGCAGGTGCGGGCTTTGTGCCTTGCCCGCCAACAGGCCGCGCTGCCGCACGCCGAAGCGGTGCTGCTCGTCCACGATGGCGAGGCCGAGATTTTTAAATTCCACGGTGTCGGTCAGCACGGCATGCGTACCTACGACTAAATTTGCCCGCCCATCGGCGATAGCCTCCAGCGCGATGCGCTTCTCCTTCGCTTTCATGCCGCCGACCAGCAGCGTGACGTTGACGCCGAACGGCTCGAGCCGGTCCGCCAGTGTGGCGGCGTGCTGGCGTGCTAAAATTTCCGTGGGGGCCAGCATGGCGCTCTGCCAGCCGTTCTGCGCGGCAAACCAGATGGCCGCGGCGGCCACCAGCGTTTTGCCGCTGCCGACGTCGCCCTGCAAAAGCCGGTTCATCGGCACGTCGCCGCAGAGATCGGCCAGAATTTCCTCGGTGGAGCGCTTTTGCGCACCGGTGGGCGGGTACGGCAGGCTGCGCCAAAACGGGCCGAGGTCCAGCGGGTGCATGGGGGCGCTGGTCTTGCGCCGCCCGTGGCTGCGCAGCAGGAAGATGCCGATTTGGAGCAGGTACAGCTCCTCGAAAATCAGCCGCCGCCGCGCCGCGGCAAGGTCGTCCGCGTTTTTGGGCGCGTGGATGCCCCGCACGGCCTGCGCCTTGGCGGGCATCCGGTAGCGGGTCAGCAGCTCGGGCGGCAGCGGGTCCACAAGCTGGTCCGCGAACGCCAGCGCTGCATGGGCACAGCTGGCGTGGCGGCTGGCGGGCAGACCGTCGGTGCCGGGATAGACCGCCACAAACGGGCAGTCAGCGACCTGGGCCTCGGTGCGTACCAGCGGGTGCAGCAGCTCGCGGCGGGTCAACGCCCCGCCGATGCGCCCCTCAAAGTAGTAGGTCTCCCCCACTTCCAGCTTGTCCGCCGCGTAGGGCGCATTGAACCACGACAGTGCCAGAATGCCGGAATCGTCCGCCGCCAGCACCCGGTTCATGACCCGCCCGCCCTTGACGCGCCGGGCGGGCTCCTTTTGCAGCACGGTTGCGCGGACGCAGCATTCCACGTCATACGGCGCGGACACGACGGTGTAGGGCTGCGTGTAGTCGATATATTTGCGAGGATAGCACAAAAGCAGGTCGCGGATCGTGAGGATGCCGAGCTTCTCAAATTTTTTGGCGAAGGCCGGGCCAACGCCCTTGAGGAATTGGACGGAATCGTTGATGGTGGGCATGGGGGCCTCCTCGTATTATAAAGTAGTAGTTATTAGAGTCCCTCTCCAAGGACAAAATGCTA
>ENA-OUQP01000856-OUQP01000856.1-human-gut-metagenome-genome-assembly--contig:-NODE-856-length-24527-cov-4.607919_pt1 | contig 24527 bp, 15 predicted proteins | sample MGYA00237951_ERZ548836 | MGnify/ENA primary metagenome ERZ548836 (study PRJEB26490, sample SAMN05194702) | human gut metagenome | biome: terrestrial biome; feature: human-associated habitat; material...
CATCGGCGATGTGGCGATGGGCGCTGAGCAGCATCTGGCGGCCGGTGAGAGCAATGCCTTCACCATCAAGGGCCACATGAAGGAGTCTGCCGGCAACGAGTACATGAACGAGTCCATCGACGGCATCGCCATTACCGTGGTGGCCACGCAGGACACCGTGGAGAGCGACAGCTTCGACAAGGACTATGATGCGGGTGCGGAGTATCCGGTGGTGGCCGTGGCCAATGTGAACACCAAGGGCGACACCGTGCTGAAGGACAAGGAAGAGGACCACACCATTCAGGTAACGGTGCCTGCGGGCGCTCTGGATGAGGGTGTGCAGTCCCTGAAGCTGGAGGTGGTGAAGAGCGCCACGCCCGCTGGGGTGCAGGTTGCAAGCACCGAGAGCAGCCAGAGCTATGAGGTCACGATGAAGGACCAGAGCGGCAACGCTGTCAGCACGAATGGTACGCTGATGACGGTGGAGATGAACGTCGGTAAGAACCGTACCGCTCTGAAGCTCTATCATGATGGCGAGAAAATGACAAATGACAGTGGGACCCTGACGGATGCGGCGGATCACTATGTGTACGACGCCGCCACCGGCTATGTCACCATGAAGGTCAGCCACTTCTCTCCCTTCACCGCTGTGTTTGCCAGAGATTACTGGACTGACCATGCGGCGGACGGCTATGCCACGCCGGTGGATACCGCCAACAAGGTGGTGACGGTATCCTCTGCCGAGGAGCTGGCCCTGTTTGCCAAGGAAGTCACGGACGATGGTAAGAATTACAGCGGTTATACCTTGAATCTCGCCAATGATGTGGATCTGGGTGAGTACCTGTGGAAGCCCATTAACGGCTATAAGCGGCTTTCCGGTATTGTCGTGAATGGTAACGGCCATACCATCCGGAACATGAAGGTACGTGGCTGCACGAATAGCAGCCTTTACGGCGCAGGCTTCATCGGTGATATCAACGGTGCAGTCACTGTTAAGGATATCGCCTTTGATGGAGCGGATGTGTTCTTTGTGAATTATGCAAAACCGCAGTTTGCGGGCAACGTGGGCGGCGTTGTGCTGGGTTATACCTATGGCACGACCCTGTTCGAGAATGTCAGCGTCACCAACAGCTCCATTTGGGGCTTCGGCAAGATCGGCATCCTGCTGGGCATGGGCGCCGATCCCGGCGTGAAGGTCACCTTCAAGGACTGCGTTTCCAAGAACAACACCATCCACGCCGCCTATGACATGGGCGGTCTGGCCGGCATGATCCAGCGTGGCAATGGCGTGGACAACGCCAGCGTGGAGAACTGCACGGTGGAGAACATCACGGTGGATTTTGATCCGAGCAGCACCTACGTGGATGTGAAGGGTACGGCGACTTTGAAGAGCAACGATCAGCCCAGCGGCACCGATATGACCAAGGCCATCGACGGTAAGTATCTGGACGAGAGCGGCTATTATTGGTGCGCTTACGGAGATTACTATGTCTCCTATGGCGATTCCAGCTATGATGCGCCGGTGGAGGGGTACAGCAAGTGCCTTGCCAACAGCGAGTACTGCGTGAACAAGTAAGCCGGGAAGTATCCGGGCAAAAGTGAAGAAGGCTCCCTGCGCTGGGGGGAAGGCTCCGGCGCAGGGAGCTTTTGCGTGGGGCGGGGTAAAATACACTCTGGAGGGGGGGCGAAGTCTCCCTTGCAATGGGGGAAGGCTTGTGGTATACTGATAAACGTCGAAACATCCTGAACGGGGACGAACCCCGCCGAAAAGAGAATAGAAGATCGAGCGGTCTGCCCCATGCTGCGGGGCAGGCGGAATAGGGTGCAAAGCCCTGCGAGTGGGTCACTGTGAAGCCGGCCGAGCCGGATAAGCCAGATACGCCGGCCGCTGGATCGGATGCCTGCCGACACTGGGACATCCGCCGGGCCGCTTGGAAACAAAGCGGGTCCGCATCGGTATGCCGGTGCGGACCCGCTTTTTTGCATCCGTTCCTTCCGATTTTCTCCTCCGGCGGCGGAGATGTCTCCGTGCGGGAGACAACGAGAGTATCAGAGAAAGGAAGAAAGCAACATGAAAAAGAGACTGCTCTCCATGGTGCTGACGGTGATCATGCTGGTGAGCCTGATCCCCACGTCGGTCTTTGCGGCCAAGAAGTCCGTTGACGACTATTTCGACGGGCTCCCCATCGCCGCTGATCCCGGCGCCGGCACTACCGCATGGAAGGTCAGCACCAAGGACGGCGAGGAGGTCCTCATGTCCGGCAATGCCGGAAAGAACTACTCCTCCAGCACCCTGACCCTGACTTTTACAGAAGATACCCACCTGTCCTTCGAGTATAAGGTCTCCTCCGAGGCCAAGTACGACAAGTGCACCATCAAGCTGGGCAGCACCACCCTCGTCGACGGCGAGAGCGGCGACCAGAACTGGAAGGGTCTGGAGCTGGACGCCAAGCGGGGCGACAAGCTGACCGTGCGGTATGAGAAGGACGGCTCGGGCGACAAGTTCGACGACTGCGTCTATCTGCGGAATTTTTCCGCCGGTGAGGCGCTGGTGGTGACCTTCCACGCCAACAACGGCACGGAAGACACTGCCACGCAGAAGATCTTCGGCGGCAAGGGTACCCTGAAGGCCAATCCCTTCACCTGCGAGGGCAAGATCTTCGCCGGTTGGGCTACCTCCGCCGACGGGGCTGTGGTCTATGAGGACGGTGCCGCCATTACCACGGAGACGGATCTGGAGCTGTACGCCGTGTGGTCGGACGCTTACACCGTCACGCTCCGCAACGGCGACACCGACACCACCGTTCTGGTCCCCCAGAACAGCGCCATCGGCAACCGTATTCCCGCAGACCCCACCAAGAAGGGCTATACCTTCGAGGGCTGGTTCAACGGCGAGGAGAAGCTGACGGCGGAGACGGTGATCTCCGGCGACGTCATCTACACCGCTCAGTGGAGCCCCATTACCTACACCATCGCCTTCAGCGGCGGTGAGGGCGGCCAGGGAGCCATGGACTCCATCCCCGCTACCTATGATCAGGAGGTCACGCTGCCCAAGAACACCTTTACCCGCCCCGGCTACTACTTCAACGGCTGGAGCACCTCCTCCGGCGCCTCCAGCGGCAGCTATGCCGACGAGAAGCCGGTGAAGAATCTGACCACCAAGCAGGGGGAGACGGTCACGCTCTACGCCGCTTGGTACGGCCTGCCGGTGAATGTGACCCTGCACCCGAACTATGACGGTGCAGAGAACGGCACCCGCACCTGCATCGTGGGCAGCAACTACAACTACATCCTTAAGGAGGGCGGCGGCACCAAGTTTGACGCCATTGAGGACCCCGTCCGCACCGGCTATATCTTTGACGGCTGGTTCGATGCGGCGGAGGGCGGCAATGCGGTGGGCCCGTCTTACAAGTTCACCGCCGTGGACGCCGAAAACGGCTTCCATCTGTACGCCCACTGGACCAAGGGCATCACTGTCCACTTCGACGGCAACGGCTATAAGAACACGCTGAAGGACAAGACCGTGACGCCGGACAAGGTATTCTCCAGCCTGCCCTCTCTGAGTAGCTACTACTATCCCGCCAACAAGGCGCTGGACGGCTGGTACATCAAGAATGCTGACGGCTCCTTCGGTGAGGCCGTCACCAAGGACACCGTGTTCAGCGGTGACGAGGTGACTCTCATCGCCAAGTGGCGTGACTATCAGTACATCATCAAGTATAACGTCAAGTACAGCGACAAGAACACCACCACCGGCACCATGGCCGACCAGCCGGCACCCTTCGGTCAGAATGTGCAGCTGACGCCCTGCGGCTACAGTCGGGAGGGCTATACCTTCGCCGGTTGGGCGGAGACCAGCTACGGCAGCACCGTCAAGTATGCCGACGGCGCCACCATCAACCGCCCCTTCGAGGAGGGTGACGATTGGGACGAAGGCAGCCAGGACGGCGAGACATACAACCTCTATGCCGTCTGGACGGAGAGCAAGTCTCCGGAGCAGTCGGAGGCCGAGGCCAAGCTGGAGGCCGCCGAGAAGGCCATTGGCGGCACCTACAACGTCACCTACGGCAAGGACACCAATGCACTGACCATGCTCCGGGCCAAGCTGGAGGCTGCCGGGATCACGGACGTCACCGTCAGCATGAAGGAGGCGTCTTACAGCAGCTATAACCACGTGGGCATCACGGCCGACGGCACCATTCAGTATAAGTGGAACGAAAACGGCAGCACCACGGCGGCTTCCGGCACCGTGCGGCCTACGCTGGTGCTGACCTGCAATACCTACACCAAGGAGTCCACCGGGTGCCTGTTCAGCATTCCTCTGGACGAGGAAAAGGCCATGGAGGCTCTGCGTACCGTGGCGGCCCGCATCAGCGTGCCTGAGACGGTGGAGAGTGCCTCCGACCTCACCAGCCTGCCCAAGTATCCCCTGAAGGCCGGCGTGGACGAGAGCAAGGTGGACTACAGCAGCAGCACGGATCTGGAGCTGTGGACCACCGCCACGTGGACCTCCAGCAACACCGGCGTGATCTCCTTCAAGGAGGTCTCTTACCCCTACTTTGCCCCTTATACGGTCACGGTGGCCCAGCCCAAGAAGGACACCAGCGTGACCCTGACCCTGAAGCTGGTCTATAACGGCCGGGAGGATCTGAACCTGAACATGGTCTATACCGTGGTGGTCAAGGCTGACAATACGCCTCCCGCCATGGACTATCAGGCGCTGCTGGAGACGGCGGTGCGTGAGATCGGCCTGAAGGATCCCCGTGACGATTCCAAGCTCGACACCGCAAACGTGGTCTCCGACATCCAGCTGCCCACCACCAAGCAGCTCAGCGTCATTTCCGCCAGAGACTATCAGCAGGAGTTCGACGGCAAGTACACCCCCATCCTGCTGTATACCAGCGACGCCGATGTGGTGGTGTCCGCCGGCCCCAACATGGCCAATGTGGCCCGGATGCTGACCTATCGCCCCCTGCCCGGTCAGGAGGCCAAGACCGTCACCATCACCATGAAGATCCTCTCCCGCCCCAGCGGCGAGGGTACGGATTACGCCTCCATGCCGGTGCTGGCCAGCAAGGATATCACCCTCACCGTTCAGCCTCTGACCCAGGAGGAACTGGACACTGCCGCTGCCTTCATGAAGCTGGTATGCACCGAGGATGTGTACTGGGAGGGCATCCGCAAGGCCAACGTCGACCGTGACCACGTCATCGGCGATATGCGCTCCTTCATCGAGATCGTCCCCGCCACCACCGGCTATAAGTTCATCCGCAACATGGACAGCTACAATGCCGTGGGCGTCAAGGCGGACGAAATTCCCGGCTGGTACGAAGCTCAGCAGTACCGCTGCTTCCGCTCCAGCAACAGCGCTGTGGTGGCCCACGAGACGCTGCGGGTGACCCAGCCCAAGTACAACACCCGCATCACCGTGGACAGTCTTCTGACCTACACCCAGTACGCCAAATACTACGAGAAGTTCCAGGGCAATGCCGACTATGAGCAGTTTGCCCAGTTCTACAAGCAGCCCATTTCCACCACCGTCACCGTCATCGGCACCGAGGGCATCGAGGATCCCAATTTGCAGCCCCTGACCGTTACCGTGAATGTGGAGGGCAGCACCTTCAAGGAGAACTTCACCGATCTGGAGGGTGCCACCTACACCTGCTCCACCGGAGATCACCGCACGGCAGCGGATGCCGTGATGGCGGCTCTGACGAAGAACCAGTATACCTATACCGGCAGCAGCACCTATCTCTCCGGTATCACCGATCCCAACAGCGTGAGCCTTACCGGCGGCGACAGCGCCTTCGGCAGTTGGTCCGGCTGGATGTTCACCGTCAATGGGGAGATGCCCATTGAGCGCTACGACAACGGCCAGCCCATCTATGCCACACTGGGGACTTACCAGCTGAAGGACGGCGATGTAGTGCGGATGTACTACGTGGCCTGCCCCACGGAGAGCGGCCAGCACACGTGGGATGACGGTCAGGTCACCACGGCGGCTACCTGCACCGAGAATGGCGTCATGACCTACACCTGCACCATGTGCAGCGATACCAAGACCGAGGTCATCCCTGCCACCGGCCACGCCTACGGTGAGCCTGTGTGGAAGTGGACGGATGATTTCAAGGCCACTGCCACCTTCACCTGCGCCAACGACGCCACCCATGTGGAAAACGTCACGGCAGAGGTGACCAGCGCTGTCACCACGCCCGCCGCTTGCGAGACCACCGGCGTACGGACCTATACCGCTAAGGTCACCTTCGAGGATAAGGAGTATACCTCCAGCAAGACCGAGGTCATTCCCGCCGCCGGTCATACCCTGACCGCCGTGGCGAAGGTGCCTGCCACCTGCGAGACCGCCGGCACCTCCGCTCACTGGAAGTGTGAGGTTTGCGGAAAGCTGTTCAGCGATGCCGAGGGCAAGACCGAGACAACGTTGGAGAAGCTGACCATCCCCGCCACCGGCCACGCCTACGGCGCCCCGGTGTGGAAGTGGAACGACGACTTCACCGCTTCTGCCACCTTTACTTGCGGCAATGATGATTCCCATGTGGAGAAGGTCGATGCCACTGTGACCAGCGAGGTTACGGAGGGTAGCTGCGAGGTTGGCGGCACCCGCACCTACACCGCTAAGGTCACCTTTGAGGGCAAGGAGTACACCGATACCAAGACGGAGCCTGTCCCCGCCAAGGGCCACACCCTGACCGCTGTGGAGGCAGTGCCTGCCACCTGCGAGACCGCCGGTGTGAAGGCCCACTGGGTCTGCGACGTCTGCGGCAAGCTGTTCAGCGATGCCGAGGGCAAGACCGAGACGACGCTGGAGAAGCTGACTATCCCCGCCACCGGCCATGCTTACGGTGAGCCGGTGTGGAAGTGGAACGATGATTTCACCGCTTCTGCCACCTTTACCTGCGGCAATGATACTTCCCATGTGGAGACGGTGAACGCAACCGTCACCAATGAGGTGACCACCGAGGCCACCTGCAAGGCCGACGGCGTGCGGACCTACACCGCCAAGGTCACCTTCGAGGGCAAGGAGTACACCGATACCAAGACCGAGGTCATCCCCGCCACCGATCACGACACGGAGCTGGTGGGTGCAAGGATGCCACCTGCACCGAGGACGGCTACACCGGCGACGAGGTCTGCAAGGTCTGCCAGACTGTCGTGAAGCAGGGCGAGGTGATTCCCGCTCTGGGCCACGACTACAAGGATGGCAAGTGCAGCCGCTGCGGCGCTGAGGAGCCTACCACTCCCGTGGAGCCCGGCAAGCCCCAGCAGCCGGAGAAGCCTACCACGCCCGATACCCCCGCCACCGGCGATGAGAGTCAGCTGATGCTGTGGGTGAGCGGTATGCTGGTGTGCGCTCTGGGTGCCGGTCTGATGCTGCGGCGCAAGAAGGAAAACTGATATCCCGCTTTTCCCGATATCTCTCGATATCTTTCCTGTAAGCAAGAGGGACGGTCCGTAAGGACCGTCCCTCTTGTGCATGGCTGTGTAGATAAGAAAAGGCCCCCGGCATGACCGGGGGCCAAATATATCCGGAAAAGCTCGGAAAATTCCCGGAACGATGCAGCCGATTTATCCAATGTTTTCCAGAGGCCAGCAGGGCGGACACGGCTTTGCACGCAGGGCCGCAGCCGGGTCAGATGAGCGGCCCGACCGGAGCTTTTCGTTGACAGAAAAGCCGGAATGAGGGTATAATGCAGGCAAGTACTGCGATCACTTCTGGCAGATGGTCTCGATTTCCACCAGCCCCCCGGCGGGCAGTGCGCTCACCTGATAGGCGCAGCGTGCGGGGTAGGTAGTTCCCTCAAAGAAGGAGGCGTAGACCTCGTTAACGGCGGCGAAATCAGCGATATTCGTGAGGAGAACGGTGGTTTTGACCACGTTATCCAGAGTCAGTCCGGCTGCGGTCAGAACCGCCTGGATATTTTTCATAGCCTGCGTGGCCTGAGCCTGTACGCCGCCGTCTGCCAATTTACCGGTGGCGGGGTCCAGACCGAGCTGGCCACTGGTGAATACAAATTCGCCGCAGTCGATGGCCTGAGAATAGGGGCCGATGGCGGCAGGAGCGCCGTTGGTGGAAATAGCTTTTTTCATGGGAGGATCTCCTTTCTGGTGTACAGCAGCGATGACTGCCAAATGTCGGGGACGATTATAGCATAGGCCATTTGTTTTGGCAAGTCCCCTTTTGGAAAGCGCTTCCGGGTAGGGTCTGGGAGCCGATGATGGAGGAGGGAGCAAAATGGCGGTAACAGGCCATGCGCTGAATCAGTTATTACAGCAGATGGACCGCACATTTTCCAATGTGACGGGGCAGAGCGTGTCCTTTATCGATCAGGAGGGACACTATCAGGGGCCGCTGCGGCTGGACGTGTTTACCGGCTTCTGCCGCAGGGTCATCAGCAGCGAAAAGGGCGCTCAGCACTGTCTGGCCTGCAACCACAGCTTCGGGCTGGACGCCGAGCAGCGGTGTACGGTGTCCCAGTGTCACATGGGCATCAGCGTGATCTCCGTGCCGGTGCCGCTGCCGGAGGCCAGAGGACTCAGCCTGACATACGGGCAGTTCCTCACACGGGATACCGAGGAGGCGTTTTACAGCACACTGCGCCGGCACTGTCAGGAGTTGGAGCTGGATTACGACGAAATGGTGGCGCTGGCGGGGACGCTGCGGGTGCTCTCTGCGGAAGAACTGGATGCCAGGATGCAGATGCTGCAGGTCTTTGCCGGGTATGTGGCCACCTCCGAGGCGGAGCTGGAGACCCGGCGGGAATACGCCCGTCAGGTGGAGAAGAAGCTGGCGCTGGAGCGGACGCTGCACGCCAGTGAATTTAAGTTTTTGCAGTCCCAGATCAGTCCGCACTTTCTGTTTAACACCCTGAATCTGCTGATGAGGACGGCCTATCGGGAGGGAGCGCCCCAGACGGCGGATCTCATCTGCGATCTGGCGGATCTGCTGCGGCGGGCGTACTACTACAAGGACTCCATCTGCACGCTGGCGGAGGAGATGCAGTGCGCCCGGCAGTATCTGACCCTGCAGAGCCAGCGGTTGGGGCCTGGCTTTTCCTTCGAGGTGGGGGACGTTTCCGCCTGCGGGCAGCTGATGATCCCGGTGCTGACCATCCAGCCGCTGGTGGAAAATGCCATCCTGCACGGGGCCGGGGAGGATGAACACCCGCTGCACGTGAAGGTGTCGGCCACCGCAGAGGACGGAAAGCTGGTGATCTCCGTCAGCGATAACGGCGCCGGTATCCCGGAGGAGGTGCTGGAGAAGCTCCGGGATCATCAGGCCGGAGGCTCCGGCGTACAGAACGTGACGGAACGGCTGAAGCTGTTTTTCGGGCCGGCGGCGGAGGTGGACATACAGAGCGCATTGGGCAGCGGTACCCGGATCGTTCTGACGTGTCCCCTGAAAAAACAGGAGGAAGCATAAATGGCCATCGACATTCTTGTGGTAGAGGATGAATATACCGAGCGGCAGGAGCTGACGCAGCTGCTGGAGACGGTGACGCCGCCGGAGCATATTCGCAGCGCCGCCACGTGCAGCGCCGCCATTGCGGCCATCAGCCAGCTGTGTCCGGATCTGATCCTGCTGGATATCATGCTGCGGGGCAGCTCCGGCTTTGAAGTGGCGGAATTTGTACGCAGCAACCGGCTGGACTGCAAGATCATCATCCTCACCGCCTATCACGAATTTGACTTTGCCAGCAAGGCGCTGTCCATGGATCTGCAGGATTACCTGCTCAAGCCAGTGCGGCCATCGGTACTGCTGCAGCGGGTACGGGATGTGCTGCATCTGTCGTCCCCGGCCAGAGCCGCCACCGGACTGGCGGTATGGCCCTATCTGGCCTGCGGCATCTCGTCGCCGCTGCCGCCGATCCCCAATCTGCTGCCCAACATGACGGTGGTGGGTATCCTGCGGGACGGGACCGACCGGGAGGTCATATCGCAGATCAATCTGGCCTTCCACGGCACCGGCTGGACGGAGCAGGACGGCCGGCGGGTCATCGGCTATTGCCGCACGGCGCCGCAGCAGTCGCCGGAGGAGGCGGCGGAGCCGCTGGTGGCGGCATGGCGGCAGCGACTGGAGGGTCTCGCCGCCGTGGGGATCGGCGGTCCGTCGGAGCAGGGACTGGCGGAGAGTTACCGCACGGCCTGCCGGGCAGCGGACTGCCGCATTTTCCTTCCGGAGGGAACGCTGGTGTGCCGGGATACGGCCTCTGATGTGCCGGAGCCTTACCCCCTGAAGGCGGAGGGACAGCTGCTCCATGCGCTGCGAAGCGAGGAGGGCGGGCTGGAGGAGGCCTGCCGCCACATGGGCCGGTGCATGACAGCGGCCTGCAACGGAGACGCCGGAGCCCTGCGGGAGCAGCTGACGCTGCTGTGGGCCGGAATCGCAAGGCTGTGCGCCGAGTCGGCCCTCCCACCGCCGGAGCGGCTGACCACGGAGGGGATTTTCACGGTGGAGCAGCTGTGCCGGAGGATACAGACCGTCTGCGAGGATGTGCGCTGCCAGCTGGTTCTGGTGCGGGATTCGGAGCATCCTCTGGTGCAGGCGGCACTGACGGCCATCCAGCTGCGGTTCCGGGAGCCGCTGAAGCTGGAGACTGTGGCAAAGGAGCAGTACGTCAATGCGGCGTATCTGGGGCGTATTTTCCGGGCGCAGACGGGCCAGAGCTTCCGGGATGCTCTGACGGAGGAGCGGATGCGGCGGGCCGAGCGCCTTCTGCGCCAGCAGGTCTCCGTATCGGACACGGCGGTGGCTGTGGGGTACAGCGACTCCAACTACTTCAGTCGTGCGTATAAAAAGTATTTTGGTCACTCCCCCAGTGAAAGCGGTCCGCTTCGTACCCATTGAAGGAAGCAGGGACTCCGCAGCGGTATGCGGAGCCCCTGCTTTTTTGCAGTACGGTAGGTGCAGAAAAGTAAGATAGTGCAAAAAGTCCTGATTGGTCGGGGAGGTGGTCGGTGCGATTGCTGCAATTATTACAAAAAAGGGACGCAAAGAGGCATTCTCATTGGACACTGTATCTGTTATGATGTAGAAAAATTACACGGAACGCCAAGAGAAGGCAGAAAACGACAAGGCAGGAGGCCCCGATGATGATTGACAAGCAGAAGCTTTTGGATATATTGACCTCTGAGATTGAGTCCTCCACCGGCTGTACCGATCCGGGCAGCGTGTGTCTGGCGGTGGCCGTGGCGACTCATACCCTGGGGCGCAGGCCGGAAAAAATCGACGTGCTGGTGAGCCCCAACATCTACAAAAACGGTGTCAGCGTGGGCATCCCCGGCACGAACCGCATCGGACTGGAGCTGGCGGCGGCGCTGGGTGCGCTGCTGGATGAACCGGAACGGGGTCTGGCCATTCTGGCCGATGTCACCGGTGAGATCGTGCAGCAGGCGGCGGCCATCGTATCCGACGGGCGGGTACACGTCGCCTACGGCCAGACGCCGGAGCCACTGTATGTGCGGGCCATCGTCTCCGGCGGCGGAGAGGAGGCGCAGGCGGTGATCCGGGGGGACTACTCCTGCGTGACGGAGATCCTGCGAAACGGAGCGCCTGTGATGCAGGCGGAGGGGCGGACCCATGGAACGGCGGTCTATCCGTTGGTGGAATACAGCGTACAGGAGCTGTACGAGACCATCCTCTCCATGGAGCCGGAAAGCTTCCGGTTTTTGTTGGAGGATGCCCGGCGGAATCAGGAGGCGGTCAGAAGAGATCTGGAGGATCCGGAGCTGCCGCTGGGCAGGCTGCTGAAGCAGCGGATCTCCGGTCAGATGACCGGCCCGCTGGCAGTTTCTGCCGAGGCGCAGGCCTACACCGCCGCCGCCGGGGAGGCCCGGATGAGCGGCCTGAATGTGACCATCATGGCCATTGCCGGAAGCGGCAACCACGGCATCACGAACTTTGTGGGCGTCCTCTCCGCAGCGGAGGCGCTGGGAGCCTCTGAGGAGCAGACCGCCACGGCGCTGGCCATCAGCTCCATGATCACCATCTACATCAAGGCCCACATCAAGCGGATGACCGCCTTTTGCGGCTGCGGCGTTGCAGCGGCCACCGGCATGACCGCCGCCGTCAGCTATCTGCTGGGCGGCAGCTACGACACGGCGGTCCACGCCATGCAGACGGTGTTGGGGACCATCGGCGGAATGTTCTGCGACGGAGCGAAGATCTCCTGCGCCTATAAGCTCAGCACGGCTGCCTCGCTGGCGGTGCAGGCGGCGTATTTGGCCAGAGAGGGCTGCTTCGTTCCCGCAGGCGTGGGCATCATCGGAAATACCATCGAGCAGACCTTCGCCAACGTGGGGCGGCTCAACGATCCGGGCATGGTGGCCACGGACCGGGAGCTTGTGGCCATCATTGCGGAGAATCAACGACATATGGCCGGCCGCAGTTAAACGGCCGGATAGGAAAGGAGCAAGATCATGATCGTTCTGAAGGGACGAGTGCTGGACGGCAACGGCGGCGCACCCATCGAAAAGGGCGCCGTGGTGCTGGAGGACGACCGAATCCGGCTGGTCTGCCGGCAGAGTGAACTGCCGGACGATCCGACAGCCGAGGTGTATGAGCTGGAGGACGGTACCATCATGCCGGGTCTCATCGACGCCCACGTTCACATGGGCTGGGGCAGCGCCACGGCGGTGGACTGGATCAGCATGACGCCGCAGCTCAGCATGGCCCGTGCGCTGCGGGATATGGCGCAGCTGCGCCAGCAAGGCTACACGGCGTTCCGGGATCTGGGCAGCGACGTGCTCCTGATGCGGCCGGCTGTGGCCGAGGGGCTGCTGGATGTCCCCCGTATTTTCGGTGCCGGACGCATCATCTCGCAGATCGGCGGCCACGGCGACGTGTATCAGAAGCTCTCGTTGGAGGCCAGCCAGCGGGCATACAGCCCCGCCTTCATCGTCAACGGTGTGGATGAGGTGCGGCGGGCCTGCCGCATCAACGCCCGCAACGGAGCGGATCTCATCAAGATCATGACCACCGGCGGCGTGTTCTCTCAGGGAGATAAGGCCACTCCCCACAGCCATTTCAGTCAGGAGGAGATCCGGGCGGCGGTGGAGGAGGCGGAGAATATGGGCAGCTATGTCTCCACCCACGCACAGGCCACACGGGGCATCAAGATGGCCCTGAAAAACGGCGTAAAGTGCATCGAGCACGGCTTCTATCTGGATGAGGAGTGCATCGAGCTGATGGTGAAGAACGACTGCTATCTGGTTCCGACGCTGGCCATCATGCACGCATCGAAGCTGTATTTTCAGGGGAAGGAGGGCGTGCTGCCCTACCTGAAGGAAAAGACGGAGAGATCCTACGAGGCCCACTACCGCTCTTTGGAGATGGCACGAAAGGCCCACATCACCGTGGGCGTCGGCTGCGACTTTCTGGGAGACGCTGCCTTCGGATGCCCGTACAGCGAGGCCACGCTGGAGCTGGAGCGGCTGTGTGTGGCGGGGTATACGCCCATGGAGGTCATCACCATGGCCACCAAGGTCAACGCACGGCTGCTGCAGATGGAGGATCAGCTGGGAACGCTGGAAACCGGCAAGCTGGCGGATGTGCTGCTGGTAGAGGGCAGACCGGACGAGGACATCCGGGTCCTGCGCCGCAGCGACCATGTCAAGCTGGTGGTTCAGGACGGACGGATCGTGAAAAACGCCATGCCGCACACGGCCGAGGCGTGAAATATAAACAAAAGAAAGGAACATGAGCGATGGATACTATCTTTTACAACGGCATCATCCACACGCTGGACAAGGCCTATCCCGAGGTAAGCGCTCTGGCCATCAAGGACGGTGTGATCCTGCGCCTGGGCAGCGACGAGGAGATCCTGGCGCTGAAGGACCCCCAGACCCGCCTCATCGACCTGCAGGGCAGACTGATGCTGCCGGGCTTTGCGGATACCCATCTGCATCTGCTGTTCTACGGAACGTTCCGTCGCCGCATCGATCTGGTGAACACCACCACCTATGAAGAGGTCGTCCGGATGTGCAGAGAGGGCGCCGAGAAGGTGCGGGGTACCAACCGCTGGGTCATCGGCTGCAACTTCAATCAGATCAACTGGACGGATACCAACAAGATCCCCGACCGCAACGATCTGGACGCCATCGCCTCCGATGTGCCGATCTTTTTGCAGCGGGCCTGCGGCCATATCGTGTGCATGAACACGATGGCGCTGCAGCTGGCCGGCCTGTGGGACGAGCGGGAGGCCACCACCAAACAGACCATGGACTTCGGCCCCGACGGTCTGCCCAACGGCTACGTCCGTGAAAATTCCGCCATGTGCGTCCAGAGCTGCTGGGAGCGCTATACGGTGGAGGAGATCAAGGACATTCTGGAATCCACCTGTCTGGAGGCTGCCTCCAAGGGGATCGTGCAGGTCCACACGGACGACTTCAACCTCATCGCCGACGACGACTTCGAGGATGTTCTGCAGGCGTATCGGGAGCTCAACGAGGAGGGGCGGCTGCCCATCCGTGTCAACGAGCAGATCCGCTTCCGCCGCACGGACCAGCTGCAGCGGTTCCTGGATCTGGGCTATCGGGCCAACGACACCATGGGTCACTTCAAGTTCGGCCCGGTGAAGTTTCTGTGCGACGGCTCTCTGGGCTCCCATTCCGCCGCCATGCGCCAGCCGTATCACAACGACCCGGACACCAAGGGCCTGCTGCTGTTCACCGACGAGGAGCTGTACGAGCTGGCCAAGCTTGCCTATACCAACGGCTACCATCTGACGGCCCACTGCATCGGTGATGCGGCACTGGAGCAGATGATCAACACCATCCAGCGGGTCTCCACGGAGTTCCCCCACGCCGACCGCCGCAACGGTGTCATCCACTGCCAGATCATGGACGAGGCGTTGCAGGATCGGTTCCGGAAGCTGAATCTGGTGGCCTATGTCCAGCCTATCTTCATCAAGGCCGACTCCGCCGTGGTGGACGACTGCGTGGGCGCAGAGCTGGGACGCCAGAGCTACAACTGGCGGCGCTATGAGGATATGGGCGTTCATATGTGCGGCGGCTCCGACTGCCCGGTGGAGCCCTTCGACGTCCTGCCCAACATCTACTGTGCCGTGACCCGCAAGGGAAAGCCCGGCATGGAGGCGTGGTATCCCGAAAACGGTGTCACGCTGGAGGAGGCGGTGGAGATGTTCACCAAGGAAGCCGCCTACGCCTCCTACGACGAGGCCAAGTACGGCACCATCACCGTCGGCAAATACGCCGATCTTGTGGTGCTGGACCGCAACATCTATGACAGACCGCTGGAGGAGCTGTGTGAAGCTCAGGTGGATCTGACCATGGTAGAAGGAGAGATCGTGTTCCAGCGGTAAATGCGCCGGAACGCAAGAAAACACAAAAGGAGGCTCTATCAAATGAAGAAGAACCACATCACAAGGGACAGCATCATTGTTGGTCTGGCACTGTTTTCCACCATGTTCGGTGCAGGCAACCTGATCTTCCCGCCGCAGATCGGTCTGGCCGACGGTACCCAGTGGGGCTGGGGCGCTCTGGGCATCGTGCTCACCGGCGTGATCCTCCCCGTGCTGGCCTTTTGGGGCGTGAACAACGTCGGTACGGACGTCAAGTGCCTCATGGGCCACGTACACCCTAAGTTCTATGACATTTACTACCTCTTTGGCTGTATTCTGGTGGGCACGGGTTCCACCCTGCCCCGCAACGGCGCCACCACTCACGAGATGGGCGTGCTGGCCATCTTCCCCAATGTGCCCTCATGGGTGACGATGATCGTCTTCTTTGCACTGGTGTTCTTCTTCGGCTGTGACAAGGGCAAGGTCGTGGATAAGCTGGGCAAGTATCTGACACCGCTCCTGCTGATCCTGCTGGCCATCGTGCTGGTGAAGGGCGTGATCTCCCCCATCGGCACGCCGCAGGATACCGGCATCTCCAAGCCCCTGCCCTCTGCTATGCTCACCGGTTATCTGACCGGCGACCTGACGGTGGGCCTGATGTGCGCCAACATTTTTATCGGCGGTATTCTGGACAAGGGCCACACCAATCCTCTGGAGCGTAAGCGCAGCGGCCTGATCGTGGGCCTGACCTCCATTGTGGCGCTGGGCATCATCTACATCGTCCTGACCTACATCGGCGCCTGCGGCGGTGACTACTACGACCTGAGCGTGCCTCAGACCACCCTCCTCAGCGGTCTGGTGGGCCGGGTGCTGGGCAGCTTCGGTAAGGTCTGCATGGGTCTGGCGGTCAGTCTGGCCTGCCTCACCACCGCCATCGGCATCGGCTCCACCGGCGCCTCCGTCATCAACGAGGTCTCCAAGGGCCGCATTTCCTACAAGCTGTGGATGGGCATCGCCTGCGTGGTGGGCGCTGTGTTCGGCTCCTTCGGCATCCAGAACATCATCAACTACGTGACTCCCATCTTCCTCATCATGTATCCCATCTGCATCGTACTGACCGTGCTGGGTCTGGTGGACAAGTGGATCCCCAACGACGGCGTGTATAAGTTCGGTGTAGCCGTGGCCGGTATCGTCAGTGTGGGCGACGCCATTCTGGCGGTGGCTCCCAATCTGGACGGCCTGCGTAAGGTCATGTACATGATCCCCCTGGCGGAGCAGGGCTTCTCCTGGCTGATCCCCACGGTGATCGCCATGGTCATCGGCGGCATCGTCTACCGTGGCAAGCCTCGCTACAACTACGGCGAGACGGCAGTGGCCACGGAGGAAGCTGCCAAGTAATCTATCCATCCCCTACCCCCTCATTTGAAAAGGTTCCCTGCGGCCATACCACAGGGAACCTTTTCCTGTCGGAGAGGGACATCCAACGGAGTATTACCCTATGAAAAGAATCTCGACCTCCACCCTGCAGCGCCCCATGGTCATCTGCCTGCTGGCGGCCTTTTGCTGCCTGCTGTGGGGCAGCGCCTTCCCGGCGGTGAAGATCGGCTACGGCCTGTTGTCTATTTCCTCCGCCGATTCGGCGGAACAACTGATCTTTGCGGGGCTGCGTTTTTTCTTTGCCGGTGTGGTGACGGTGCTTTTCCACAGCGCTTCCCTGCGTCGGCTGCGGCTTCCCGCACGCTCCTCCCTGTGGAAGTCCACGAAGCTGGGCCTGATCCAGACCCTCGTGCAGTATGCCCTGTTCTATATCGGCATGGCGCACACCTCCGGCGTCAAGGGCTCCGTCCTGATGGCGGTCCACGTGTTCTTCGCCATTTTGATCTCCGCCAAGCTGTTTCATTATGAGCGGCTCAATGCCCCCAAGCTGCTGGGCTGCCTGTGCGGCTTCGGCGGCGTGCTGCTGATCAATCTGTCCGGCGGCGGGCTGGGCGGCGGCTTCACCCTGCTGGGGGACGGTGCGGTGCTGCTGGCGGCGCTGGCCAACGGCTTCTCCATCTCACTTTTCAAGCGGTATGCCGAGGGAGAGGACACCCTGACCCTGTGCGGATATCAGTTCATCGTGGGCGGGGGGCTTTTGCTGCTGACGGGACTGTGCTGCGGCGGTACGCTGCCGCATTTCACCGGGCAGTCCCTTCTGCTGTTGGGATACATGGTGCTGCTGTCCGCCGTGGCCCAGACCATCTGGAGCGCCCTGACCCGGTACAATCCGGTGGGGCGGGTGGCGGTATACGGCTTTTTGAATCCCGTGTTCGGCGTGCTTCTGTCGGCGCTGCTCCTGCGGGAGGGACAGCAGGCCTTTACCCCGTACAGTTTAGCGGCATTGGTACTGGTATGCGTGGGAATTTTCGTGGTCAACCGCAGCGATGCCCCCGGCAGGGGAGCGCAGGCCGATCAGCAACCATAACAGGAAAAGGGACGGTCCCTGTGGACCGTCCCTTTTCCTGTGGGAGAGCTTGCTATATTCCCTTACGCATATGGGAGCTTCCGGAACAGCTGGTGCTCCTCCTCGCCGCTGCCAAAGACATCCTCCGACACCTCTTGGGGACGGTGAGGGATTTCAGGTCCCGGCAGCTGACCAGCGCAGACCAGCCGAAGGGGGCCTTTGAAGCACTGATGATGTGCTCCACATGGCGAAAGTCCTGCATCTCTCCCGCAATACCGTGCATATGCGCCTGCTGGAGGAACACGGGCTCATCATCACGGAATGGACGCAGATACAGATGAAAAACGGTATTAGGAAAAACGGAAACTTGCGCTGCACCATCGTTCCCATGCACGAGGTCTTGGAGCAGTGCTACCAGCGGCAAATGACCGAACTGGAGCGTCAGCAAGTGCAGCAAAAGCTGTCGGTACAGAGCACAGAGACCATATCTCCGCCCCTGTGAGCCGCTGTGTGGTCTCTTTCGGAGTGGGGCAGCATTCCTGCCCCGAAGAGAGGTATCAAACCACTTTTGGGCGGCTTCTTCGGCTCTGCGGAGGACGAAAGAAGAAGCAGGGAAAAAATTTCAAAACGGGGCGAGAGCTCAGGTTTTCGGAATACAAAAATATGCCCCCGGCTGAGCCGGGGGCATACCCTGTATGGGAAAGACGATTGCTTACTTGTTGTAGAGCACCTTGTCGGCCTCGGCCATTTCGGCAAAGACGCCGGCGTGCTTCTTGGCGGTGATAGCCTTGATGACCAGCAGGGTGGCGATCATCAGAACGATGGCGATGATCATGCAGACCACAGCGCTCTGGACCAGACCGGCAATGATGAAGCTGACGAAGGAAACGGCGGCCACGGTGATACCATAGGGCAGCTGCGTCGCCACATGGTTCAGGTGGAAGCAGTGGGCGCCGGCAGAAGCCATGATGGTGGTATCGGAGATGGGGGACAGGTGGTCGCCGCACACGCCGCCGGCGCAGGAAGCAGCCAGACCCACGGACAGCAGAGTCATCTGGGTATCCCAGTTGAACACGGCGCAGACCAGCGGAACCATGATGCCGATGGTACCCCAAGAGGTACCGGTGGCGAAGCCGATGAAGCAGGCCACGATGAAGATCACGGCGGGCAGGAACTTAGCAAGGCTGCCGGTGTTGGCCATAACGCCCTCTACGAAGGCACCCACCTGCAGACCATTGTCACGGCACAGGCCGCACAGGGTCCAGGCGAAGCAGAGGATCAGGATGGGGGAGATCATCTGGATGAAGCCGTTGGGAATGGCTTCCATGGACTTCTCGAAGGTGATGAGGCCGCGCAGCCAGTAGTACACGAACATAAAGACCAGTGCAATGATGGAACCCAGGCACAGGCCGGTACCGGCGCTGGCGTCGGAGAAGGACATGACGAAGTTGCCGTAGTTGTCGCTCTCGGCGTCCCACATACCGCCGGTCCAGACCAGACCAACGATGCACAGGGCGATCAGAACGATCACGGGCAGCAGCAGATCCAGCACGGAGGAGTGCTTGGCACCCTCTTCGTAGTCGTCGGCGCCCTCAAAGGGACGCTCGGGGGTGGTGAACAGATCATCCTTGACCTGAGCATTGTATTCATGGGTCAGCATGGGACCGTAGTCAATGTTCAGCAGGGAGGTGACGATGACCATCACCAGCGTCAGGATGCAGTAGTAGTTGAAGGGGATCTGGCTCAGGAACATGCTGATACGGGAGCCGGGGAAGCCGTCGGGTACGTAGGATGCAACGGCGGCGGCCCAAGAGGACACGGGAGCCAGCATACAAACGGGAGCGGCGGTGGCATCGATGATGTAAGCCAGCTTGGCGCGGGAGATCTTGTGGCTCTCCGTCACGGGACGCATCACGGCGCCCACGGTCAGGCAGTTGAAATAGTCGTCGATGAAGATCAGCACGCCCAGCAGCATGGTCAGCAGCTGTGCGCCGGAGCGGGTCTTCACGGCCTTCTTGGCCCAGCGGCCGAAGGCAGCGGAACCGCCGGCCTTGTTCATCAGGTCCACCATGATGCCCAGGATGACCAGGAAGATCAGGATGGAGATGTCGATGGCGTTAATCATGCCGACGCCCTCACCGGCGCCGACGAAATTCACGACCATCTGCCAGGGCTGGAAGTTGGCCAGCAGCAGGGCGGCTGCCACGCAGCCCAGGAACAGGGAAGAATACACTTCCTTGCTGATGAGGGCCAGTGCGATTGCAACAACAGGGGGGAACAGGGCCCAGCCGGTAGCTACAAAGCCAGAGCCATCATTGGTGACCTTGGCAATGACCAGAGCGACTACGACCACCGCCAGCGCAACAAAATACGCTATCTTGGTGCCTTTCTTTTCCATTAGGTGATTTACCTCCTCAAATTTGGTATCCCTATCTTACTCGTCCTAACGGACTATTGTCAAGTTCTTAGCGTGCTTTTCCCTCTTTTTAACAAATTGTGAACTGGCCTTTTGGTTTTTTTCACAAGAATTATTCACGATATGGTGGATATTTTACACGCTGACTGGTAAAAAATGCAAGGATTGTATACAATGGAAAGAAAATTAAGGCCCTTAACCGGCAAAATGTTGAAATACCACACGTAGTTCTATAATGCAGAATAAACGAAACGACGATAACAGCATGGGAGAAGAACTGTCCCAAGCCCGGCGGAGCAGCCATGATACCCCGCAGGAGCAGGGATCTACCGTTTGGTCGAAGCAGCTCTTTGTTCTCCTATAAAAGACGATATAACGGAAATCTGTGCGCCCACAGTGTGCAGCAGGCAAAGGCCGCAGCTTCCACGATGACCTGCACGCTTTCAGCTCCGGCGGCATACTTTTTGTCAACAACGGTGCTTTACGCAAGGAACGTGTCTCCGACGGCCCACTTTTTGCCAACAGCAGCAAAAAGTATGAAAAAATGCCGCCAGAAACCGATGGTTTCTGGACTTCCTTTACCTTCAAGAGGCTTGCTTGTTATGGGACCGTCAAGGGAATTGACTCAGCAACAGACCCGCTCCCGCTCAGGTGAAGAAAATATTTCATTTACTGCTGGGAGTACGGACTCCCCCGGTAGAACAGTAAGCTTCTTCAACTGACCGGGTAGCGGCAGCGTGAGTAGAAGCAGATCAATTCCCTTTTTCGACGGGACTTAGACCACAGCTCTTGCAAACGAGAAGGAAGTGCAGAAACCATCGGTTTCTGCTGGCGTTCTTTGGTGACTTTCTTTCGCTATTGAAAGAAAGTTACCCGTCGGAGACAAAATAAGATTACTTCCCCAAAGGTATGCCGCCGGAGGCAATAAAATAAGCAACTGCAAAAACATCCCCCGCCGCAGGCCAAAGCAGCACAAAAACACACCGCCCCGGCGCATGACGCAGCCGGGGCGGCAAAGAGAGGGAAAGCGAGCATTTTTCAAGCGGTGCCGGGCACTCAGTCGCCCTCACGCATCCGGTAGCCCACGCCCACCTCCGTGAAGATGTACTTGGGCTGGCCGGGATTTTCCTCGATCTTGCGGCGGATGTTGGCCATATTCACCCGCAGGATCTGGTTGTCGTTTTTGGCCTTGGGGCCCCACAGCTCCTTGATGATGAAGTCGTAGGTCAGCACCTTGCCGGCGTATTTGCCCAGCAGGGACACGATCCGATACTCGTTGGCGGTGAGCCGGGCGTTTTCCCCGTGGATCAGCACCTGATGCTTGTCGTAGTCGATGACCAGATCGCCGGTGGTGAAGCGCCCGGACTGGGCGATTTCCGGGTTAGAGAGGGAGGTGCGGGTGTGGCGGATGGCGGTGCGGATGCGGGCCAGCAGCTCGGAGGTGCCGAAGGGCTTGACCAGATAGTCGTCGGCGCCGTAGTCCAGCGCCTCCACCTTGTCTCGCTCGTGGTTCCGGGCGGAAACCACCACAATGGGCAGACTGGACCACTTCCGCACGGAGCGCAGCACCTCCAGGCCGTCCATATCCGGCAGCCCCAGATCCAGCACGATGAGGTCCGGACAGTGGGAGGAGATCATGGTCAGCGCCTCCTCGCCGGTGTTGACGATGATGGTGTCGTAGCCGTTGGCCGTGAGGATCATAGAGATGAAGCTGCTGATGCTCTGCTCATCCTCCACGATCAAAACCTTATCCTTGATCTTCATAGCTGTCTACCTCCTGTTGAATTTCTTTATCCAAAGGCAGCTCCACGGTGAACCGTGCGCCGCCCTCCGTCCTGTTTTCGCCTCTGATGCGGCCGCCATGGGCCCGCACCACCGTCCGGCAAACGGACAGGCCGATGCCCATGCTGCGGCCCCGATCTCCCTGCTGACCCTGCAGGGTGCCGTCAAAGAGATGCTCCAGCCGGTCCGGGGCGATGCCCTGTCCGTCGTCCTCCACGATGAACCGGGCCCAGTCTCCGCTGCGGCACAGGGTCACAGTGATGTGCCGGGTGGTCTTACCGTGGAGCACGGCGTTTTCCATGAGATTGGTCAGCACCTGCTCCATCAGCAGCGGGTCCATCGGTACCAGCAGAAACTCCTCCGGCAGATGCACCTCCACCGGGATATCCGTTCCCCACCGGCGGGTAAACTTGCCCACCGCCCCCTCGATGATCTCCTCGGCGGCCTCCGGCGTCTTGTTGACCTTGGCCTCGTCACCGCCTATGCGGGTGATGCTCAGCAGATTCTCCACGATGCGGATCAGCCACTGGGCCTCCTCGTTGGCGTTGCGGATCAGCTCATGGCACTGCTCCGGCGTCAGGGTATTCTCCTGCTCCAGCAGCACATTGGTGGCCCCCACGATGCCCGTCAACGGCGTGCGGATGTCGTGGGACACCGCCCGCAGGAGGTTGCCGTGCATCCGCTCCAGCTCCGCCTCCCGCCGCACCTCATCCATCTGCTTGGCCCGGCTGGTAACGATACCGGTCACAACGGAAATGGTCATGGTCACCAGAAAGGTCAACGGGAATCCCGACAGAGTGAAGCTGACGTTCCAGTAGGGTGGGGTGAAGATGTAGTCCACGCTGAGCACGGCGAAGATGGAGATGATAAGGCTGAAGAAGAAGCCCTCCGTCAGCAGCGCCGTCAAAAACACGTCCAGCAGGAAGATCATATACACATACCCGGTGTCGCCGTTCTGGCTGGCCCCCCGCAGGATCAGGCACAGCACCACCGACAGGGTATACAGGCTCATGGAGATGATAAAGTCCTTGCCGGAGTAGGAAAAGCCAATGGAGGGGATACGCCTTCGGCGCAGCCACTGCTCCGTCCATTGGATGTGCGGTTTCTTCAAATCCCTGCTACCTCCCGACGCTCAGGTTTTTCTGACCTGATTATACCATACTTCACGTTAAGATTTCGCTAAAAACCCGTTAAGAACAGAGAAAACACCGGAAAAGACTTTTTTCGGAACCGGTTGACAGAACCGGATACCGTCTGCTATACTATATATAACTGAAGAACCAGTCATGCAGTGAGATGCTGAGCCATGCAGAATTGCCCGGAGGAGACGCCGGGCGCTTTTGCGTGGCTTTTTGTTTTTAGAAAGGAGAGATGGATCATGTATGATGTACTGGTCATCGGCGGCGGCGTCATCGGCTGCGCCATCGCACGGGAGCTGAGCCGCCGCAGCGGCCGCATCTGTGTAGTGGAGCGCAATGAGGACGTCTGCACCGGCACCAGCAAGGCCAATTCCGCCATTGTCCACGCCGGCTTCGACGCCGAGCCCGGCACCCGGAAGGCCCGCTTCAACGTGGAGGGCAGCCGCATGATGGAGGCCCTGTCCCATGAGCTGGACTTCCCCTATCGCCGGTGCGGAGCGCTGGTGCTGTGTCTGGATCCGGCGGACCGTGAGAAGCTGCAGGCCCTCTATCAGCGGGGGCTTGCCAACGGCGTGGAGGGACTGGAGATCGTGGAGGGCGAGGCCCTGCACCGGATGGAGCCCGCCCTGTCTAAACAGGCGGTGGCGGCGCTGTACGCCCCCACCAGCGCCATTCTCTGCCCCTTCGGCCTGACCATTGCTCTGGCGGAGAACGCTGCCGCCAACGGCACGGAGTTCCGCTTCGATACGCAGGTGCAGCATATCCGCCGGGAGGGGGACCACTTCGTGGTGGAGACCGGCTGCGGCCCGATAGAGAGTCGTGCCGTGGTCAACGCCGCCGGTGTGTGGGGTGACGTGCTCCATAACCAGCTGTGCGGCGATCCCCTCCGGATCACCCCCCGCCGGGGCGAATACTGCCTGCTGGACCGGAAGGACGGCGGTCTGGTGAGCCATACCGTCTTTCAGCTGCCCGGTGCCATGGGTAAGGGTGTGCTGGTGACCCCCACTGTCCACGGAAACCTCCTCCTCGGCCCCACTGCCACGGATCAGCAGGACCGGGACGACACTGCTACCACCCAGACGGGCCTGGATCACGCCATCGCCACGGCGGGCCGCAGCGTGCCGAACCTGCCCATGCGGGACGTCATTACCAGCTTCGCCGGCCTGCGGGCCCATCTGGAGGGCGGCAGCGACGACTTCTATATCCGGGAGAGCAGCGAGAACTTCTTCGAGGCCATCGGCATCGAGTCCCCCGGCCTGTCCTCGGCCCCGGCCATCGGCGTGTACGTGGCGGGACTGGTGGCGGAAAAGCTGGGCCTTGCGGAAAAGCCCGATTTCATCGCTCAGCGCCGGGATATCGTCCACGTGCGGGAGCTGCCGCTGTCGGAGCGGCAGGCGCTGGTGGAGCGGGACCCCGCCTACGGCAATATCCTCTGCCGCTGTGAGCAGATC
>ENA-OUQP01000861-OUQP01000861.1-human-gut-metagenome-genome-assembly--contig:-NODE-861-length-24455-cov-6.662910_pt1 | contig 24455 bp, 26 predicted proteins | sample MGYA00237951_ERZ548836 | MGnify/ENA primary metagenome ERZ548836 (study PRJEB26490, sample SAMN05194702) | human gut metagenome | biome: terrestrial biome; feature: human-associated habitat; material...
CTCCCCACCACTATTGTCCCATGTCTGTCCAGCCGCTGCCTGCTTTGACGGTTACAAACCAAGTGTTTCAGCGGGCTTCTTTTTTGCTCTTTTCGCTTCTTTCCATTTCGTAGATCAGGATACAGGCATCATGCTTTTGCGGTCAGCGGACTGTATAATACATTCATTATCTGCATACTGTTGAGCTGCCGGAGCGGGTAGAGAAACCGAACGCAAAATGGAAAAGCGGCGCCATCACCGCTGCCGAGGTCATGCGAACGCTGCATATGGCGAAAACGACATTCTATAGAAAAGCCAAAAGACTCTGCTGATTACAGCAGAGTCTTTTCATCATTGATGTTCATCGCTGCAACAAAAATTTTCAGCAGTTGTTCTGCATAGGCGCGTTCCCGTTTGGAGCAGTTTTCCAGAACCATCATAACGGAATCCGGGGCCTCCTGCTCCATCCTGCCGTAGAGGATATAATCCGTGGACAGCCGAAGTACCCTGGAGATGCAGCAGAGGGTAGGAACGGATATCCCCTTGGCACCGGTTTCAATATCAGAGCAGAATTTCGGCGTGACTTCGATCTGCTCCGCGAATTGCTCACGGGTAAGCCCCATGTATTCCCGCTGCTGCCGAATTCGTTTTCCGATTGCGCTCCAGTCCATCCCAGAAACCTCCTGTGGTAAATATGCAATCAGTTTAACGCCGACAGTTATTCCGATAAATAAACTTTAAAGCGGTTGGAGCAGGAACTTTCAGCACCAAAAAAATAAACTTTCTGAGTTTTATCAAATAGACAAAATATGTCTATCACAGCGAGTACAATGAATCCAACATCGAAATCGATCAGAAACTTTTAGTGTTAATTATTTAGAACTTACAGCGTATAATCATAAGCAGGAAATTCGATTTTTTGTGCGAATGGACAGTTCCTGTCTATGCGAATGCGTATGATGGCAGACAGGAGGAATGTTACAAATGGAAATTGAGAAAAGTGCGAGGCTGTTGTACCTGTATCAGGACTTCATCAAGGGAGCCGGGATACAGAAGAAGGCTGCCGCTGACCGCTTTGGCGTCAACGACCGCAGTCTTCAACGGGATATTGACGATCTGCGCTGTTTTTTTGCAAATCAGACCCCGCCGGGAGAGATCATCTATGATGCGCGGAAAAAGGTTTACCGCCTGATCGAACGGGATACCGCCCACCTGAACAACAGTGAGGTGCTGGCGGTCTGCAAGATCCTTCTGGAGAGCCGCTCCATGCGGCGGGATGAAATGCTCCCGATTCTGGATAAGCTGGTGGACTGCTGCGTTCCGGCAGAGCAGCGGCGGGCCGTTGTCGATCTGCTGGCGAACGAAAAGCACCTCTATATGATCGTTTTTTCAGCGATTCCATGACAAGAGAAGAGTTTTACCGTGCAAACCTGCAGGTATGCAGTAAGCTAAAAGAAAATAAATTTAGGAGGTTGATTATGCCCTTACCGTTAATTTTAGGTGGTGCCGCTGCCATTGCCGGAGCGGTTGGAGTCGGGAGTGCCGTTCACGGCGGAGTGAAAATGAAGCAAGCCAACGATACGATGAAGCTTGCAGACAAGAAGCATAAGGAGAACATTGCTCACTTTGAAAAGCAGAACAAGGTTACAACGGAGGCGATGGACCGCCTCGGAAAGAAGGAATTGGAGATTCTGGACAGCTTCAAAAAGTTCTCTGACATTTTTGAACGCATCCAGAACCGACCTGAGTTCAAAGCTTACAGCAAGGAAAATGTGGACATTCCTGCCTATAACGGCGAGGAACTGAAGCAGGTTTCTGTGGGCGCAGGTGTTCTGCTTGGCGGACTTGGAGGCGCAGCGGTTGGTACTGCGGGCGGTTTTGCCGCAGCCGGTGCAACGACTGCGGCTGTGATGGCCCTTGGGACCGCTTCTACCGGAACAGCCATTGCTTCTTTGAGTGGAGTGGCTGCGACCAATGCAACATTGGCTGCGCTTGGCGGCGGTGCGATTGCTGCCGGCGGCGGTGGTATGGCCCTTGGTACAACTATCCTCGGTGCAACTACCCTTGGCGTTGGGATTTTGGTTGGCGGCATTATCTTTAATGTAACTGGAAGCAAGCTCTCTGACAAAGCTGATGAAGCGTTCGCTCAGATGAAGAAAGCCGAAGGCGAGATCAATAAAATCTGCACCTATCTGACGAAGCTGCACAGTGCAGAGGACGCTTTTGAGAAATACCTGCTTACAGTAAGCCGTATTTATGACCGCCATCTTGTTAAACTGGACGATTTAGTCGTGATCAACGGCAAGACAGACTGGAACGAATTCACCGATGCCGAAAAGAAGATGACGGAGAATACGGTGCTGTTGGTTGGCTTGCTGTATAATATGTGCAGGGTTCAACTGGTTCACCAGACAGCGAATAAGTCCGAGACGAATGTCGTAAATGAAAAAGAAATCTCTCAGGCAATCAGCAATGCACATACCTTCCTCGAAGACAGCGGTTTGGCAACCTTAGCATAAGAGATCAGTCCCGGAGATCCTTCCGATTGGATCTCCGGGACTGATCTAATATGATTGCTACATTGTTTGGGGCCATGGCACCGGGGCTTTTCTTTTGACTTCGTCTTGCTCTTCTGCCGCTGCAATTTTATTTAGTGGTCTGATTTTTGATCTGACCGGTCGGGAGGTCGCGAATGAGGTCCTTCGATTTTCCTGCCCGAAGCAGATAGCTGTCTGTTGAATGGTGGAGCAAGCCTACGATCTTTCTGCTGATGTCCATCGCTTTATCAAGATCGACTCCTGTTTCGATCCCCATTTCATCACACATATGGAGCACATCCTCTGTTGCAACATTGCCTGCGGCGCCCGGCACGAAGGGGCATCCTCCGACACCGGCAAAGCTTGCATCAAACTGTGTGCAGCCCGCCTGCATCCCTGCGACGATATTGGCGATCGCCATTCCTCTGGTATTGTGGAAATGCAGCCACCAGGACACCTGCGGATAGCTGTGCTTCATTTCAGTGCACATTGCGTATACCTGATTCGGGACGGCGACGCCAGCCGCATCGGACAGGCTGATTTCTGTGATCCCCACCGAAAGATAGGCTTCTACAATTTCTTTCACGTCGGAAAGGGGGATCTCCTTGTCCCAAGGAGATCCGAACGGCATGGAGATCGATCCCGAGATCTCGATGCCGGCGCTTTTTGCCCGGTCGCAGCAAGCAGCAAAGCCCGCAACGCTCTGTGCCGGCGTGCAGTTCAGATTTGCTAAATTATGCGCCACCGATGCCGACACATTGAGCTTCACCTTTTTGCAGCCGCAGGCTTCTGCGCGATCTACGCCGCGCAGATTTGCGATCAGGGCCCGATATTCAACGCCCTCCTTTTTTGCGATCTTTTTGAAGACATCATCCGTGTCGGCCATCTGCGGAACGGCCTTCGGGCTGACAAAGCTGCCGACCTCGATCACAGGGAAGCCCGCCTCCGACATCGCATTGATCAAATCCGCTTTTTCCTCCACCGTGAGCAGGGCTTTCTCGTTTTGCAGTCCGTCACGGGGGCCTACCTCGCAAATTCTTATACGTGGGATCAGCTTATACGGCATACTTGTTTTCTCGCTCATCTTAAATAACCTTCTTTTCTTTCAGCTCCGAAAGCTCCTCTTTGCTTTTCCCTAACAGGCCGCAATAGATCTCCTCATTGTAGGAGCCGATTTTAGGGCCGGGCCACTTCACGTTGCCCGGAGTCTCCGTCAATACCGGAGAGATCCCCGGCATTTTGATCGTGCCGAACTCTTCACAGGGGATCTCAAGGATATCGTTTCGCGCGGCATACTGGGGATCCTCAAAAATGTCTTTCATGCTGTAGATCGCAGATACGGGGCAGCCGGCCTTATCGCAGCGTTCCTTGACCTCCGCAAATGTATGAGTTGCCACCCATTCTGTCACTGCATCCATAATGGGCTTTTGATCAGCAAGACGATCCTTCGCCAGCGCATACTTGGGAAGCCATTCCCCGCGCTTACCCATTGCGTCGCACAAATGCTCAAATACCGGATTCGTACTGCACACGATGATCGCGTAGCGCTTATCCTTTGTTTCGAATGTACCGATCGGGCAGCTTGCTCCGGAGGGCATCGGACTGCGTTCGCGCACTGTACCGAACAGATCATACTGCGCGACCATCGCTTCCTCCATGCGGAAAATTCCTTCATAGAGGCTTACATCCACCTCCTGCGGCGCGCCGTTCAGCGCATCCCTGTGGTAAAGTGCCATCATCGTTCCGATCGCGGCATTTAAGCCTGCCACATAGTCGGCAAGTGCAAACGGCGGGCTGACCGGCGGACGATCCGGATACCCCTGCATATACGTCATGCCGGAAAAGGCCTGTAACGGCGTACCCAAGCCGGCCAAATGAGCGTTCGGCCCCGTTTGTCCATATCCTGTCACGTGAGTCACGATGATCCTGGGGTTTACCTTGCGCATTTCCTCTACGCCGATCCCCCATTTATCCAACGTGCCCGTTTTGAAATTCTCGATCACCACATCGCTCTTCGCCACGAGGTCAAGAAACAGCTTTTTCCCCGCCTCATAGTGAAAATCCAATGTGATGCTTTTTTTATTGCGGCCCATCGACGGCCAGCGAATGCTGACGCCGTCTTTAAGCGGGCCCATCGCTCGAAATGCGTCGCCGCGTCCCGGCATCTCGACCTTGATCACCTCCGCGCCAAAGTCAGCCAAATAACCGGCTGCCCAAGGCGCTGCAATAACGGTAGCGATATCCAAAACGCGAACGCCCTCCAAGGCCTCTCTCTTCATAATGTTCCTCCACTTTGTTTTGCCATACTCAAAGGATCACCTTCCCTTGAGCGTCTGTTCCTCCAAATTTCTGTAGAAATCGCCATGGACGATCTCAAAATAGTCCGAAAAGCTGGCCATCCGGTCATGCAGTCCGTCGTCTGTTCCGTCCGATTTGAGCTGCGTGAGCGCGTCAAGCATGGCTTTCACGGACGCGAAAAGCATTGTCATCGGAAAGGTGACCACTTTATAGCCCATCTTCCCGGCGTCGCGGGCGGTCAGTCCGTCATTGATCCCCCGACCGGGGGCAAAGCCGAGATGCAGCGGGGCCTTCACGCGCGGCGGATAGTATTCCAGCTCGGCTCGTGTGAGCGGAACGATCTTGACCATGTCCGCTCCTGCTTCCGCATAAGCATTTACACGCTCGATCGCTTTCTCGCCGTGCGCCTCGGTCCTGGCACAGATCACAAAATTTTCGTCTGTCCTCGCCCGGACCGCGGCACGGATCTTTCCGCACATCTCCTCAATAGATATTTCGCCCGGAGTCTCCTTGAAAAAGGGGCAGTTCGGCGGCAGCTTCTGATCCTCGATGAAAATTCCGGCAACGCCCGAACGCTCAAACTCCTGCACGGTGCGGTAGGTGTTGACGGCATTTCCGTAGCCGCCTTCCGCATCCGCCATCACGGGAATCTCGACCGCCGAAGCGATCCGGCCGCAAACAGACAGCATCTCGTTGAATGTCAGCAAGCCGTTATCCGGCGTTCCTAAATAGGCTCCATGTATGCCAAAGCCGGTCGTTCCGACCATGGGAAAGCCTGCCATTTCAATGCAGCGTGCACTGATCGCATCAAATGCGCAGGGTGCCAGTACTGTTTCCTCGCCCCGGATCAGCGCGCGAAGCGCACCCGTTCTTGTCATAAGCCCGGCCCTTATGCGCCATACATCAGCGTCGGCAGCAGGGTGGACAGACCCGGCCAGACCGAAGCGATGAGCCACACGGCGACAAGCATCAGCAAAAACGCAAAGTTGCCCTTAATGACCGTAACAACGCGTTCCTTTTGCATACCGGCCACAATAAAGAGGTTCAGTCCCACCGGCGGCGTCATCTGGCCGACCTGAATGCCCAGCGTCATGATAATGCCAAACTGGATCATATTGATATCGAGTGCCGCGGCTACCGGCGCCATCAGCGGCGCCGCGATTAGCATAATGGAGCTGCCCTCCAAAAACATACCCATGATCAGCAGCATGATATCGCACAGAAGGATGAATTCGACCTTGCTGACACCGGCGGAGAGGACCATCTCCAGAAGCTGCTGCGGAATGCGCAGGGTGGTCAGCAGCTGCGCGAACATACCGCAGCCCACAATGATAAAGAAAATAGATGCCGTCGAGCGCACAGCGGCCTTCAGGCAGGCGATAAAGCTCTGGACCGTAAAGCCGTGGTAAACAAACACGGAAACGACCAACGCGTAAACGCAGGCGAAGGCGGAGGCCTCCGTAGCCGTCATGATGCCGCCATAGATGCTGCCAAGGATCGCCACCGGGAGCAGTATTGCGGGAATCGCACGCCAGGTTTCGTGCAGGCGCTCTTTCATGCTCGCGCGCGGCTGCATACCGGACTTGTTCCGGATCGCGTAGATGATGCAATAGGCCGCGTAGAAAAGCACCACGACCAGGCCGGGCAGCATACCTGCCGCAAAAATCTTTGCCACCGACACGCCGGCGATCGTCGCATAAAGGACCATCGGGATAGAAGGCGGGATCAAAATGCCAAGGGAGCCCGCACCGGCGACCACGCCGAGGGAGAGCTTCTTATCGTAGCCCGCATCCAGCATGGCGGGGATCATCAGGCCGCCGACGGCTGCCAGTGTTGCCGCGCTCGAGCCGGTGATCGCAGCAAAAAATGCGCACGCTACAACGGTAACGACCGCAAGTCCGCCGGGAAGATGCCCGATCCACGCGCGCATACTGCGCACCAAGGCGTCGGCAATGCCTCCCTGCGACATCATACTGCCCGCCAGGATATATCCCGGGATACACATAAGCGAAACGGAGCTGACAGACGTATAGACGATACTGCCGACCGTCGCCAGATTGAAGTCGATCAGGATAAACCCGATAATGCTTGCAACACCCATTGATGTGCCGATCGGCACGTTAAGAAAGAGCAGAACAAAGAATATTGCCAATACGATCAAGATCGTTTCCATTTAGTTGTTTCCTTTCTGCCCTTTGAAGAATTTCACCAGAAATACGATGTAACGCCCAAGCATCGCCACACCGACAAACACAATGATCAGATACGCAATCCAACGAGGGATCTCCGTCACAGGATACACGCGCCCCGTTTTATGCTGCAGTGCGACCGCCTGATAGCCATAGAATGCGATGAAACCGCTGTAGAGGGCGCCGATCAGATAGGCAAACAGATCGAGTCCGCGGCGCACCTTTTCGGATTTGATCGCACCGTAAACAACGTCCATACAGATATGAGATTTCTCGCCAAGGTCGATCGAGAATCCGATGATGATCGCCCACGCAAGCACAATGACGATGATCTCTTCGATCTCCGCGATCGGCTTCAGGAAAACATAGCGTGCGATCACATTGATAAAAATAAGGATCAAGCCCGCGCACATACCAAAAATGGCAACTGCGTCTTCCATGTGGCCGAAGGTCTTTCCTAACTTTTTAATAGTAAACACTCCTTTCAGCTCTTGCTCTGAAAAGTGAAGGAAAGGGGAACGGACTTCCCCTCTCCTCGCTCAGATCAGCCCTGATAATTCGCCTTGAAGTTCTGGATCGTTTCCATCCAGTCCGCGGGCACATATTCCTCGGTGATGGGGTCCCAGAGCGCGTGGAACTGAGCAAGCTCATCTTCCGTTGCGTCGTGGATCGTGCAGCCGCCCGCCTCGATCTCGCTGATATAGCTCTCGCGGTTCTCTCGGCAGATCTCAAGCTCCTTTTCAGAAGCCAGTGCAATGCCCTCGGTGATCAGGTCCTGAACGTCCTGCGGGTAAGAATTGAAGGTGTCTGCATTGAACTGGATCAGATAGCACGCCTGCTGATGGTTCAGATTCAGGCCATAGCTCAGGACCTCCTGAAGTGCAATGGCGGTAACGCCGTCCAGCGTTGTGCAGACCGCATCGCAGAGTCCGCTGTTCAGGCCGGTATAAAGCTCGCCATACGCAACGGTGATGGCAGACGCGTCCATCGCCTCGTACTGTGCGATCGACATCGGGCCAACGTTCTCGCGGACCTTCATGCCCTTAAAGTCCGCAGGAGTGCGGATATCCTTCTTGGCGGAAAACAGCATGACATCGCCGCCGTAGAACGCGCCCATCACCTTAATGCCCTGGGCCTCAAGATTCTTGAAAAGCTTTGACTGAACGTCGGGGTCAGCAAAGCAGTCCAGCATCTGCTCCGTGGAGTCGAACAGGAACGGTGCGATCGAGTACTGCATCGACGTATCGAGCGTCGTAAGCTTGGAAATGTAGGTCGAGATCATATCGATATTTCCTGCCGTGATCGCATCGATCTCAGTAGAATCGTCATAAAGCTGTCCCGCCGGGAAAATTTCCATCGTTACCCGACCGTCAGACTGCTCCTCCAGCCAGCTCTTGAGCCATTCCATCGCCTGGTGGGTCGGAGTGCCGGTGCCCTGAACGTGGGAATAGCGGATCACATATTCCGGCTCGCCGGATCCGGTGTTCTCGGTCCCGTTGTCGCCGTTGTCGGTGGTCGTGCCGTTGCTTCCGCAGCCGGACAGGATGCTCGTCATCATCAGACAGGCAAGGACGAGCGCAAGAAGTTTGGTCGCTTTTTTCATATTTTTTCTCCTTCACATTTTTGATTCGGGGCGTTCCCCGATCATTTTTAACTTATTTTTCCCACTCCGCTATCACTTCATCTGTTTGCAGAATACGAAAGCGTCTTCTCATAAAATCAAACGCCGTCTTCTTCATTTCAGGAAGTGAAGACGAAACAGCATCTTCAACTACGCAGGTATAATAATCATCAAAGGAAGAATCCAGCACCGTTGCCATCAGGCAGCCCTCTGCATTGATGCCGATACACACCGTCGATTTGATCCCATTCGCTCTGAGCAGCTGGCCCAGAAATGTGCCGTGAAACGCGCTGGGGCGGAATTTATCAACGATCACCTCGCCGGGCAGCGGCTCCAGCTCGGGAATGATCTTCGCGCCGTCGCTGCCGAGCAGTGCGTATTCCGCACTTTTTCCGTCGCGCGTTTTGAAGGCATACCATGCCGGGCCGTCGCTTCTGCCGTTCGGCAATGTCAACTGCCGAATGAACACCACCAAGGCGCCGGCCTTTCTTGCCGCATCGACCAGGCGGCGGCAATTCGGAATAATGCCCTGAATATCGCTGATGTCTCTTCCTGCCTTCGCAAATGCTCCCTCCGGGGATAAAAAGTCCTTTTGCATATCCACCACGATCAGTGCCGTGTGGGAGGGGGCGATCACCTCGGAGGTTTCTCTCAATATCGGCTCATCAAACATCTGTCCCGCCTCTTTCATTTGACGCTGAACGGCGTGTAGGTCCACGTCTTGTCCACATCCGTCTTGATCACGCTTTTCGGTGAGGTCGTTTTCACGAACTCGAGATATTCCCCGAGCGCTTCCGAACCGGGAGCGTAATGCGTGGGGATCACCACATTCGGTCCGATCCACTGCGTAGCGTAGGCCGCCTCTCTCGGATTCATTTCGCAGGGATACTTCTTTTCAATTCCGGAAATGCCGACCGCCATGATGTCCGGCTTGTACATTTCGCGGATCAGCTTCATATCCGTGAAGAGGCTTGTATCTCCCGCGTGGTAATAGCAGACGCCCGGTTCTACATCCAGCACATAGCCAAACGGCGGATTTGCAATCACCGCGCCGTTTACAACACAGTTGGATACGTGCCATGCGGGCATAACGCGCAGCACCGAGCCGGCATAGTTCTGTTCATCGCCGTAGATCGTCAACCGAAACCGCTCCTCTGGCAATTCAGGAAGCGCTTCCTGCACGCGGCGGACGACTTCTCCGCCCGCAAACAGCAGTGCATGACTCTTCTGCATGATCTCGATCGTATCGCCGAAATGGTCGAACGCGTTATGCGTTACAACCAGAAGGTCAATGTCGCTGACCTCCTCCGGCGTTGTTTTCGTTGCGGGATTCGCGCTCAGATATGGATCAAAAAGGATCTTATATCCGTCGCTCCGTTCTACCAGCACGCACATTCCGCCAAAATAAGTGAATTTTGTTGCCATTTCTTCTACCTCCTTGCCTCGTTTTCGGGCTTCAGTATGGTCTAATCATGGCACAAAGATTTTCATTTGTCTTTGTCTGTTTTTTAACATTTTTGTTCTTTTTTTATAAAACAAGTGTTTCTGTACACAAATATTTTTGTATTTCATTGATTTTTTTGTCCAAATCGAGTACGATCAGGTTGTAATATCCATAACATTCTGCACAAGGAGTTGTGTTCTATGGACTATTCCTACCTGATCGAATCTTATCAGAAGCATCTTGATACCTCGGATACCCTGCAAAGCTGTGTTTACCATGCCATGAAAGCGTCCTTGCTCAATAACCAGCTCCCGGACGAAATTACCGAAAGCCAGATATCGCTTGCTCTGGATGTGAGCCGCACCCCCGTTCGCGAGGCAATGCACAAGCTCGCCTCCGACGGGCTTCTCGATATTTCCCACGGGCGACGGGCCCGCGTCCGCCATATTACTTCACGGGATATCATGGAGATCGGCACGCTGCTGAAGGGTCTGCATTGTCTCTCCGCCGAGCTGTGCGCCAAGAACGCCACGGAAGAGGAAATGCTTCAGGTCAAGGATATTCTTGATTTGACGGAGTACTATACCAACCGGGGCGATTTCAATCAGATCACCCGCTGCAACACAAGATTCCACCTGAAGATATGCGAGTTGGGGCATAACCGCTGGCTGTATTCCACCATGCAGAGCCTGATGGAGGTCTCGCTCGTGTTCCGTGAGCGCGTTACAATGCGTCCCGGCCGGGCAGAGGAGTGCCTGAAGGAGCATCAGCAGATCTATGAGCTGCTGATCGCTAAAGATGTCGACGGCGCCAAAAGACTTGTCGATCAGCATATCAACGCCGGTTTTTTTGTTCCAGATGATATCCACGAGGTCTAAATATGAGCGAGCAACCCTATATCTGTCCCAAAAGTATTTCGATGCAGCTGGGACACCTGTCCCTTTTTGAACTGCAAATAACTGCGCTGATCTATTATGTCTATCAGCTTTATCGCAGCCAGACGATCTCGCTTCCCTGCGCTTCCTATGTGGTCGCTTCTATGATCGATGACTTTTCCGTTCTGACAGGCGATGAGAAATCGATGACCGTACCGCCTTTATCCGATGAAAGGATACTGCAGGAAATCGCCGCCATTCACAAGCAGGTCGACCGCCTTTCCAGGCTCTACGCCTCCGAGGTCTTCAAAAATGTCTACCTCATCCGCTGGGTCTCTACCCATATCGAAAAGCAGTATCAAACGGTCACGCTCCGGCAGCTCGCAAAGGAGCTGCATATCAACAGCTCTTATCTGAGCAGCGCGATCTCCGATAACACCGGCTGCTCTTTTCGCGATATCGTCTTTTACCGGCGCATTTTTGCATTTGTTGAATTGGCCATTGATCACTCGGCAGATGTGCTGGAGCAAATTTTGCAGGAGCTGGGGTACAACAGCATTCATCACTTTTCCAAAATCGTAAAGCATCATCTGAAGCTCAGCCCCTCGCTGCTCCGGCGAAATATTCTGCTCTTTTCCGGCATGGAACAGGCTTTTCCAAATTTGCGCGCATAGCAGGCGAAAGAAAGCGGACGACCGGGGAAATGGCCTTGGTCATCCGCTTTTACTTTGGTGGCTATGGGCTCTTCAGTTCTCTCTTTTTCGCCAAAGCGCATGAAATCACGGGCGTTCTTCACCGTGAATAATGCAAGCAGGTGCCGATCCCGGCACCTGCTTTGAAGCTGTCGGGGCAGCGATAAAAGCCTCTGCCGATGTCTGAGCAGGCGTCGGCAGAGGCTCTTTTCTCATCACCGCAGGGATGCGGTAAGTCTCTATAAAATTATTATTTCTTTTCGTCCAGCAGCATCACGCCCTGCGGCGGATTGTGGTCGATGGCCCCGACGATGCGGTGTGGAGCATACGGCTCCTCCAGATAGGCAATATCCCCGGCGGTCAGACGGACGGAAAGCGCAGCGGCAGCGTCATCGAGATACTTTGCCTTGGTCGCGCCGACGATGGGCGACGCCACGCCCTTGGCCCAGTGCCACGCCAGCGCGATCTCCTGCATCTTCACGCCGTACTTTTCGGAAAGCTCGTAGACGCGGGTGACAATCTGCATACCGTACCCGGTAATCATAGCCGCAACAAAAGGCGACTCGGAAGCTATGAAGATTGTCGTAATAAAGAACGAAACACCCCTTGCTATTTGCAATATAAAGGAGTGTCAATCAATGGCAGCGAAGAAAATAAGTTGCCGTTATGTATGGAAAACAAGGTGCGAGTACCTATCCGCCTTAAACTGACATTAACAATAAAAGAAGCTGCGGAGTACAGCAATATCGGTATAAATAAAATAGACGCCCTGTTAAAGCAACCTAATTGCCCGTTTGTACTTTTTGTAGGAACACGGAAGTTAGTAAAGCGAAGTGAATTTGAAGAATATATCCGACGAGAGTTAATTATATAGAACGTCTACCAACAACCAACACAAAAAATTCCTGTTGAGATTGAAAAAGCAGAGTCCTTATGCTATAATATACAGTTATGTTGGACTCTTTTTTGAGATAAGAAAGGAGTCCGATAAATGGGCAAAAATCTAAAAGGTAAAGAGTGCGGCAAAGGCATTTACGAAAAAGTCAAAGACATAATAGGGATAGGTGAAGGCGAAACTCACCGCAAACACGCTGACGATGGCAGAAGTGATGCCATAGCAATACCCGTGCGTTTTCAGCGAGATCAAAAACACGCCGAACACAAAGATCATGGGCACCAGCGTCTGCGTGGTAAAGAGCTTCTGGATGAGCAAATTGACGGCAAAGGCACTGCAAAAAACGATGACCGAAAATAAAATATCCTTTTGTCGTTGGCGGCTTTTCATGGCAATCTCTCCAAAGGTACTTTTTAACACATTTATTATACTCCATGAGAAGAAGCGCATCAAGATTTCAAGTAGGAGGATACTGCCCTGCGCCTGTTTCTTTACCGAATTTACACCGGAGAAATGCTATGATATAAGCACACAGCAAAAAGGAGGAAAAAATTCGTGGAAAACGACAGTAGCGACGATAACGGTAATCGCTCTTATATGGTCTGTTCGTATGTGGCATATCTACGCCCTTTGCTGCGGTATCGGGTATAGGCGTGCCTTTTTTTGCTTGGTACGATAATACGAACAGAACATAAAGGAGTTTGAAATGAATTATTTGGGAAGCATTTTCGCAATGGTGGTCTGCATTGCCATGTCCGCCTATTTCAGTGCCACAGAAACGGCGTTCTCGTCCCTGAATAAAACCCGCCTCAAGGTGTTGGCGGACAACGGAAACAAGCGGGCAGCGCTGGCGCTCAAGCTGTCCGAGGACTATGATAAGCTGATCTCCACCATCCTGATCGGCAACAACATCGTCAATATCATGGTGGCGTCCATCGGTACGCTTCTGTTCGTTGGGCTTTACGGCGACATCGGTGCGACGGTTTCTACGGTTGTCGTAACAATCGTTGTTTTGATTTTCGGTGAGATCACCCCCAAGAGTGTTGCGAAGGACGCCCCTGAGCGCTTTGCTTTGTTCAGCGCTCCGTTTATCCGACTTTGGATTTGGGTGCTGACGCCGTTGAATTTTCTCTTTTCCCAGTGGAAAAAGCTGGTTTCTCGCTTCTTCAAGACAAATGACGACGCAAAAATGTCCCACGAGGAACTGCTCCTTTTCATGGAGGACGTGGAGCAGGACGGCGGCATTGACGAAAATGAGGGTGAGCTGCTGCGCAACGCCCTTGAGTTCCGCGACCTGACGGCGGCGGAAATTCTGACGCACCGCATCGAATTGGAGGCCGTGGACATCGACGAAAGCCATGAGGAAATTGCCAGAGTCTTTACACAGTCCCGCTTCTCCCGTCTGCTGGTCTACCGGGATACCATCGATCAGATCGTCGGTGTTCTTCATCAGAAGGACTTCTATATCAACGGCAAGATGACGGATCAGCCCATTACGGAGATCATGACGGAACCGTTGTTCGTCTATCAGCACACGAAGATCCGCGACATTCTAAAAATGCTCCAGCATCAAAAGTCCCATGTCGCCGTCGTTGTAGACGATTTTGGCGGCACGCTCGGTATTGTTACGATGGAGGATATTCTGGAAGAACTGGTTGGTGAAATTTGGGACGAACACGACGAGGTGGAAGAAGATTTTGAAAAGCTGGACGAGAATACCTACCGTGTGGACTGCTCCGTCAGCTTGGAGGATTTTATGGAATTTTTTGACGTCAAGCTGGACTCGGACAGCGTTTCCGTTGGCGGCTGGGTCATGGAGCAGCTCAATAGAGTCCCCATCAAGGGAGACTCCTTCACCGCACAAAATTTGGAGATCACGGTCTCCGAGCTGAGCGCGTATCGGGTATCCTCTGTCACAGTCAGGCAATGCGGCGTGTGTTTAACCTGCGCACAATAAAGCGATCGCACGATTCACAAGGAGTGAGGATGATGTCGGAAGAAATGGTTTGCAGAAAGCGCCGCCTTTCGTCTTTTCAAATTATCATATTGGGCTTTGCAGGGGTGATCCTGCTGGGCGCGCTGCTGCTGATGTTGCCAATTTCTGCGACAGCTCGGTGTGTAACGCCGTTTCATGAGGCACTGTTTACCGCGACCTCCGCTGTTTGTGTAACGGGTCTTGTGGTGCAGGATACCGGCAGCTATTGGTCGGTCTTTGGGCAGGCTGTGATCCTGACGCTGATTCAGATCGGCGGGCTTGGTGTTGTCACCGTGGCGGCATCGTTTGCGCTGCTGTCCGGGCGAAGGATCTCTCTGATGCAGCGCAGCACCATGCAGGACGCCATCTCAGCGCCGAAAGTGGGGGGAATCGTCCGGCTGACACGGTTCATCCTGCGGGGAACATTTCTGATTGAACTGATCGGCGCGCTTGCCATGCTGCCGGTGTTTTGCCGGGACTACGGATGGCACGGGATATGGATGGCGGTATTTCACTCGATCTCTGCCTTTTGCAACGCAGGGTTTGACATTCTGGGAACGAACGGCAACTTGTATCCGTCCCTTACCGGTTATGTTCAAAATCCGGTGATCAATATCACAATCATGCTGCTGATCATAACCGGCGGCATCGGTTTCTTGACGTGGGATGACATTTGCGAAAACAAGCTGCACTTCCACCGTTATCGAATGCAGAGCAAGGTGATTCTTGTCACGACACTTGCACTAATCGTCCTTCCGGCGCTGTTTTTCTTCTTTGTGGACTTTGATGCCCTTCCCCTCGGAGAGCGGGTTCAGGCAGCCTTGTTCCAATCGGTCACGCCGAGAACGGCGGGCTTCAACACAGTCGATCTACCCGCCATGTCCGGCGCGTCGTTGGGCGTGATGATCCTTCTGATGCTCATCGGCGGTTCTCCCGGCTCCACGGCAGGCGGCATGAAAACCACAACGCTGGCTGTTCTGCTTGCCAATGCTGCCGCGAGCTTCCGGCAGCGGGACAGCGCTCAATTCTTTGGGCGCAGAGTCGATTGCAGTGCCGTCAAAACCGCCGCGACCATTCTGACGATGTACCTTGCGCTGTTCTTTGGCGGAGGCATTTTTATCAGCGTATATGAGAATCTTCCGCTGTCCCCCTGCCTATATGAAGCAGCGTCGGCGGTGGGCACCGTGGGACTGACTCTGGGTATTACGCCGCAGCTGCATATTCCTTCGCAGATGGTATTGATCGCGCTGATGTATCTGGGCAGGGTCGGTGGGCTGACGCTCATTTATGCGGCGGTGTCCAGCAAAAAAAGCGGCAATGCAAAGCTGCCGCAGGAAAGAATCACGATTGGATAAGTAAAGGAGTTGTCTATCCCATGAAAAATGTTTTATTGATTGGAGCAGGCCGCTTTGGGCGGCATATCGCCATGCAGCTCTCTCCACTGGGGCATCAGGTCATGGCAGTCGATACCAACGAGGAGAGGATCAACGATGTGCTTCCGTTTGTCACCAACGCACAGATCGGTGACAGCACCAATGCGGAGTTCCTGCGTTCGCTCGGCATCGGGAATTTTGATGTTTGCTTTGTGACCATCAGCGGCAGCTTCCAGAACTCGCTGGAGACCACCTCGCTGCTGAAAGAGTTGGGCGCCAAATGCGTGGTATCCCGCGCCGAACGCGATGTGCAGGCGAAGTTTCTGCTCCGCAACGGCGCAGATAACGTGGTCTATCCCGAAAAGCAGATGGCAAAATGGGCAGCGATTCGATTCACTGCCGACCATATTTTTGACTATATAGAGATCGACGAGCAGCACGCCATCTTTGAAGTGGAAGTGCCGGAGACGTGGGTTGGGAAAAGCGTTGGCGAGCTGGATGTCCGCAGGAAGTTCGGCATCAATATCCTCGGCATCAAGCGTGCAGGAAAAACGGATGTTGCTGTTACGCCGGACACTGTATTGTCCGATGACATAACGGTTCTGGCAATGGGTGAGTATAAAGCGCTGCAAAAGTGCTTTCGGATTTGAATGGGCCTGTGCACAATAGTGGAAAGGAAGAAACATGGCGAAGAAACCGCAAAACACAGCCGGTAACAGAAATGAGGATTCCGCGCCGCAGGAACGCAAATGGCCGGACAAGGCGATTATTCGTTACATTATCCGCGCATTGGTGCTGCTGATTGTATTTGCGTGGGCACTGGTAAACCTTGACGCTGTTTTGCGTTTTCTCGGCACGGTGCTTGCGCTGTTCACGCCATTTCTGATCGGTGGCGCAATTGCGTTTTTGATTAACGTAGTCCTTCGACCGTTGGAATGCTGCTGGAACAAGGTGTGCCGAAGGGCTCCTGAAAAGCTGACCCGCCCTGTGTGCCTGAGCGCAAGCACCGTGCTCGTTCTTGGGATTCTGTTTGCCGTGGTGTTTATGATGATCCCCAGCTTGCGGGAGTCCGGCGACGAGTTTATTCAAAACATTCCGGCCTATGTGGAGGAAATCGGGCGGTGGTGGACAGGCGTTGTCCGGTTTGCTGCAAAATATAACATTGTCCTGCCCGAATACGCTATAGACTCTGACCTGTTGATCGAGAAGGTCACCGCCTTGATCAGCGATGAGGGAAGCGGCATCCTCACCGTGACGTGGGGCGCGGCAACCTCTGTCCTGTCGGCTTTGGTGGATGTTCTCTTGGGACTTGTCTTTGCGCTGTATCTGCTTGCAAAGAAGGAAGTCGTCGCGGCACATTTGAAAAAACTCATTGTGACAGTCCTTCCGCAAAAGAAGGCACGGCGGCTTCTGAGTATTGCCTTTCTGACCAACCAAACCTTTACAAATTTTGTCAGCGGACAGCTTACCGAAGCGGTCATCATCGGCGTTCTGTGCTTCTTTGGAATGCTGATCCTTGGGATTCCGTATGCCGGTGCGGTCTCCGCGTTTGTGGCCGTTACTGCGCTGGTACCGATTTTTGGCGCATGGATTGGCGGCGGTCTTGGCGCGTTTTTGATCCTGCTGGCAGAACCCGGCAAGGCTCTGTGGTTCGTTCTCTTTCTGCTCGTTTTGCAGCAGGTGGAGGGCAATCTGATTTATCCCAAGGTGGTCGGCAAGTCCGTCGGACTTCCTGGACTGCTTGTGCTGATGGCTGTTACGATTGGCGGCGAAGCATTCGGCATCTTAGGGATGCTGTTCAGCGTTCCCGTCTGCGCCGTGCTGTTCAGCCTTTATCTGGAGTTCATGAAGAAAGCAAGCACCCTTTAAGTTGTGGTCTATTCAACAAAGACCACGGCAATTATCGAGCATATTATTTACGATGAGATGGATGACCATTACGGCGCAGAGCCGGAATATCCCTGGAATGACTGGAAAGCTGTGCTGAGGCGCAACGACAATAATAAATGGTATGGTGTGGTTCTGAAAGTATCTGCTGATAAGTTGGGGGAGTCGGAAGCAGTCGGCATTGATCTAGGGCTGCCGTTCGAGGAAAAACGAAGGGTTTTCGAGGGAGGCAAGTCAAATGGAAGACGTTCGACTTGAATTATTCATTAGTTCTTGATAAGTAACCATTCGGTAATCATAGCGTAGTTATCGAATGGTTACTTTAATGAAGAAAATAATTATGGCAGAAGGCACAAAGAAACGGATTTTGAGAACAGCACTGGAACTGTTTGCGCATACGTGCCCAGTAAAGGATAGAGTTGTATCTTAACCTGAGTATAGTTATAATACAATTATGACAGCTGCTTTCCCAGGATTATCAATGACGGAAATGATGTATGACGATGATAGGCAGCAGGGAATTTCCTGGGTATAAAAAAGCTTGCGAAGCTAATGAGAAGGGATGACATCATGGGACATTTTTATTTTGTAAGACACGGACAGACTGTGTGGAATGTGGAGAATAAAATCTGCGGAGCAACAGACAGTCCGTTGACGGAGCATGGACGGCAGCAGGCGGCTGAAACCGGGAAAAATATTGTAGAAAGCGGAATCAAGGCAGATGAAATTCTCTATTCACCCCTTAGCCGTGCAGCAGATACAGCAAAAATTATTTCTGAAATGAGCGGGATTCCCTGTAGGGAAGAACCAAGACTCATAGAGCAGAACTTTGGAAAATGGGAGTCTACGCCGAGAGACGGCAAAGAGTTTAAGATGGCGAAAGCGTCATTTGCCTGCCGATATGAAGGGGGAGAATCCATGCTGCAGCTTGCACAGCGTATCTATAATCTGCTGGATGAGATAAAACAGGAGTCTGACCATAAGACATACATTCTGGTGGCACACAATGGAATTTCAAGGATGATTCAGTCTTATTTTACGGATATGACTAATGAAGAATTTGCATCCTTTGGCGTAAAAAACTGCCAGGTGGTGCGGTATGACTTCTAATATGTATGACCTTTCCGGTCAGGCTGCGCTCTCGACCAAGGGATATCGTTTGGAATTATGGAGAATGGAGTTTTCCAGATTTAACAACACTTTGCAAGAATTCTCCCATCCTCTCTAGGTGGTGAGATGAATTGCCTTTTGGGAAAATCATGCAATATCTGGCATATTAAAACTGCGCATATCTGTGCACATGAATGAAAACAAATATAGAAGAACAAATGTTCTGAAAAGCATAGACAAACAAGTGTTCCTGTGTTATAATATAATCAGTCGAAAGTAAAAAGAAAGGCTGATTTTATGAGCAAATTGGACAGTAATGCACATTCAGTGTTTCTACTCTATTATCATTTGATTCTGGTTATAAAATATCGAAAAAAGATACTGACGAATCCTGTTTCTGAGCGTGCCCGGGAGATTTTTGAATATATCGCTCCGAAGTATCATGTTACATTAGAGGAATGGAATCATGATCGGGATCATGTTCATATTATGTTCCGGGCCCATCCGAAATCGGAACTCAGCAAATTTATTAATGCGTATAAAAGCGCAAGCAGCCGATTGATTAAAAAAGAGTATCCGGAGATTCGGCAGAAGCTTTGGAAAGAAATGTTCTGGAGCCAGAGTTTTTGCCTGTTAAGTGCTGGTGGTGCACCCATTGAGGTTATCCGCCAGTACATAGAAACACAGGGAGAAAATAAGAGTGAACATCGTGTACCGTTTTCGGATTTACCCGAATAAATCTCAAAAAGAACTATTTGCAAGGACATTTGGTTGTGTGCGTTTCGTGTATAACCGGATGCTGGCAGAGAAGATAGAATATTATGAGAAAACCGGAAAAGTATTAAAGGTTACGCCTGCAAAGTATAAGGCAGAGTTTCCGTGGCTGAAGGAGGTAGACAGTCTGGCATTGTGTAATGCACAGCTGCATCTGCAGACAGCCTATAAGAACTTCTTTCGGGATTCTTCGGTTGGTTTTCCGAAGTTCAAGTCAAAAAAGAATCCGGTAAGAAGTTATACGACAAACTGCGTAAATGGAAATATTACTTTGCAGAATGGTAAACTGAAACTTCCGAAAGCAGGTTGGATCCGCATAAAACAGCATCGGAGTATCGATGATAGTTATACTTTGAAGGGCGCCACCGTCAGCCAGGAAGCAGATGACAAATATTATGTATCATTACTGTATGCGGCAGAAAAACCGGAACATAAAATCAGGCCAGTAAAAACCGCAATCGGGCTTGATTTTTCCATGAATGAATTGTATGTAGATTCCACTGGAACTCATGCAGATTATCCTCATTTTTTCCGAAAATACCAGGAAAAACTTGCAAGGGAGCAGCGCAGGTTGAGTCATTGCAAAAAGGGGAGTAGCCGTTACATGAAACAGAAAAAGAAAATAGCCAGACTCCATGCTCATATTGCACGTCAGCGGAAAGATTATCTGCACAAGGAATCCAGAAAGATAACCAATTTTTATGATCTTGTGTGCATAGAATCTTTGAACATGAAAGAAATGAGCCAGGATTCAAGGTTTGGAAAGAGTGTTCATAATAATGGATGGGGAATGTTTACGGATTTTCTTTCCTACAAATTAGAACGTGCCGGTAAGAAACTGGTTCGTATCGATAAGTGGTATCCCAGTTCAAAAATCTGCAGCTGCTGCGGAAAACTCAAAAAAGAGCTGAAACTGGAAGATCGTATGTATAGCTGCACTTGCGGAAATCAGATGAACCGTGATGAGAATGCAGCTATCAATATTTGCAGGGAAGGCTTGAGAATATTGGGAGTTGAACTTGATGCAGAAAGAAAAATCTCCTGATTTTCCCCAAAGAACATAGATTTTGGTTGGGACTGCGTAGATACGAAACAGTTCCGCTCATAATAACAGAACCGTGGGACACACGGGGATAGCTCGCCTATGCTTTGCCCAATAGGGCAATCGAACGAGAAGCCCCCACTTCAAGCGTTAGCTAAGTGGAGGGAGTATGTCACGGAGATATTCCAATTGCTGCCTGAGTATTTTGCTCATGAAAGTATTTTTAGGAAACCAAGAGAGAAGGAACGTATAATATGAAAACTTATAAAGTTGGTCTGATTCGGGTGCTGACCACAGAGGACGAGGAATTGCTGCAGCTGCATGGAAAGCTGATAGAATCGTATTTCCCTATGTTCCAGGTGGTGTCACGATGTATTCCGGATCAACCGGAGGGAATTCATGACGATGAAACATTCGCTGTAGGTGTACCTAAGGTGGTGAATCTTGCAGTGGAACTGTGGAAGGAAGGCTGTCAGGCTATTATTATCAGCTGTGCCGGTGACCCGGGAGTTCCGGAGGCAAGACAGGCCGTACCGATTCCGGTTATAGGAGCGGGATCCAGTACTGCAGCGTTGAGTCTGTTTTTTGGCAGTCATCCGGCTGTGTTGGGGATTACTGAAGATGTACCGTCAGGATATCAGCGGATATTCGGTGATCGGATCGTAGACAATGCAAAGGGAGATGGGGTAGAAAATGTCCTGGATTTGATGACAGACAGAGGATATGAGGCCACCATGAAAGCAGCGGCTGCGCAGAAAGAGATGGGGGCCGATGTGATTGCCCTTAGCTGCACAGGAATGTCCAGTATCCGTATTGCTCCCTCCATCGAAAAGACAGTAGGAATTCCGGTTCTGGATCCTGTTTTGTGTGAGGGACTGCTGACATTGTTTGAGCTATTGAGAAGAGAAAATATGGAGGATTAGGAGTTAGAATTAGGAAGCTTCGTCTATACTAAAATATAGGCGGAGCTTTTTTATATGATAGGAAATGTCGTCCTATTGTATGCATAATGATTGTATCTTAACCTAAAGATAGTTTATAATACAAATAGACAGAAGAACTGGCTATTTGTATAAATATTATGCTGGGTACACATACATTCCCAGCAGCTGCTGAACACAGTAAAAGGCAATGGAGGCACCGGATAACCATAGCTGCAACTGTGGCGCAGAAAGTGAATGAGTGAAATTATGAAACGAATTAACAATGTTATGCCAATTATTTCTGGACCCTGTTTTGGTTTTGCCGGAATTTTTGTACACGAATTACGGATTGTACTTGCTAAGCTTGTGCTTTCGGGTAAAAAGCAGGAAGTTGTGGAGGAATAGGATCATGTCAAAAGATGAGTATTTGATTACCGATGCGCCGCTGAAAGCGTTGACGGTTTTTGCAATGCCGATGATTCTCGGCAGTTTTTTTCAGCAGGTATACAATATGGCGGACTCCATTATCGTCGGCCAGTTTGTGGGTTCCTCCGCACTGGCGGCGGTTGGCGCCTGTGCAGCGCTGACGAATGTTTTCATTTGTGTGGCACTGGGGGCCGGTGCTGGTGCAGGTGTGCTTGTGAGCCGCTATTTCGGTGCCAAAGAGTATGGAAAAATGAAAACGATTGTGTCTACATCACTGATCAGCTTTTTGCTGCTGAGCATCATCCTTGGTGTCTTTGGCTTTTGTTTTTCCCATGGGATGATGAGCGGATTACAGACTCCTGCCGATATTCTGGAGGAAGCAGTGCTGTACCTGCGGGTCTATTTTGTGGGCTTTCCGTTTTTGTTCATGTACAATATTCTCTCTACCATGTTCACTTCCATCGGTGAATCAAAAATTCCGCTGGGACTGCTGATCTTTTCATCCATCCTGAATATTGTGATGGATCTTTGGATGGTAGCCGGTCTGGGGCTTGGCGTGTTTGGCGCAGCACTGGCAACCCTGATTGCCCAGGGGATTTCCGCTGTGTTTTCACTATTGATTTTCCTCTATCGGATGCGGCGGTATAAGAGTGCATTTGCCTGGTTTGACGGGCGGGAGTTGCACTCGATGCTTCAGATTGCTGTTCCATCGGTTCTCCAGCAGTCTACCGTGTCTATCGGTATGATGATCGTACAGGCGGTGGTAAATCCTTTCGGCACACAGGCTCTTGCAGGATATGCGGCGACGATGCGGGTGGAGAATGTCTTTTCTCTGATTTTTGTGTCCATCGGCAATGCAGTTTCTCCGTATGTTTCCCAAAACCTTGGGGCGGGCAAACCCCAGCGCATCAAAAAAGGCTACCACGCAGCATTGGTGTTGGATGTGTGCTTTGCGGCGCTTGCCTTCCTTGTCATTGAAACGTTGCACATGCAGATTTCTTCGCTGTTCCTTGGAAAAGACGGAACCGCCCTGGCCTATCAGGTGTCTGGAGATTATATGAGATGGCTCGGTTACTTCTTTATCTTTATGGGAATTAAAATGGCGACCGATGGAGTTCTGCGCGGACTCGGAATCATGCGGCCATTCCTCATTGCCAACATGGTAAACCTTGCGATTCGCCTGTCCGTGGCACTGATCTGCGCACCGCGTTTTGGCATTGATTTTGTTTGGCTTGCTGTGCCGGCAGGATGGTTTGCCAACTTCTTGGTTTCCTATGCGGCACTCAGAAAATCCTGGCCAATGGATAAAGCGGTACGCGCTCGCTAATATCCGGTTTGTCAAGTTATACTAGCGATTTTACGGCGGGCCTTGGTCCGCCGTTTCTTTTTGCTTTATATATTCTTTGCCCTGCTGTACGCCTCGCTCCTGCCATTCAGCGGTAAGCTCATTACGGACACGGATAGAAAGAAGCCGCTGATGAATCCAGTCTGTATCATATCCCTTTTTTGATAGGTCTCTAAAGCACGGTCGATTGCCTGTTCTGGGTCAATCGTTTCTTCGATGCGTTCACGGCCAACTTGGGCCAACCAACGCTTAAAAGGTTCTGCCTTGGAGAAGGAATTGACTGGATAATTCTCAACAATCCTTCTGTATTGGCCGCTTGGATTTTTCGCATTTTACCATCTGCAGCTGGCATTTGAACTGGGGTACAAATTGTACCCCAGTTGGCAGACAGTTCTGGATCACGAGTTCGCATTTTCTTTATCTACATATACTTTCTTTTGAATACGATTGCCAAAACGACACAGATAATAATACCAATGGCATAAGGAATAGCCAAGAGTAATGCCGTACTTGCCGGCGCACTCCACGCTTCATACTTGCCTCCCCATTCCAAAGCGCAGTAATTATATGCAACGACTGCACACATAACATCAGATAACAAAATGGCAAGTACAGCGAAGATGGTTGATAACTTTTTCATGCGATTACCTCCTCGTATCACTTTTTGGTTGTGTTCTTCAGGAGCAAATACGCACCAACAACAATAGCTACAATGCAAAGAATCAGAAAAATTCCATTTCCGTCTATCTGAATCATAGAAGATTCACTTAACTGATTAGAAGCAGTTGGATTAAATATCGAGAGCAATCCCCATAAGATCAAGCATACAATGCCCCCCACACAGATGATAACTCCAAGAAACCAATTTGTTCGGTCACTTGTGTTTTGGATAGTGCCTGTTTCTGGAGCATTATCATTGCTTTCATTCTCATTTTCGTCTTTCAAAAGATAATCCAATGAAACATCGAAATAATTGCTTATGGCTATCAGTTTTTCGCTCTCTGGTACAGACTGTCCCGTTTCCCTTAATTAAAGATATTGTTGGGTAAAAAAGAAAGGTCAGTCGATTT
>ENA-OUQP01000889-OUQP01000889.1-human-gut-metagenome-genome-assembly--contig:-NODE-889-length-23855-cov-6.837521_pt1 | contig 23855 bp, 21 predicted proteins | sample MGYA00237951_ERZ548836 | MGnify/ENA primary metagenome ERZ548836 (study PRJEB26490, sample SAMN05194702) | human gut metagenome | biome: terrestrial biome; feature: human-associated habitat; material...
ACCGGCTATCAGGCTCTCGCCATGATCCTGCGCGCTGTCGGCTACGACAAGAACGATGAGTTCACCGGCGCTCAGTGGCAGCTCCGCGTTGCCTCGACCGCTCAGCAGGCCGGTGTTCTCGTCAACGTCAAGGGCGTTGACCTGAACGCTGCCGCTACCCGCGAGCTGGTCGCCGAGCTCCTGTTCCGCACCGCCGCTACCGTCCCCATGGTCAAGTACACCCCGGCCTTCGGTTATGTCGCCAACAGCATTGTCGGCGCGCAGAAGACCCTCGGTGAGCAGAACTTCGACCTGAAGCTCAGCACCACTGTCAACGCTGATGTTTGGGGTCGTCCCGCAAACGTCTGGACCTACAACACCGGCAACAAGAAGACCACCGTCGTCGCCAAGCCCGTCGTTTCCTACACCGTGAAGGTCGACGAGTGCGACATCGCCAAGGACCTCGGCATCTCCACCAGCAAGGCAATTGAGGGCGCTTACATCGACGGCTATTCCTATGCCAAGAATCTCACCAGCGCTGACGTGACTTCCAACCGTTACGCCACCATCAACCCGCTGGCCACCACCTCCTATGTCGGCGCTCAGGGCCGTCTGACCGAGGTCTATGACATGGGCGCTGCCGGTTACCGCATCGTTGAGATCAACACCTATCTGGCTCAGATCACCAAGGTCACTCCGGCCTATACCGACCGCAACAGCCACGTCACTGTTGATACTGTCGATCTGAAGGCTTACACCACCAGCACTACCACCAGCACTACCACCAAGCCTGTGTCCTTCGCGAAGGTCGAGGCCACCGGCTTCACCGTCGGCCAGTATGTTCTCGTTACTATCAGCAACGTTGGCACTGCCACTGCTGCTGTTGAGAGCGTCGCTGCTGCTGAGGTCGTCGCAGGCGGTAAGCTGACCGGTTGGACCAACGAAGTTGGTACCACCGCTGCTACCACTGTTGTTGCCGGTACCACCTATAAGGACGCTAACAAGTTCTTCCTGAACCACCGCGCTGCCGGTAACTGGATGGTCGCTACCGACTCCTATGGCAATGCCATCGGTCTTGTCGAAAGCGCTTCTAACTACCTGGCTGTCGCTCGTATCGAGTGGAAGGCCAACGCTACCAGCTTCGGCGGCTACGCTCTGGCTGACGTTGTTCTCGCCAATGGCGAAGTCAAGAACGATGTTACCATCGCTTCCGTGAACGGCAACGCTGCAAACGCCACCGGCGCTACGGGCAACACCTATACTCAGGGCGTTCCTACTTCCGGCAGCGTGTCCATCTACTGGACCAATAACAGCGCGTACTACAATCACATCATGGCTTACTCCGTCAATGCTGACGGCAGCTACAACCTGATGAACGCCACTCACTACACCAATGCTGCAACCAAGAGCGACAAGATCATTGATCTTGGCGGTGATGCGGCCGTCGGCACTGCTTATTACAACAACAGCACCGCTACTATCGGCGACCGGATCAACAATGTTGTTGCAACCGACAACACCGTGTTCCTGTATGTCAATGACAACGGCTATAGCTACACCGTTTACACCGGCAAGAACAACGCCCCCAGCATCACTGCCGCTAAGATGTGCGTGAAGTTTGACAGCTACGGCTATGCCGAGCTCGTTGTTGTCCGCGGCTACACCGCAGCCAGCAACACCTTCATCGCCTACGTCACTGACAATACCGTCGATGGTTTCGCTTATCCGAACGGCACTCAGGTTCCTGCCTACACCGTCTATAAGCTCGGCTCTCTCGACGCTACCACCGTCTATGACGCTACCGTGACGGGCGCCACTACCACGCCTAACACCACGTTCACCACTACCGTCGCTGCCAACGGTCAGGGCCTGTACAAGTTCGAGGTCACCTCTGATGGCTACATCAAGAGCATGGCTCTCGTTCTGGCCGGTGCCGGTGATTACGCCACCAAGACCGAAGGCACTGAGTACTTTGACCGTGCTACCGTCAAGGCTCCTGTTGTCGGTAACAGCTTCCAGACTGAGCAGACCACCGGTACTGTCAACAAGGACTTCAATGTCCTGACCGATCCTGCTACCACCGTGATCAAGGTCGTGACGTACAGCGATGGTACGGTTGCTCTCGCTGCGGGCACCCCTGCCGACCTCACCGCAGGCGCTAAGGTCCTGGTCAACTACAACGGCATCGAGTCCCTCCGCAAGTACAACGCCAAGGTCGTGTACGTTGCTGCGGCTGAGAGCAGCGTGAATCCCGATGCTGACAAGAGCGATGTGAAGACTCTCGCCGGTAAGGGCACCGTTACCATCGGCAGCACCGTTGTTGACATCGTCGACAAGGCTTATGTTTCTGTCGATCTGGCCCTGAAAAACGCTAAGACCCTCACGGGTTACAACGGCAGCACCATGTCCGTTGCTGTTTCCAACACCAACGACTGGGTTGCGCTCGGCGTTTATGACAATGCGGCTCTCGCTGCTCAGGTTACCCTGCCCGCCAACAGCGGCAGCACCACTGCCAGCGGCACCTACGTTCTCTCTACCAACAACGTTATCCTTGTTGCGTTCAGCGAGAACTTCGTCAACTACTATGTCGCTTACGTGATTGGTTAATCCAATTGACTTTTTGACACTGTAGTAAAAAATCCCTCGGGCTTACGCCCGAGGGATTTTTCTGTTCTCTTTACTTCTTCACCGCAAATAGTGTTGCGGTTGCGCCCGCGTAGGACGTGCCGCTGATGGTCAGCTTTTTGATCTGCGCCCATTTCAGGTCGGTATTTGTGGCCGTGCCGCCGCTGCCGCTGCCGGAGCTGGTCAGCAGCGTGCTGAATGCAACACCGTTTCCAAACGGCACAAGCCATACAAATCCCGCGCTGGTCGACCAGCTGTGCGAGCAGACCGTGCCAAGCGACGTTCCATTCACCGCAAGGGTCATCGCGCCGTTGGTCTGGCCCGCGCAGAACGTGAAAAACAGCGCCGCGACCTTGCTCATGTCCACCTGCGACAAATCGAAGTTCATCTCGGCGTTGTCCGCCGCCGTCACGATCGGCCCCGCCAGCTTGACAAGGCAGTTGGCCGCGCGCGTTTCGACGATCTCCTGCCGCACGGCGGCGAGGTCCTCCCCGCCCGCCTTGCCCGCGAGGGCGTCGGCCTGCGTTTTCAGCGCGCCGTCCAGCGTGCCGAACGCGGCGTTGAAGTCGTCCATCTGGATGAAGTCGCTCTTCTCCCACTGCGGGAGGTCGAAATTGGCCGTTTTGTTCATCGCCGCCGCCCCCTTACCACGCGCGCCGCACGACGCTCAGCGCGCCCACGGCCTCGTCGATGCTCGAAAAGCGGTACACGCGCGCATCGCGCTCGCGCTCGTATTTCTCCATCGGGTTTTCCAGCCGCATCCGCGCGAGGTACTCGCACTGCTCGATCTGGCTCATCTGTCTCTGCTCTTCTGCTGTCATGATTCCTCTCCTTTTCGCCCCTTTGTTGTATTGCAAAGGCCAACGGTCATCGACCTTTACAGCTTTGTGAGCTGTAAGGGGTTTGTTGTATGTCTGATGGCAACCGGAGAGGATTTTTTTATCCCAGCGCCACGTCGAGCGCCATCATCAGCAAAAATCCGACCAAAAAGCCGCAGGTCCCGCCGCGTCCGCCCGCGCGCGGCAGCAGCTCCCCCGCCGTCACGCAGAGCATCGCCCCGGCCGCAAAGCTCAGAAGCCACGGCATCAGCGCCCGCACGCCCGCCGCCGGTACCACCGCCAGGCCGAACAGCGGCTCCACCGCGCCGGAGAGCGCCCCCGCGAGGAACGCGCGCTTTCGCGTCCGCCCCGCCTGCACCAGCGGCAGCGCCACCGCCGCGCCCTCGGGAAAATTCTGCACGCCGATGCCGAACGCCAGCGCAAACGCGGCCGCAAGACCCTCGCCGTCCGCCGCCAGCGCAAACGCAAGGCCGACGGCCATGCCCTCGGGGATATTGTGCAGCGTGATGGCCGCGAGCAGCAGGGTGCTGCCGTGCGTTCCCTCGCGCCGCGCGCACAGCGCGTCCAGCCCCAGCAGGAACGCCGCCCCGCCGAGCATCCCGGCTGCCGCTGGCAGGAGAGGCGGCAGGCGGCCATCCTCCGCCGTCTGCGCGAGCGCGGGCAGCAGCAGGCTCCACACGCTCGCCGCCGTCATCACCCCCGCGGCAAAGCCCAGCAGCACGCGCTGCGTGCGCTCGCCGCTCTCCCGCCCGAGGAAAAACACCGTCGCCGCGCCCAGCGTGGTCATCAGAAAGAGAAACGCCGTGCCGAGCGCGGCGTAAGTGAGTGTTTGGAGCATTTCGATCACCTTTTCCGTCTGTCAGGCGGAGCACCGCCCGTATGCCAGTATAGGCCGCGGGACCGGCAGAGGTGAAAAAGGCGCAGGGCTTCGGCCCTGCGCCTTTTTGATCGAATTTTAGGGTCACTGCATCAGCTGCGCGACCATGTCGGTGTACGCGCTGGGGTCCTCGAGCGGCAATCCTGCGATGAGGTTTGCCTGATCGTAGAGGATCCTGGCGTAGAGCGCGGCCTTGTCGCGGTCCGTCTCCATCGCCGCGGCCATGGCCTTGACCGCCGGGTGCTCCACGTTCAGCTCGAGGATGCGCTCGGCCTTGACGGGCTCGGGCATCTCGAAGTTCTTGAAGTACTTCTCCATCTCGAAACTGAAGCCCTCGCCCGCCGTCAGGCAGACGGGATGGGTCTTCAGGCGGTGGGAGACCTTGACCTCCTTGACCTTGCCCGCGAGCGTCTCCTTGACGAAGTCGAGCAGCGCGCTGCTCTCGCCGTCGTCCTTGTGCTCCTCCTCGCCGCCAAGCTCAAGGTCGCCGTCCACGATGGAGCGGAAGGGCTTTTCGTCGTAGTTCATCAACGCCTGGAGCGTAAATTCGTCCGTCTCGCCCGTGAGATAGAGGATCTCGTAGTTCTTGTCCTTCAAAAGTTCGGTCTGCGGCAGCTTGTCCACCGCGGCCACGCTCTCGCCCGCGGCGTAGTAGATGCACTTCTGGTCCTCCTTCATGCGGGAGACGTACTCTTTGAGCGTCGTGAGCTTCTTCTCCGTCGAGGAGTAGAACATCAGCAGGTCCTTGAGCGAATCCTTACGGCTCTCGCCGCCGTCGCTCACAATGCCGTAGCCGAGCTGACGGCCGAAGTTCGCGTAGAACTTCTCATAGCCCTCGCGGTCGTCCTTGAGGAACTTTTCAAGGTCGGCGCGCACCTTCTTTTCAAGATTCTGGCCGATGACCCTGAGCTGGCGGTCGTGCTGCAGCAGCTCGCGGGAGATATTCAGGCTCAGGTCGGGCGAATCGACCACACCGCGCACAAAGCGCAGGTAATCCGGCAGCAGTGTGTCGCACTTATCCATGATGAGCACGCCCGCGCTATAGAGCTGCAAGCCCTTCTCGTACCCTTCGGTGTAGAAGTTGAACGGGCGGGACGACGGCACGAACAGCAGCGCCTTGTAGGTCACGTTGCCCTCGGCGGAGACGGTGATGGTGCGCTGGGGCTTGTCGAATTCGTGCGTCAGCTCGGAATAGAACTTGTTGTACTCCTCGTCCGTGACCTCGCTCTTCTTGCGCTGCCAGAGCGGGACCATGGAGTTGACAGTCTTCATTTCCTCTACGGTCTCGTACTCGGGCTTCTCCGGGTCGCTGCCCTCCTTGACCTTCTGCTCGGGCATCATCATATGGATGGGGTAGCGGATGTAGTCGGAATACTTCTTGATCAGCGCGTGCAGACGGTAGGATTCGAGATATTCGCTGTAGTTCTCCTCGTCCGTGTCGGGCTTGATGTGCATGATGACGTCGGTGCCGACGCTTTCCTTGCCGCATTCCGTCACGGTGTAGCCGTCCGCGCCGGAGGACTGCCACTCATAGGCCTGCTCCGAACCGTACTTCTTCGTGCGCACGGTGATGCTGTCGGCGACCATGAACGCGGAGTAGAAGCCCACACCGAACTGGCCGATGATGTCGATATCGGCCTCCTTTTTGTCCTTTTCCTCCGTCTCCTGACGGAACTTGTAGGACCCCGACGACGCGATGACGCCAAGGTTATTTTCAAGCTCTTCCCTGCTCATGCCGATGCCGTTATCCGACACCGTCAGCGTGCGGGCGTCCTTGTCGGCCGAAACCGTGATGGCAAAATCGCTGCGGCTCATGCCGACCTTGTCGTCCGTCAGCGCGACGTAGCAGAGCTTGTCGATGGCGTCGCTGGCGTTGGAAATGATCTCGCGCAGGAATATCTCCTTGTGCGTGTAAATCGAGTTGATCATCAGATCGAGCAAACGCTTCGATTCTGCCTTAAACTGTTTTTTAGCCATAAAAGCATCCCTCTCTGAATGTGATTTGACTCCAAGTATAACAGGTATTTCCCGCTATTTGTTACCAAACTCTTAATTTTTGGCACTCTTCCGCCGCGAGTGCTAAAATCTCTCCGTGTTCCTCCTGCCTCTCATTATATATGCGGCGCACGCTTCTCCCGGGCGCACGGCGGCGGAATTTCGCCTTGTTTCGGCCGAAGCTGCCCGTTTTCCCTCCCGGAATAGGGCCAAACCGCCCGATATTGTCGATATTACATATTCATCCCCTTTTCATCGCTTTTTCTTTGGATAATATGCGCTATTGACTTCCGGCGCTCCACGCGCTAAAATTAGCCCATCAAACATGAGGGATACATGAAAGGATCTAATGCTATGTTCCGTTTTGCTTATGCAAATCAGAATAACGCCGCCGCTTCTGCCATGTGCGCAGAGGCCGCTTCCTCCTGCCTCTCTCAGTCCTTCGGCTTCAACTGCATCGTTCTGGGCGCCATGATCATGGCGTCCATTATTATTTCCCGCATTCTCTCCCTGTCCATTATCGGCATTTCCCTGCTGGTACTGGTACTTCTGGTAGTTCTTGCGGATGTTTCCCGAACGAAACGCGATTGCTGAAAGCCCCTGAATGCGATACAGCAAAGCGGTTCCGCCGGGAATGGCGGATCCGCTTTTTTGTATAATAAAATTTGTCATTTTTTATCAAAGGAGATTTTTAAGATGAAAAAGAAGCTCATGTGTATGTTCATGGCTGCGGCCATGACGCTCTCGATGGCCGCCTGCGGCTCCAAGGGCGACGATGCGAACACCGATGCCAACACCGACGGCACCGATAACGCTGAGGTCCAGACCTTCAAGCTCGGCACCTCCGGCCCGCTGACCGGCGACAACGCGATCTACGGTATGGCCGTCAAGCAGGGCGTGGAGCTCGCCGTCAATGAAATCAACGCGAGCGACAGCAAGATCAAGTTTGAGTTCCTCTCTCAGGACGATGAGGGCGACGGTGAAAAGGCCGTCAACGCCTACAACAATATGATGGACAATGGCATGCAGGTTCTCGTCGGCCCCACGACCACCGGCGCTTCCATCGCCGTTGCCGATGCCTGCTACACCGACCGCACCTTCATGCTGACCCCCTCCGCCTCCTCCACTGACGTGACCGCGGGCAAGGACAATGTCTTCCAGGTCTGCTTCACCGACCCCAACCAGGGCGTTGGCGCTGCCGACTACATGGCTGAGAACTTCGCCGATGCCAAGATCGCCGTCATCTACCGCAACGACGACGCCTACTCTCAGGGCATCCGCGATGCTTTCGTGAAGGAAGCGGGCGACAAGGGCCTCTCCATCGTCTATCAGGGCACCTTTACACTCGATACCTCCTCTGACTTCTCCGTCCAGCTCGCCGCCGCGCAGACTGCCGGCGCCGACCTCGTCTTCCTCCCCATCTACTATCAGCCCGCTTCCGTGATCTTCGCGCAGGCCAAGGCCATGGGCTATGCCCCCACCTTCTTCGGTGTGGACGGCATGGACGGCATCCTCGATATGCCCGGCTTTGACACCACTCTCGCCGAGGGCCTCGTGCTGATGACCCCGTTCTGCGCCACCGTTGAATCCAGCAAGAGCTTCGTCGACGCTTACGTCGCCGCTTACGGCACCACGCCCAACCAGTTCGCCGCCGACGCCTATGACGGTGTGTACATCGTCAAGGCCGCGCTCGAACAGGCCGGCTGCACCGCCGATATGAGCAATGAAGAGATCTGCGACGCGCTCGTCAGCGCCATGACCTCCCTCAAGTTCACCGGTCTCACCGGTACCGACATGACCTGGAATGCCGAGGGTCAGGTCTCCAAGGCCCCGACCGCCTACGTCGTCAAGGACGGCCAGTACGTCGAGGGCTGATCCCCGCAAAGATACCAAACAGACCGTTTATCGTCTCTCTCACGGAGCGAAAGGTCGCCGGGAGGAAAAAACTCCCGGCGGCCTACGCCCTGCTTCTATGGCGGAAACGAAGGCAGGTGTTTTCCCGCCTCTACCCTTGTTTCTGCCACAGACGAACCATAATTCCGAAAGAGAAAAGAGAGGTGCCATCCTAATGGAATTTTTATCCTATCTCATCAGCGGCATCAGCCTCGGCAGCGTGTACGCGATCATCGCCCTCGGCTATACGATGGTTTACGGCATTGCCAAGATGCTGAACTTCGCCCACGGCGACGTCATCATGATCGGCGGCTACGTTTCCTTCTGCGCGATGTTCTATCTGGGCCTTCCCAGCATCGTGGCGGTGCTGATGGCCGTTGTCGTGTGCACCGTCCTCGGCATCGTCATCGAGCGCCTTGCCTACAAGCCCCTGCGCTCCGCGCCGAGCCTCGCGGTGCTCATCACCGCCATCGGCGTGAGCTATTTCCTCCAGAACTCCGCGCTGCTCATCTGGAAGGCCGCCGCGCGCTCCTATCCCCCCGTGGTCACGGGCTCTGTGGAGATCTTCGGCGGCAAGCTGACCGTTTCCTACATTTCCCTTCTCACGATCTCCGTCTGTATCGTCATCATGATCGCGCTGACGCTCTTTGTCAGCAAGAGCAAGATGGGCAAGGCCATGCGTGCCTGCTCGGAGGATAAGGCGGCGGCCCAGCTCATGGGCATCAACGTCAACGCCACCATTTCCGCAACGTTCGCCATCGGCTCGGCGCTCGCCGCCATCGCCGGCGTGCTGCTCTGCTCGTTCAATACGTCGCTCATGCCGACGACCGGCTCCATGCCCGGCATCAAGGCCTTCACCGCGGCGGTGTTCGGCGGCATCGGCTCCATCCCCGGCGCATTCCTCGGCGGCCTGCTCCTCGGCATCATCGAGGCCATGGCCAAGGCGTATATCTCGACGAATCTCGCCAACTCCATCGTGTTCGCCGTGCTGATCGTCGTGCTGCTCGTCAAACCCGCAGGACTTCTCGGCAAATACGTGCCGGAGAAAGTGTAAGGTGACCGTAATGACACAGAAAATGAGCAAATTCAAGTCTCTCAAAAAGACCACCAAGGTCGATTTTGCGACCTACCTCGGCGTGATCCTCGTCTTCATCATCACGACGATCCTGCAGAACAACGGCTCGCTCAAGCGCTCCGCCGTTGGTCTGCTCGTCCCCATCTGCTGCTATATGTCCATGGCCGTGTCGCTGAACCTCACGGTCGGTATCCTCGGTGAGCTGAGCCTCGGTCACGCGGGCTTTATGAGCGTCGGCGCATTTTCCGGCATCGTGGTCTCGCAGAGCCTCATGGGTGCGATCCCGAGCGCTCCGGTGCGTCTCGCCGTCGCGATGATCGTCGGTGCGATCTTTGCCGCCATCGTCGGTCTTCTCATCGGCACGCCGGTGCTCCGCTTACAGGGCGACTACCTCGCTATCGTGACGCTCGCCTTCGGCGAGATCATCAAGGAGCTCATCAACTGCCTGATCATCGGCTGCGACGAAAACGGCCTGCACTTCATCTTCAACCCCGCCGGCAGCAAGACGGTCGATGACCTCGGCCTCAGCGCCTCCGGCACCGCCATCATCAAGGGCGCGCAGGGCGCGACCGGCACCGCCACCATCGCAACGTTCACCGCAGGCTTCGTGCTCGTGATGATCACGCTCATCGTGGTGCTGAATCTGACCCGCTCCCGCGCAGGCCGCGCGATCATGGCCATCCGCGATAACCGCATTGCCGCGCAAGCCATCGGCCTGAACCTGACGAAATACAAGCTCATGGCCTTCGTCACCTCCGCCGCCCTCGCGGGCGCGGCAGGCGCGCTCTTCGGCCTGAACTACTCCTCCCTCCAGGCGACGAAGTTCAACTTCAACCTCTCGATCCTCATCCTCGTGTTCGTGGTGCTCGGCGGCCTCGGCAACATCTGGGGCTCGCTCGTTGCCGCCGCAGCGCTCACCATTCTGCCCGAAGCACTGCGCCAGTTCTCCGATTTCCGTATGCTCATCTACGCGATCGTGCTGATCTGCGTCATGCTCGCAACCAACAATCCGCAGGCCAAGGCATTTTTCCAAAAGCTGCTGCCGCACCGCCGCGCGGTCGCTGAAAAGGAGGAGAATTGACCATGACTCAGAAAACCAAACTCGTTCCCGTCTCCCGCGAGCCGGCGCTCCTGCCCGAGCGAGACGCGGACAAGTCCCCCGTGCTCGAATGCATCGACCTCGGCATCACCTTCGGCGGCCTGAAGGCAGTCGATAACTTCAACGTGACCATCGGCCGCACGGAGATCACCGGCCTCATCGGGCCCAACGGCGCCGGTAAGACGACGGTCTTCAACCTTTTGACCAAGGTCTATCAGCCCACCCACGGCACCATCCTCTTAAACGGCAAGGACATCCACGGGCTCAACACCGCGCAGGTCAACCGCGCGGGCATCGCCCGTACCTTCCAGAACATCCGTCTCTTCGGCGAGTTGAGCGTGGAAGAGAACATCACCGTCGCCATGGACACACAGATGCACTACACGATGCCCGAGGGTATCTTCCGCCTGCCCCGCTTCTGGCAAGAGGAGCGCGTTGTCCACGATCGCGCGATGGAGCTTCTGTCCATCTTCCACATGGAAGATCTTGCGGGCGCCAAGGCAAGCTCGCTGCCTTACGGCGCGCAGCGCAGATTGGAAATCCTGCGTGCACTGGCCACAAACCCCAGCCTGCTGCTCCTTGACGAGCCCGCCGCCGGCATGAACCCGAGCGAAACGGCCGAGCTGATGGAAAACATCCGCTCCATCCGCGACACCTTTAAGATCGCGGTGCTGCTCATCGAGCACGACATGAACCTCGTCATGAACATCTGCGAGGGCATCGCCGTTTTGAACTTCGGCCGCGTCATCGCCAAGGGCACGCCCGAGGACATTCAGAATAACCCCGAGGTCATTGAAGCCTACCTCGGCAAGCAGAAGGAGGCCTAACGATGAGTCAGATCTTACAGGTGAACGATCTTCACGTTTACTATGGCAGCATCCACGCCGTCAAGGGCGTCTCCTTCGAGGTCAACGAGGGCGAGGTCGTCACGCTCATCGGCGCGAACGGCGCGGGCAAATCGACCGTTCTGAACACCGTCTCGGGGCTTTTGCACCCCAAGAGCGGCAGCGTCGTCTTCGAAGGCAAGGACTTAAAGGGCGTGAGCGCGCACAAGATCGTTGAGCGCGGCATGGCGCAGGTCCCCGAAGGCCGTCACGTCTTTTTGCAGATGACGGTCGAGGATAACCTCGAAATGGGCGCCTACACCCAGCCCAATTCCACCATCGAGTCCGGCATTGCCGACGTTTACGAGCGTTTCCCGCGCCTGAAGGAGCGCCGCAAGCAGATCGCCGGCACGCTTTCCGGCGGCGAGCAGCAAATGCTTGCCATGGGTCGCGCGCTCATGTCGAAGCCGAAGCTGCTGATGCTCGACGAGCCTTCTATGGGCCTTGCCCCGATCCTGGTCGAGCAGATCTTCGACATCATCCGCGAGCTGCACGCCGCAGGCACGACGATCCTGCTCGTCGAGCAGAATGCGCAGGCCGCGCTTTCCGTCGCCGACCGCGCATACGTGCTGGAAACGGGCCGCATCACGCTCTCCGGCACCGGCAAGGAGCTCATGGCGAGCGACGCCGTCCGCAAGGCCTACCTCGGCGGTTAACATCCATCATTGAAAAAGAGTCGTCCGAAAGAACGGCTCTTTTTTTGCGCAGTTCCGCTGCGGTGCAAAATTTCCTGCAATTTCCGTGCACTTTTTGCCGGGATATGCTATACTGTCCGGGCAAGACTCATTCCATCCGCCGCGGTGCGGCGCGAACGATGATCGGAGGGTGCCATGTTCAAAATTCTCATCGCCGAGGATGACCGCGAGCTGCGTCAGCTCTTCGCCCACGTGCTCACAAAGAACGGCTATACGGTCCTCGGCGTCTCCAATGGGGAGGAGGCCCTTGCCGCGCTCGATCAGACCTATTTCGACCTCATTATTTCCGATATCATGATGCCGAAGATGGACGGCTTCGAGCTCGTGCGCTCCATCCGCGAGAGCGGCTCGTCCATTCCCATTCTGATGATCACCGCGCGCGACGCCTTTGACGATATGCGCCTCGGCTTTCTCTCCGGCAGCGATGACTACATGGTCAAGCCCATCAACATCAATGAGATGGTCCTGCGCGTGAGCGCGCTGCTGCGCCGCGCGCAGATGGCGAGCGAGCGCCGCCAGAGCATCGGCGGCACGGTGCTTGAATGCGACTCGCTGTGCGTCACGGTGAACGGCGAGAGCACGGTGCTGCCGCAGAAGGAATTCATGCTGCTCTACAAGATGGCCTCATTTCCCGGCCGCATCTTCACGCGCCAGCAGCTCATGGATGACATCTGGGGCTACGACTCCAGCACCGATACCCACACCGTCGACGTGCACATCGGAAGGCTGCGCGAGCGCTTCCGCGATAACCCGGACTTCAGGATCGTCACAATGCGCGGCGTCGGTTACAAGGTGGTGAAGGCATGAGCAAGCGCAGGAATAAATGGCTCGATATCCGCGTGCAGTTCTTCTTTATCTGCATGGCGGGCTTTATCGGCGTGGCGCTGCTGGCTACGCTTGCGACCTGGGGTCTCGAGCACCTGGGCATCAACGTGCCGACCTTCGTCTGGCTGCTCATCTTCACGCTGCTGCTCGGCAGCGCTACGGCGGCGGGCTTTTCCGTTGCGTTTTTTGCCCCCATCTCGCGCCTGTCGCGCGCGATGAAGGAGGTCGCAGGCGGCAACTTTCAGGTCAAGGTGGAAACAAGGAGCCTCTTTCGCGATATCCGCGACATTTACGACAATTTTGACCTCATGGTGCGCGAGCTCGGCGCGACCGAGACGCTCCAAACCGACTTCATCTCCAATGTCTCGCACGAATTCAAAACGCCCATCAGCGCCATCGAGGGCTACGCCTCACTTTTGCAGGAGCACCAGCAGTCAAGCGAGGAGCAGGCGGAATATGTCGACAAGATCCTCTTCAACACGCGCCGTCTCTCCGCGCTGGCGGGCAATATCCTGCTGCTGAGCAAGCTCGACAGTCAATCCATCCGCCCCCGGCGCGAGCGCTTCCGCCTCGATGAGCAGGTGCGCCAGAGCATCCTTGCCCTTGAGCGCAGGTGGACGGAAAAGGACGTCGACTTCGACGTCGATCTCGACGAGATCGAATACACGGGCTATGCGGGGCTCCTGCAGCACGTGTGGTCGAATCTCATCGACAATGCCATCAAGTTCGGTCCGCGCGGCGGACTCATCCGGATGCGGATGCTGCGCGAGAACGGGAGCATTCTCTTCACCATCGACGACGAGGGCCCCTCTATCCCGGATGAGGATAAGGCGCGCATTTTTAACAAATTCTATCAGGGGGACAGCTCGCATGAATCCGAGGGCAACGGTCTCGGTCTCGCCCTCGTGCGCAAGATCGTTGCCATGCACGGCGGCGAGGTACGGGTCGAGGATCCGCCCCTGGGCGGCTGCCGCTTCGCCGTCTCGCTGCCCGAGCAGGGATGACCTGCCATTGTCCTGCAAAGTTTCAACAAAAATTGAGCTTGGCTTCACCATTTATTCGCTTTTCTATGCTATACTGAATCTTAACGGCCGCTTGACGCGGCATTTTCCCGGCGCACTGTCCTGCGTCGGGCTTTCCTTACGAAAAAAGGAGGTAGGATCGTGGGCTTTCTGCGCTGCTGCATTTACTACGGGGTCCTGGCCGTCTTGTCGTTTTTTGTCGGCAGGCTTCTGCCAAAGTCCTGGTTTCACGCCGACCGCTTCCCCTATCGCTGCGCGCCGTGGGAGGCAAAGCTCTACCGCGCGCTGCGCGTGCACGCATGGCAGGACAAGGTGCCCGACATGAGCAAGATCGTTCCCAAGCTCATCCCCGCCAAAAAACTGAACGCGGACTTCCGCGCGCAGCTTCCGCGGATGCTCCAGGAGACCTGCGTGGCCGAGTTCACGCACTTTGTGCTCATCCTGCTCGGCTTTTACGCCCTGCGCCTATGGCCCGGAACGGGCGGCGCGGTCGTCACCGCCATCTATATCCTGTTCGGCAACCTGCCGTTTCTCATCATCCAGCGCTACAACCGCCCGCGGCTGCAAAGGCTGCTTGCCGCGCAGCAGCGCCGGAGCACAAAAGAAAACAAATAACAGTAAAGGATCGGATCTTTTCATGAAAGTTTTGATTTTAAGCTGCAACACCGGTGAGGGGCACAACTCCTGCGCCGCGGCGCTCGCGGAGGAGTGCCGCCTTCAGCACATCCCCTGCGACACCGAGGATGCCCTGCGCTTCATCTCGCCCGAGGTCTCGCGCTTCATCTCCAACTGGCACGTGCGCATCTACCGCCACGCGCCGGGGCTGTTCCGCGTGGGCTACCGCGCGGCGGAGGAGCATCCCACGCAGTTTCACGAGGGCTCCGCGCTCTACCGCTATCTCACGCAGGGCGTGGAAAAGCTCTGCGGCTTTATTGCCGGCAGCGGCTACGATACGGTCATCTGCACGCACCCCTTCTCCGCCCTCATGGTCAGCGAGGTCGTGAAGACGCACCTGCCAAACCTCAAGACCTGCTTCATCGCAACGGACTACACCTGCTCGCCCAGCGTGAAGGACAGCTCGCTCGACCGCTACTTCATCCCTGCGTCCTCGCTGGGCTCAGACTTTCTCGGCGGCGGCATCACGCCCGAGCGAATGCGCGCCTGCGGCATTCCCGTGCGCCAGATGTTCCAGTCCCGCGTCCGCAAGGAGGAGGCCAAGCGCGCCTTCGGCATTCCCGCCGACCATAAGCACCTTGTTATGATGTGCGGCAGCATGGGCTGCGGCCCCATTATGAGCATTGCCCGCCGCATCGGACGGAATTTGCCCGACAATCAGGACCTCACGATCGTCTGCGGCACGAATGAGCGGCTCTATGACCGCCTCTCCCGCAGATTTTACGGCGCGAAGAACGTGCACATTCTCTCCTATGTCAAGGATATGGCCCTGCTGATGGACTCGGCCGATCTCTACCTCACCAAGCCCGGCGGTATCAGCGTGACCGAGGCGGCCTCAATGCGCCTGCCGATGGTGTTCATCGACGCGGTCGCTGGCTGCGAGGAATACAACAAGGACTTTTTCCTGCGCACGGGCGGCGCGGCCACGGGCAAGACGCCCGCCGAGATCGCGCGCGTGAGCTTAAAGCTCCTCAGCGACGAGAATACGCTCGAAAAGATGGGAGACGCGCTGGATACCGCTGTGCCGCACGACGCGGCGGCGAGCATCCTCTCGGAAATGAGCGAAGCAGAGGAGGGAGAGCTCGCATGATCAGGCCCTATGTCGACTACCGCAAGTTCCGCTTCAGCAAGCTGAGCACACCAGAATTTTCCCACGTATGGCTGCTGCTCTTCTGGCCCGTCTTCGGCCTGCTCTTTTCATATGTCGAGCGCTTCTACCCCGTAACGCATTACATCGAGATGCACTGCGCGCTCGACGACCTCATTCCCTTCAACGAGTGGTTTCTCATCCCGTACCTCTTCTGGTTTGTCTACCTCATCGGCGCGGTGGCCTACACGTTCTTTTTTGACGTGCCGGGCTTCCGCCGCATGATGCACTTTGTGATGATCACCTACTCCGTCACGCTGCTCATCTATTTCCTCTTTCCCACCTGCCAGATGCTGCGGCCCGAGACCTTCCCGCGCGACAATGTGCTCACGCGCTTCATCGCAGGCTTTTACGTATTCGACACCAACACCAATGTCTGCCCCTCGCTGCACGTCATCGGCTCGCTGGCGGCGTTTTTCGCCTTCTGGCACACCCCTCTTTTCTCCTCGAAGGGCTGGCGCATCGCGTCCGGTATCGCGGCGTTTCTCATCAGCATCTCCACGGTCTTTATGAAGCAGCATTCCGCCCTCGATGTGCTCGCGGCGATCCCCCTCTGCGCGATCGGCTACTATTTCGCCTATGTGCGCAAGCCAAAGCGCGCCAAAGCGCCGGCCGCAAAGAGCTGAACATCCCTCTCGGCAGGAGCATGAAGCTCCTGCCGATTTTATACATCCGCAGCCGTCGCTTTATCGCAAGAAAGTGCATATATGCGCGCATAAATGTATATTTTTTAGATTTTTTGTGCTGTTTTTCCGTTTTCTGTACGATTTGCACAGAAAACGGCCGTTTTTTCTCCTCTTTTTTGAATCAAAAACCATTGACAACGAATAAATAAACATCTATACTCTCATTATCGTTTATGAAACGAATGAAAATTCGCTCGACGATAAAACAATATGCAAGATGGAAAGAAATTACAAAAGGAGCTATCAACCATGAAAAAGTTTACCGCACTGATGCTGGCTCTGATGATGAGCCTTTCGCTGGTTGCCTGCGGCAGCAAGGCCGACGACAGCAGCACCACCGATGACACCAACACCGACAACACCGAGCAGACCGGCGGCACGCTGGTGCTCGGCACCTCTGCCGACTATGCCCCGTTCGAGTTCATGTATGCCGATGACAGCGGCGAGATGCAGTTTGCCGGTATCGACATTTCCGCCGCGCAGTACATTGCCGACGAGATGGGCATGGAGCTTCAGGTCGAGAACATGGGCTTTGACTATCTGCTCACCTCTCTCGCCAAGGGCGACTATGACATCGTCATGGCGGCCATGGAAGCCACGGAGGAGCGTCTCAACTCCGCCGACTTCTCCGATCCCTACTACACCGATATCCCCCCGATGATCCTTGTCAAGGCTGACGCCGCTGACCAGTACAACACCCTCGCCGACTTTGCCGGCAAGAGCGTCGGCGCACAGTCTGCCACCACCAAGGAGGGCATCGTTACCGACCAGATGGAAGGCGCCAGCCTCGTTTCCCTGCAGCTTGTGACTGACCTTGTCAACGAGCTGGTTTACGGCAAGATCGACGCGGTCGTGCTCGACGGTGCTGTCGCGCAGGAATATGTCGATGCCAACCCCGATCTGGCCATCGCCAGCGCCTCCTCCGAGCTCGGCGAAGCCCAGCCATACTGCATCGCCGTTGCCAAGGGCGACCCCAAGGGTCTGCTGCCCGGCATCAACGCGGCGATCGCCAAGATGACCTCCGAGAACAAGATCGATGAGTTCATCGCCGACGCCGATGCGCTGAGCGGTGTGGCCGTCGAGGTCACCGCGGACGCTCCTGCGGCCTAAGTTCTCCCCTTAATTTGCTCTCTTCTCACTATCTCTCATTGCCAAAGAGCAAAGCCCCATGGCTTTGCTCTTTGGCGTCTCTATGAAAATCTTGAAAGGAGATCCCTCCCATGGATTTTGCCACATGGTGGAGCAACCTTTTCGTCGGGATGTCCCCGGCGTCGTTCGTCAACTTTTCCTTCCTGCCGAAGTACGGCGTGTACTTCCTGCAGGCGCTGGGCTACACACTGCTGCTCGCAGTCGTGTCGGTCGCGCTGGCGGTCATTCCGGCGCTGCTGCTCGCGTTCATGCGCCTGAGCAAGAACAAGTTCGTGCGCGGCATCTCCGGCGCGTACATCGCCATCTTCCGCTCCACGCCGCTGCTCGTGCAGCTTTCGATCATTTACTTCGGTCTCTTTGGCGCGATCTCCATCCCGCGCCTGTACCTCTTCGGCTTTATCGACATTTCCCGCTTCATTCCCGGCGTCGTGGCGCTGGCGCTCAACAGCTCGGCCTATGTCGCCGAGATCTTCCGCGCGGGCATTCTTGCCGTTGACGCGGGCCAGACCGAGGCCGCGCGCTCGCTGGGCCTTTCCGCCTCCCAGTCCATGACGCTCGTCGTGCTGCCGCAGGCCATCAAAAATGTCCTGCCCGCACTCGGCAACGAGGTCGTCACCATGGTCAAGGAATCGTCCATCTGCTCCACGCTCGGCATGGTCGAGCTGATGTTTGCCGCGAAGACCGTGGCAACGTCCACCTACATTTCCCTCGCACCTTACGTGCTGGCAGCGCTGATGTATTTCTGCATCACCTACCCTGCCGGCAAAGCGATCGAAGCACTCGAAAGGAGGATGCGTCGTGGCGACAAGCACTGATTCCCTCATCCGCGTGGCAGACGTTTCCAAGGAGTACAACGGCGGCGCCGTCCACGCACTCTCCCACTGCGATCTAAGTGTGAAAAAGGGCGAGGTCGTGGCCATCATCGGTCCCTCCGGCAGCGGCAAATCGACACTGCTGCGCTGTTTGAACCTTTTAGAGCAGCCGACCTCCGGCACGATCTATTTCAAGGACGTCGCCCTCAACGGCAAGAAGGTCAACCTCGACCTCCACCGCCGCGAGATGGGCATGGTCTTCCAGCACTTCAACCTCTTCCCGCACATGACGGTCAAAAAGAACATCACCCTCGCCCCCGTCAAGCTTAAGCTCAAAACGCAGGAGGAAGCGGACAAGCAGGCCATGGCGCTGCTGGAGCGCATCGGTCTTGCTGACAAGGCGAACGAGTATCCCGCGATGCTCTCCGGCGGCCAGAAGCAGCGTATCGCCATCGTGCGCGCGCTTGCCATGGCGCCCGAGGTCATGCTCTTCGACGAGCCGACCTCCGCGCTCGACCCCGAGATGGTCGGCGAGGTGCTCGATCTCATGCGTGGCCTTGCCAAGGACGGCATGACGATGGTCGTCGTCACACATGAGATGGGCTTCGCCCGCGAGGTCGCTGACCGTGTGGTCTTCATGTCCGAGGGCGCGATCATCGAAGAGGGCTCCCCCGCCGAGATCTTCGACCACCCGCAGAGCGAGCGGCTGCAATCGTTCCTCGCCAAGGTCCTTTGATGACACTTCAAAAAGCGGCTTTGCCGCTTTCCTGATACGAAAAAAGGCGTCCGGCCAACGGCCGGACGCCTTTCACTGTTAAAAACGCCTCATGGAAATTCGCTTTTTTTGAAAATCTTACATCTTCTCCGGTGCGGAGCAGCCGATGACCTTGAGGCCGTTGGCAAGCACCTGGCGCGTCGCGCTCGCGAGCTTCAGGCGCGCGTCGATCACGGCCTCATCCTCGCCCTTGATGCGGCAGGCGTTGTAGAACTTGTGGAACGCGGCGGCAAGGCGCATCAGATAGCGGTTGATGTAGCTCGGGTCGTAGTCACGCGCCGCCATGCGGATCTCCTCGGCGAAGGAGGACAGTTCCTTGATGAGCGCGCGCTCGGCGTCGCTCGAGAGGATAGACAGATCCGCCGCGCCGGGCTTGACGCTATGGCCCTCTTCCTCCAGCGCCTTCAAGAGGCTGCAAATGCGCGCGTGCGCATACTGGATATAGTAGATGGGGTTCTCGCTGTCCTCGCGCACCGCGAGGCCGAGGTCGAATTCCATCTGCGTGTCGGGCTTGGCGTTGAAGAAGTAGCGGCAGGCGTCGACGGGAATTTCATCGAGCAGGTCGGAGAGCGAAATGGTCTTGCCCGTGCGCTTGGACATACGCACCACCTCGCCGTCGCGCACAAGCTTGACAAGCTGCATGAGCACGATGTCGAGACGGTTGGTGCCGTCAAGACCCAGCGCGTCCATCGCGCCCTTCATGCGGGCCACGTGGCCGTGATGGTCCGCGCCCCAGATGTTGATGACCTTGTCGAAATGACGCACGGCGAACTTGTTGCGGTGATAGGCAATGTCGCCGGCGAAGTAGGTGTAGAAGCCGTTGGCGCGGCGCAGCACGTCGTCCTTTAAGTCGAGCTTGTCGATATCCTCGTCCTTTTTGCCCTGTTTGCGGTACTGCTCGCGCATGATCTCGGCGGTCTTGAGCCAGAGCGCGCCTTCCTTTTCGTAGGTCCAGCCGAGCTTGTGCAGCTCCTCCACCGTGTCGGCCACAAAGCCGCTGTTGTGCAGCGAGGACTCGAAGAACCACTCGTCGAACTTGATGCCGTAGCGCTCAAGGTCGCTCTTCATCTTCGGGATGTTGCGCTCAAGGCCGAACGCCGCCATGTCGGCGTGGCGCTCCTCGACGGATTTATCAAGGTAGCTCTCGCCGTGAACATCGTAGAAGGCCTTGGCAAGCTCGCGGATGTCGTCGCCGTGATAGCCGTCTTCGGGGAATTCGACCGCATCCTCGCCGCGGATGAGCTGGATATAGCGCGCCTCGATGCTCTTGGCGAACTTTTCGATCTGGTTGCCGAAGTCGTTGACGTAGAACTCGCGCCAGACCTTCGCGCCCGACCAGTCGAGCACCTCTGCGAGCGTATCACCGAGCACGCCGCCGCGGGCGTTGCCCATGTGCATGGGGCCCGTGGGGTTCGCGGAGACGAACTCGACCATGTACTTCTTGCCGCCCAGCCAATTGTCGCGACCGTAATCCTTCTGCTCACTCTCGACCGCGGCGAGCACGTCGGCATACCACTTGTCGCCGAGGCGGAAGTTCAGAAAGCCGGGGCCCGCGATCTCGACGCTCGTAAAGTACGTGTCGCTCAGGTCCATGTGCTCGGTCAGGATCTTCGCGACCTCGCGGGGATTCTTGCGCATGGCTTTGGAGGCGGCGAGGCAGAAGGTCGTCGTATAGTCGCCGTTGGCGGTATCCTTGGGGATCTCCACGGCGGGGACGGTCTCGACGCCCTCGGGCAGCAGCCCCTCCTGCACGGCCGCGCGATAAGCCGCCGCCGTCAGCTCGGCGATCTGGTTCTTGGCGCTGCGGATCATATTCATAGCAAATTCTCCTCTATCCTTTGCGGTTTTACCCAGTCGGCGCGGCGGGATCGCCCAAAATCGCCCCATGGGGATACTTTTTCGAAATTATACTATATTTATCCGCAGAAAACAAGGGAAAGTGCAAGAAAACTGCTCATGCGGCCTTCTCGCCGCGCAGGACTTCCCTGACCGCACTTCGGCAGCGAAAGACGGAAAGCCAGCAGAAGAGCAGCGTCAGCGCCGCGCAGAGACTGACGCAGAGCCGGTAGTCCATCAACTCGCCCAGCGCCCCCACCGCGAGCGAGAGCACGGCGCTCGCAGCCGTGATGAGCATACTTTCATAGGCGTTGATGCGGGCGCGCAGATGATCGGGAAGATACCGCTGCACCGCCGCTTGCCGGATCGTTGCGCTGTTGATGCCGAGAAAGCCGCAGAAAGCGCGATTTGCGAGCATCAGCGGATACGGCAGCCACAAAAGCAGCACGTCCATCATCTCATAGACCTGATAGACGGCGAAGATGAAGGGAAAGCGTTTCTTTTCCGGCAGGCTATAGCGGTAGCGCACCACGCCGCCGAGCGAGCGCCCGGCAAACTCCGCCACGGAGAAAAAGGAGTACATCGCCGCCGTAAAGCCGGGCGCTGTGCGGAAAAAGGCGATGAGCAGCGGCGAATAACCCGCCGCCATGCCGTTGGTCACCGCCATATAATCATACAGCGCGCGCAAGCCCTTTTCCCGCTTGAGATAGGCCGCCGCCTCGCGGAGATCTCCCCACCAGAGGCGCAGAGAAAAGCGCTCGCCGCCGCGCGGCGTTTCTGCGACCGTGATCTTATTTTCGATGAGCGCGGAGAGCAGCGACAGCGCCGACTGCACAAGCAGCAGCCGCGCAACGCCGAGCGTATCGAAGAGCACGGCGGCCACGGGCATCATCAGCACCTTGAGCACGGGATAGAGCATGGAGGAAACGGTATAGCCCTTTTCTTCCATCCCCTCCGGCAGGATGAGCGGGTAAAAGCTGCTGTAGGCCAGCTCGTCGAATGCGCTCAGGCACGCGAGCAGCAGTGAAAAGCCGAGATACACCGTGTAGGAGAACTCACAGCGCAGCAGGTAGACGCCAGCGAGCGCATAGAGCAGTGCATTCACCGTGTCGCCGCCGACGAGAAAGGGCTTTCGCGGATAGCGGTCCATCAGCGGCGCGATCAGAAGCGGCAGCACTGCGCCGGGCAGCAATTGGATCGCCACCACGAGTGCCGAGGCCAACGTGCTGCCCGTTTCGTCGAAGACGAGAAACGACAGCGCAAAGCCGCTGATGATGCCGCCCGCCGCGCCGAGCGAGGTTGCGAGCGTGATGCGGATAAAATCCTTTGTCCAGAGTGTTTTTGTCATAGTTCTCACCTCACCATTATTATGGCATAGCGCGTGAGCGAAAAAAAGACGGCATCTGTGGGAAACTTTCTCCCGCCAGATACCGTTTAATATCTCTTTTTTACTTTTCCGCAGGAAAGTCCTCCAGCAGCGCGCAGGCTTCGCGGTAGCGGCGGTTCGCCTTGTACCATTCGAGCATCCACTTGAGGTGGAAGCGCGCGTAGCCCGCGCCGCGCTCGCGCCGCAGCAGGGCAAAGCAATCCGTCAGGAGTGTTCCGTAGCGCTCGTCGCGCAGATAGTCCGGCGTTTCCACTCGATAGCGCACAAGCGCGAGCATCTGCCGCTCGGGTGCGTGCGCTTCGTCCTCGGGGAGCATCGCCTCCGCCCGCGCAAGCGCGGCGAGCGCCTCGTCCCGCCGCCCCAACGCCTCGCAGCAGACGGCTTTCTTGTGCAGTGACATCGCGTCCGGTTCTTCCAGCGCGGCAAAGTAGGCATACGCCGCCGCAAAGTCGCCGCACTCGATCCTTGTTGCCGCTTCGTTGTAGCGGATCGTCGAGAGGATATCCCGATCGCCGAGCGCCAGGGCGAGCCGCTGCGCGACCGCATAGTGCTGGCGCATCCGCTCTGCGTCGCCCGAATCGGAGCAGCAGTTGCCGAGATACACGCGGCAGCTCATCATGATGTGGGCATAGCCCTCCGCGGCGGCGGCATCATAGGCAGCGCGCAGCGCTTCGGTCGCGGCGGCATAGCGCCCGCGCGCGTAGAGATGCGCGCCCTGCCACAGGCGGATCACCGCGGCGGGATAGAGAAGCGCCGCCTCCTCGTGCCGCCCCTCCAGCACGCGCTGGAGCGCGAGCTGGCGCTGGTCCAGAAACGGAATAAATTCCGTGTCCAGTGGATGCCGCTCCCCGTCCTTTTTGCAGGAAAAAGCGCGCAGAAGAAGGTAATCCGCCGCGCAGGGACTGCAAAGGAGCGTACTCTCCTGCGCGCGCAGGCGGGCGAACGCGGCGTCGAACGCCGAGGCGTCCCCGGAAAAGAGCGCCTCCATGCACGCTTCCGTCCTCGCGCGCAGCGCGCCGTCCTCGTCATTTGTCCACGAAAGTCCCAGCCGCGCAAGCAGCAGCGTGAGGATCTCCTCCGATGCCGCCGCTTTTCCCTGCTCGATCTTGGAAAGATACGACGTGCCGCAGATCCCGCGGCACAATCCCTCCTGACTCCAGGCGCGCGCAAGGCGCTCGCGCCGGATCAGAAGCCCCGCAATGCTCATCGCCCTTCCCTCCTTTTTGCCTTCAGTATAGCATATCGCGGCCAAAAGAAAAGTCCTCTTTTTCTCCGCCGCCGTCCGTGCGCGCAACAGTCCAGTTTGCTTTTTTTGCCGCAGTCCAGTGCCTTGCGCGCGACAGAGCAAAAGCGGAAAATCCATTGCTTTTTTAACCAAGAATGATATAATCATCATAGCATTATTTGGATGCTTTATATGAGAGATTTGAGAAATGACAAAAAGGAGGACCTCCCTATGCCCGTTAATCTGAAAGGCCGCTCGTTCCTGACCCTGAAGGACTTCACCCCCGATGAGATCCGCTATATGCTCAACCTCGCCGCCGACCTCAAGGCGAAAAAGCGCGCCGGCATCCGCGGCA
>ENA-OUQP01000917-OUQP01000917.1-human-gut-metagenome-genome-assembly--contig:-NODE-917-length-23251-cov-179.262287_pt1 | contig 23251 bp, 11 predicted proteins | sample MGYA00237951_ERZ548836 | MGnify/ENA primary metagenome ERZ548836 (study PRJEB26490, sample SAMN05194702) | human gut metagenome | biome: terrestrial biome; feature: human-associated habitat...
CAACATGTGGAGCTGACTGTTACTAATAGGTCGAGGGCTTAATCTGGTTAATAACTGAGAAAAACAAATCGGATTTGTATGAAGTTTTGAAGGTACAAACCTTAATAATCCTCGATAGCTCAATGGTAGAGCACTCGGCTGTTAACCGAGTTGTTGTAGGTTCGAGCCCTACTCGGGGAGTTTTTTAGTATAATATATGGTGACATAGCCAAGTGGTAAGGCCCCGGTCTGCAACACCGTCATCGCCGGTTCAAATCCGGCTGTCACCTCTCTTAAAAGGACTGCATCAGTTTATGATGTGGTCTTTATTTTATATAATTTGCAAATAAAATATATTGTGAATTTTATTTGATATACGTAATATGTGTTGCAAAGATTTCGTTATTTTTAGATTTTCTATATTACTTTTCAGGATGCTACACTAAATTAATAAAGAGAAATATAAGCCTGATAAACAGAATTATATTTCTCTTTTTTAACAACTCTTATCCTTTTTTGAATAGTTGTTGTATTATTATTATTCCTCTTCTGGATATTTCATATCCCATTCGGTTCTTATATCAGACATGATTTTCATGACATCATATGTATACTGACTGTGAATGAGGTTTTCTATTTCATCGGATGATGCTGAGCTTACAGCTTTTTCCATATCACGTACTTCGTAATACAGTGCATCTGATGTATCACCGGCATCAATTACTTCTTTATGACCATCCTCTGTATATGTAATAGTTGCCTGCATTCCTCTTGGATACTCAAAGATTTCCACATATGCTTTGTCAAAAGAGAGCGTAGCGCGTTTTGGCTGCTTTGAATGAAGAGATAATGTGACAGTTGCCATTTCCTCTGCATCATTCATAAGCAGAATACCTGCCTGTTCATCAACACCGGTTGGTGCATATTTAACCTGTGACGATACTTGTGTTGGTGTTTCCTTGAAGAACCAGCGGATAAGAGAAAGTGAGTAAACTCCAATATCAAGCAATGCTCCTCCGGCAAGCTTACGACTGAAAAATCGGTTTGTCATATTGTAATCCTTGTAGCTTCCAAAATTGACCTGAATTAAATTTAGCCTGCCGAGTTGTCCACTTGCAATTATTTCGTTTAGCTTTTTATAAACAGGCATATGATATATAGTCATGGCTTCAGCAAGAATAACGTTATTTTCTTTGGCCAGTGAGACGGCTTCATCGAGCTCTGCGATATTTAAAGTAATAGATTTTTCACAGAGTACATGCTTTCCATTAGAAAGGGCTTTTCTTAGATAATTGATGTGAGTATTGTGTGGAGTGGAGATGTAAATGATATCCACATCAGGATCATAAAAGACGTCATCAATGTTGTCATATACCTTTGAAATGCCATATTTTTGTGCAAAAGCTACGGCCTTTTCATGAGTTCTGTTGGCAACTGAATAAAGAGTGCGTCCTTCCTTTGAGAGAGCATGCGCGAGCTCATTAGCTATTACGCCGCAGCCGAGTGTTGCCCAATTAAGCTGTTTCATGTGAAATCCTCCTTTTTAACTTAAAGTATTGTAGCTGTGATGGTACATAAATTATTTAAAATGTTGTGAAATAACAAAATATAAACTCATTGATGATACCTTTTGACCCTTTAATCATAAAATATGTACCATAATGAACATATTCTAGCATGATGAATTATGAATTACAATGCATTTAGATTCAAAACAGTCAAAAACAGTCAAATTTGATAGTGACTAAATTAAAATTAGTTAATTTGAACTATATTTTAGATTATAAACTAGTAATAGAAAAGATACTAAAATTAGCAATTAGGCAAGTAATAAAGATTTATGTAGTATATTCTGCACAAAATTAGAATATTACTTTTGCATATATTACACAATTTGAAATTTGACCTTATATAATTTTAACAATTTTCATGGTGATTATTTGTGAATATAAATGACTGATTATGATTGACAATGACTGATTTTGAAAATATAATAATACTACAAGTTAGATGATTATTGATTTTAATAAAAAAGGAAAATAATTGAATATAAAAGATTAAATGATAGTCTTTGAGCAATTTGAAAACAGGGGTGATTAGATGCTGGCGGAAGATAGATGTAAAAAAATACTCGATATATTAGATTCGATGGGAAGTGTGACTGTTCAGCAGCTTATGGATGAGCTTGATACATCCGAGTCAACAATCAGACGTGATCTGGTTGCAATGGACAAGAAGGGGTATCTCACCAAGGTACATGGTGGTGCGATTGCCAATAATACGAATATCCATACTCAGGATGAGAAGGTTATCAACAGGCTTAAGCAGAATCGCAGCGAAAAGGAACAGATTGCCAGATATGCGGCATCACTTGTTGTGGATAATGATTTTGTTTATATAGATGCCGGTACTACAACGGCAGTCATGATTGATTATATTACTGCAAAGAATGTGGTTTTTGTTACAAACTCTCTGACTAATGCCAAGAGAATTTCCGATAGGGGATATACAGTATATATTCTGGGTGGCGAGTTCAAGTCTACTACTGAGGCTATTGTCGGAGATGAGGCCGTTGTGACGCTCGATAAATACAATTTTACAAAGGGCTTCTGGGGAACCAACGGAATTACTGTGAAGAATGGATTTACAACTCCGGAGATAAAGGAGGCCATGGTTAAAAAGAAATCCATGGAGAATAGCAAGGAGAAATACATTCTTGCGGATGACAGTAAATTTTCACAGGTATCAAGTATCAAGTTTGCTGATTTTGAAGATGCTGAAATTATTACAAATGCACTAAGTAATGACAACTATAAGAAATACAAAAATATTAAGGAGGTCTAACATGATTTACACAGTTACTTTTAATCCATCATTAGATTATATAGTTGATGTAACAGATTTTAAGACAGGGGTAGTCAATAGAACGACTGGAGAGAAGATTTTTGCAGGAGGCAAGGGCATCAATGTTTCCATGGTTCTTAAGAATCTTGGAATGAGCAATACTTCACTTGGTTTTACAGCGGGTTTTACAGGTAATGAGATTAAAAGACTTTTAGGAGAAAAAGGAGTCGATACTGATTTTATAGAGGTGGAGGATGGTATTTCACGTATCAACGTGAAGCTTCGCTCAAATGAGGAATCTGAGATTAATGGTCAGGGACCGGTAATCACTGAGGACAATATTAAAAAGCTTTATGAGAAGCTTGACTGCTTAAAGGAGTCTGATGTGCTTGTGCTCGCAGGAAGTATTCCTGATGTTATGCCTTCATCAATGTATATGGATATCATGAAGCATCTTGAGGGCCGCGGAATAAATATAGTGGTTGATGCGACAAGAAATCTGCTCACAAATGTGCTTGCGTATAGGCCATTCCTCATCAAGCCAAACAATCATGAGCTCGGTGAGATATTCGGGGTTGAGATTACAGACAAGGACGATGTGATAAAGTATGCAAAGAAGCTCCAGGAGCAGGGCGCAAGAAACGTGCTTGTTTCTATGGCAGGTGACGGAGCGGTGCTTGTGACCGAGGATGGACAGGAATTTAAGGCACAGGCTCCTAAGGGAAAGCTCAAAAACTCAGTAGGTGCAGGTGATTCGATGGTAGCTGGATTTCTTTACGGATACCTCAAATCAAATGATTATAAGCAGGCATTTATTTATGGTGTATGTACGGGAAGTGCAAGTGCATTTTCTGAGGAGCTTGCTACAAAGCCGGAGGTTGAAGCGCTTATTGATAAATGGGACAGTGCTTCCAATTAAACAAACGGTATCAAAAAGGTTGATATAAATAATTAATATATTCTATTAGGAGGAATGATGTATGACAATCAGGGATTTATTGGCAGCTGAGAGTATCAATTTAAATGGTACGCCTGCCGGAAAAACCGAAGCATTGAATCAGTGTATTGATTTGATGGCAAAAAGTGGCAAAATAGCCGATGTGGAGAAGTATCGCAAGGGTGTTTTTGCAAGAGAGGAGGAAGGCACAACAGGAATTGGAATGGGTATAGCAATTCCTCATTGTAAGTCTGATGCTGTTACTAAAGCAGGTCTTGCAGCAATGGTTGTAAAGGATGGAGTTGAATTTGAATCACTCGATGGTACACCTGCAAAGATTATTTTCCTTATCGCTGCACCAAACACAGAGTATAATGTGCATCTTCAGGTGCTTAGCAAGCTCTCTGTTATGCTGATGGACGAGCAGTTTACAAATTCTCTTATCAATGCCGGTTCAGTTGATGAGTTTTTAAATATCATCGATAGCGCTGAAAAAGCAAAGGATGAGAAAGAGGCTGCCAAAGAGGCAAAGGCGAAAGAGCCTGTTGAGGTGAAGAAGGACGATGTATTTATCGTTGCAGTTACAGCCTGTCCTACAGGAATTGCCCATACTTATATGGCTGCTGAGGCTATCGAGAAAAAAGCCAAGGAGCTTGGATATCAGGTAAAGGTTGAGACAAGAGGCTCAGGCGGAGCCAAAAATGTGCTCACAGATGATGAAATCGCAAAGGCTGCAGGAGTTATAGTTGCCTGTGATACAAATGTACCTACAGACCGCTTTGACGGAAAGAAGGTTATTGAGTGTCAGGTTTCTGACGGAATCAATAAGGCAGAAGAGCTTATAAAGAGAATTGCTTCCGGTGATGCTCCTGTATTTAAGGCATCAGGTAAAAAGGAGGCTTCACATTCATCAGTTAGTGGAAAGGAGAGCATTGGACATCAGATTTATAAGCATCTGATGAATGGTGTTTCACATATGCTTCCATTCGTAGTTGGTGGTGGTATCCTTATCGCAATCGCATTCCTTATAGATGGATTCAGTGTTGACCTTAATTCACTGCCGGCTGACCAGAGAGCAAATTTCGGTACTATTACACAGGCTGCAGCACTGTTTAAGGGAATCGGTGGAACAGCATTTGGATTTATGCTTCCTATCCTTGCAGGCTTTATCGCTATGAGTATTGCTGACCGTCCTGGTCTTGCAGTTGGTTTCGTAGGCGGTTCAATCGCAGCAAACGGCACATCAGGCTTCCTTGGAGCACTTGTAGCAGGTTTCGTAGCAGGATATATTGTGCTCCTCTTAAAGAAGGTATTTTCTAAACTTCCGGAGAGTCTTGATGGTATGAAGCCGGTTCTGCTTTATCCGCTGCTTGGTATATTCCTGGTAGGCGTTATAATGCAGTTTGTAGTTGAGCCTCCAATCGGAGCTTTAAATACAGCTATCAACAATGGTCTTAATGGACTTAACGGTGCAAGCGCAGTAGTACTTGGAGTACTTCTCGGAGGAATGATGGCGGTAGATATGGGTGGCCCTGTAAACAAAGCAGCTTATGTATTTGGTACAGCTTCAATCGCTGCCGGAAACTACAACATCATGGCAGCTGTTATGATAGGCGGTATGGTTCCACCACTCGCAATCGCTCTGGCAACAATCTTCTTCAAGAATAAGTTCACAGCAGAGGAGAGAAAAGCAGGACCTACAAACTTTATCATGGGATTATCATTTATCACAGAGGGTGCAATCCCATTCGCAGCATCTGATCCGCTTCATGTCCTTCCGGCATGTGTAGTTGGTTCAGCAGTGGCAGGTGGACTTTCAATGGCATTTGGATGTACACTCATGGCACCTCACGGAGGAATCTTTGTAGTTCCTACAATCGGAAATCCGTTAATGTATCTTGTAGCATTGGTAATCGGAGCCTTCATTGCATGTGGATTACTCGGATTACTCAAAAAGAAAGTAAGTGAATAAGCAATCCTCAATTATCATTTAATCCAATCTATAAACTAATCAACAAAGACACTGCTTCGGCGGTGCCTTTGTTGTTATGTTGTGTATTAAAAATTAAAAGTATAAACATTCTCTGAAATAACAGCCTCATGCCTTGACGAGTGAATTTTCGAAGCATAAAGTAGTATTAGGATGAAATAGTAAGTCAAAAAAATCAATTATTTATGAGACTTAAATAAAAAACAGTGAGGCATAAAATGGGCAAGGTTATAGGTATAGATTTAGGAACAACAAACAGCTGTGTGGCAGTTTTGGAGAATAATCAGCCGGTAGTTATAACTAACAGCGAGGGGCAGAGAACCACTCCGTCTGTAGTGGCTTTTACAAATAATGGAGAGCGACTGGTGGGAGAGGCTGCAAAGAGGCAGGCAGCAGTCAATGTGGACAGGACATTTTTCTCAATAAAGAGACAGATGGGAAGCGATTTCAGGGCAAAGGTGGACGGAAAGCTGTATTCAGCTCCTGAGATTTCTTCTATGATTCTCAGAAAGCTGAAAAAGGATGCAGAGGACTATATCGGTGAGGCAGTGACAGACGCTGTAATTACTGTTCCTGCATATTTTTCGGATGCGCAAAGGCAGGCAACTAAGGATGCAGGAAGGATTGCTGGGCTTAATGTGCTTCGAATCATAAATGAGCCAACCTCTGCGGCACTCGCATACGGACTGGACCATGGACAGCAGCAGAAAATTCTTGTCTACGATCTCGGAGGAGGAACCTTCGATGTGTCTGTTATCGAAATCGGGGATAATCTGATAGAGGTGCTTGCCACAGCCGGTGATAATCATCTGGGTGGAGATGATTTTGATGAGAGAATCACGAATTATCTTGTCACAGAGTTTTACAGACAGCAGAATGTGGATCTGAGAAAGGATAATACTGCTATGCAGCGTGTCAGGGAGGAGGCTGAGAAGGCAAAAAAGGTGCTTTCATCCTCATCCTCAACGACTATAAACCTGCCATTTATCACCACGGTAAAGGGACAGCCTATTCACATGGAGATGAACCTCACAAGGGCTGAGTTTAATGAGATAACAAAGGATCTGGTGGAGAGAACAGCCATTCCGGTAAATCAGGCACTTTCAGATGCGGGTATTTCTGCAGCAGAGCTTGGTATGGTGCTGTTGGTAGGAGGCTCGACACGTGTGCCGGCTGTTGTTGAGGAGGTCAGAAGAATTACAGGAAAAGAGCCTTCACACAACCTGAATCCTGACGAGTGCGTGGCACTTGGTGCAGCAGTACAGGGTGGCAAGCTCGGTGGAGCAATTGTCGCAGGCAGCAGTGCGGCAGAGATTATACTGATGGATGTCACACCGCTTTCACTAGGAATTGAGACGGTCGGTGGTGTTTCAACCAAAATTATTGACAGAAATACGACTATTCCTACCAGATACAGCCAGATTTTTACAACGGCAGGAAGCTTCCAGACCTCTGTGGATATAAAGGTACTGCAGGGTGAGAGGCAGTTTGCAAGGGACAATAAGCTGATTGGAAATTTCAGGTTAAAGGGTATAAAGCCGGCACCGGCAGGTGTGCCTCAGATAGAGGTTACGTTTGACATAGATGCAAACGGCATTGTGCAGGTTTCTGCAAAGGATCTGGGCACAGGAAAGCATCAGGAGATTACGATTACCGCAAGCTCAAATTTGTCTGATTCTGAGATTGAGCAGGCAATCCGCGAGGCACAGGAGTATGAGGCAACAGACGGACAGAGAAAGGCTTATATTGATGCAAGAAGTGAGGCTGATACGCTTGTGCGACAGGTGGAAAATGTCATGGCTGACAAGGAAAAAAGAAAGGCTATGGACAGCGCACAGAAAAAGAGTGTGAAATCGTCACTTTCATATGTGAAGAAGCTTATTTCAAGGACAAAGCCCGGAAATGTGAGCGAAGAGCAGGCTGCCGAGATAAAGCATGCGGCAGATGAGCTGAGAAATGCGGCAGCGGGATTGATTTAATTATAAAGGGCTGTAATCAGTAGCTATTATTATTCATTTGGCTATTTACGAGAAGTGGATTTTCATATAAAATATGGGTAAGTGGTGAGTATTCAGAACCACCCTGAATAGTTATAATGCTAATTTAAATCCGAGGAAATAGAAAATGAATGCGAACGATAAAACAGAAAAGGTACTAAGAGAAATCCATATCATGCTCTCAAAGGCGGAGCCATTTAAGCCGGAGCCGAGCAGGGTGATCATAAACAAGCAGCAAATGATAGATTTACTTGCTGAGCTGAATAAGTGTATATATGCAATGCAGGACGAGTATGAGCTTACTGAGCAGAGCCGCAATCATGCAGAGAGAGAGTTCAGAAAGAAGGGCGACCAGATAGTCTGGGATGCAAGCAGAAAGGCTGAGGATGTGTATGCAGCATCGGTTATCTATACGGATGAGGCGCTTTCAAGAGTGCGTGATATCATCAATGATACCAACGAGTCACTTGAAAAGCTGTGCAAGAATATGAAGGATAGGATTGCAGAGCAGGAGAAGATAGTTAAAACTAACCAGTATGAGCTCAAGGGACAGCTTCAGGATTTGTCCGATACGGAGAAGTATCTTAAGATTATCGATGACAGAAATAAGGAGATAGAACGTCAGAAAAATGCAGGTAAGCCTGTAGAGGAGCGTACTATTGACAATGAAGAGAAGTCAATCTATGCAAACAGACAGACTGAAATCAAGGTAAATATGGATTATATCAGAAAACTGGGACTTGCTGAGGGCGAGGACCTGGGAGATGGTGTAGTGGGTGAAGTGAAGCTTGCAGACGATACACCTGATGCCGGCTCAAATCATAGCAATGATAAGGATGAAGCCGAGGCTCACGGTTCAAAATCGTCTGTTGAGGAGGATTATAAGGCAATCAGCCGCAAGGCCGCAAAGCCACCTGTCATCAACACTAAGGAGGGCAAGGAACTCACAGACGGAATACACAAGATGTGGCAGAGCATAACCGGCAATAGAAATAATTAGCAAATCTGATTAAAAATATAAAGCAGCAGTTCAAAGTAGAACGGCTGCTTTTGGCTTATATTGAAAAATGGTCAATATTAAGCAGATTTTAAGAAAAACAAAGTGGATAATCTGATAAAATATAGCTGACTAACGGCAGGAGAAGGTTTCTGTTCAAAATTCATAGAAGGAGGATAATATGACAATATTAGTTTGTGATGACGACAAGGAAATAGTTGAGGCAATTGAGATTTACCTGATGCAGGAGGGCTACGATGTGGAGAAGGCTTACGATGGCATACAGGCGGTTGAAATTATGAAGAATAAAAAAATAGACCTCATGATAATAGATGTCATGATGCCAAAGCTCGACGGAATAAGAGCTACTCTGCAGATACGAAAGGAAAGCAGGGTGCCGATAATTATTCTCTCGGCAAAGACAGAGGATGCTGACAAGATTTTAGGCCTCAATGTGGGTGCTGATGATTATGTTACAAAGCCTTTTAATCCGCTTGAGCTTGTGGCAAGGGTAAAGTCACAGCTTCGCAGATATACCACTCTGTCAAGCAATGATGCAGCCGGAGACAAGGTTTATGAAGCCGGAGGTCTTTTGGTAAATGATGATTTAAAAAAGGTGACTGTGGATGGCGAGGAGGTAAAGCTCACACCGATTGAGTACAATATCCTGCTTTTACTCCTTAAAAACAAGGGAAAGGTCTACTCAATAAACGAAATATATGAGAGCATATGGAACGAGGAGGCGATAGGCGCCGACAATACAGTTGCTGTGCACATCAGACATATCAGGGAAAAAATAGAGATAAATCCTAAGGAGCCACGCTATCTGAAGGTGGTCTGGGGAGTAGGCTATAAGATAGAGGACAACAAATGAAGCAGTATACGATAGGAAAAAAAGCAGCGGTCATAGTCTTACATCAGCTATGCATGATACTTATGGTAACAGGAGTGTTTGCCACAGGCTATGCATTCAGGCACGATGCGCATGAAAATATTGATATATATACACTAATATCGCTGGCGGGCCTGGTAGGCAGCTTTGTGAGCCTGGCATATATGGCAAACGTGGCAGGCAGAAAATCAGAGGATGATTACACAATATACTATTTACCGATTGACAAGGTATACTCTGATGTGATGCTGGTGATATTTACACTGCTCATGGTATTTATGGGAAAAGTGATTTCAGGCGTAATAAGCCAGCATTTTGACTATGCATCACTCATTATGACGGCCGGCACATTTACTTTTTTGTTTGATCTGGCTTTTATTATTTTATACCAGAGCATTGTAAGGAAGATAAAAGGCAATATACTTTACACACACAGCCTGATGTACAAGGGCTATGAGCTTTTGAAAAGAGTTATTGAGAAAAAGGATATCCACACACAAAAAACCAAAGAGATAATGCGCATACAGGAGGCACTTGAAGCTATCTCGGAAGGAGCGCTTGACACTACACTCAATGTCAATGAGTTTCATGGGCAGCAGAAAAAGGTGGCGGAGGCTGTCAACCATATACGCCAGGGTCTTATGAGCTCGGTGAATGAAAGTCTTAAGAATGAAAAATTAAAGGCTGATTTAATAACAAACGTATCACATGATATAAAGACACCTCTGACTTCAATAGTCAACTATGTTGACCTGCTTAAGAGGGAAAATCTGGAAAATGAAAATGCCAAATACTATATACATGTGCTGGAGGAAAAGTCACAGCGTTTAAAGCAGCTTACAGAGGATTTGGTAGAGACATCAAAGATTACCTCGGGAAATGTGAAGCTCAATATGCAAAAGCTTGATCTGGTTGAGCTTTTATACCAGACCGGAGGTGAATTCAATGAGCGCTTTGAGTCGAGAAATCTCACAATAGTTACAAAAATTCCATCAGAACAGATATTTATCTATGCGGATGGGCGTCAGCTTTACCGCTCTATTGAAAATCTGTATACTAATGCCGCAAAATATGCACTGGAAAATACCAGAGTGTATGTAGAGCTTGAAAAGGCAGATAAAAAGGCAGTTTTTACAATAAAGAATGTGTCTAAGAACGAGCTTGACATAGTAAGCAACGGAAATGTAGACCTGACAGAGCGTTTTGTGAGGGGAGAGAGGTCGAGAACCACTGAAGGAAGTGGACTTGGACTTTCGATTGCAAAGAATCTGACCCATTTGATGGGAGGAAAATTCGAAATTAAGGTAGATGGTGATTTATTTATTGCCACAATTACCTATAATATTATATAATAGTAAATAAAAGAATTTTGAAATACACATACGGAGGTAGAATAAGTGAAATTATATGAAAACGGTGCTTACCTTTTAAACGGTAAGGAAGTAGTAATTGATGGACCGCAGGCTCAGGCAGCTGTCAAAAGCAAGACCGGCATGGACATCGATAAACAGACAGCTAAGCAGGAGACAATTGCTTACGGTATTTTAAAGGAGCACAATACATCCGGCAATATGGACAAGCTTCAGATTAAGTTTGATAAGCTTACATCGCATGATATCACATTTGTAGGTATCATCCAGACAGCACGAGCTTCAGGACTTGAGAAATTCCCTATCCCGTATGTACTTACAAACTGTCACAACAGCCTTTGTGCAGTTGGTGGAACAATCAATGAGGATGACCACATGTTTGGTCTCACATGTGCAAAGAAGTACGGTGGAATCTATGTACCACCTCATCAGGCAGTTATCCATCAGTTTGCACGAGAGATGCTTGCCGGCGGTGGAAAAATGATACTTGGCTCTGATTCACATACACGCTATGGTGCACTTGGTACTATGGCAGTCGGCGAGGGTGGACCTGAGCTTGTTAAGCAGCTTCTTGAACAGACATATGATATTGATATGCCTGAGGTAGTAGGTATTTATCTGACAGGAGAGCCAATCAAGGGCGTTGGACCACAGGATGTCGCACTTGCAATTATCGGAGAGGTATTCGGAAACGGCTTCGTAAAGAACAAAGTTATGGAGTTTGTGGGACCGGGTGTGTCTAATCTGAGCGTTGACTTCCGTATAGGTGTCGATGTTATGACAACAGAGACTACATGTCTTTCTTCTATCTGGAGAACAGATGACCAGGTTAAGGAATTCTTTGAGATTCACGGTAGGGCTGAGGACCACAAGGAGCTTAATCCGGGTGAGGTGGCTTACTACGACAGATTTATTGAGATTGATTTAAGCCAGATCCGCCCAATGATAGCTATGCCATTCCACCCAAGCAATACCTATACTATCGATGAGCTTAATGCAAACCTCATGGATATTCTCGATGACTGTGAGAAGAGAGCTGAGGTAAGCTTTGACGGCAAGGTGAAGCTTGATTTAAAGAGTAAGGTAAGAGACGGAAAGCTGTATGTAGACCAGGGAATCATCGCAGGCTGTGCAGGCGGTGGATTTGAGAATATCTGCGATGCGGCTGACATATTAAACGGACATTCAATCGGAGCAGATGAGTTTACACTGAGTGTTTACCCGGCATCTACTCCAATATACATGGAGCTTGTGAAAAACGGAGCTGTAGCAAAGCTTCTTGAGACAGGTGCAATCGTAAAGACTGCTTTCTGCGGACCTTGCTTTGGTGCAGGAGATACACCTGCCAACAACGCATTCTCTATCCGTCATTCAACAAGAAACTTCCCTAACAGAGAGGGTTCTAAGGTACAGAACGGACAGATCAGCTCAGTGGCACTCATGGATGCACGTTCAATTGCTGCAACAGCAGCAAACAAGGGCTTCCTTACATCAGCAGCGGATATTGATGTCAACTTTACAAAGCCAAAATATTTCTTTGACAAGACTATATATGAGAACCGTGTATTTGACAGCCATGGAGTGGCAGATCCTTCAGTTGAAATCCAGTTCGGACCAAACATCAAGGACTGGCCGGCAATGAGCGCGCTTCCTGAGAATATGCTCCTTAAGGTGGTTTCAGAGATTCATGATCCTGTTACTACAACAGATGAGCTCATTCCTTCAGGAGAGACATCATCATATCGTTCAAACCCTCTTGGACTTGCAGAGTTCGCACTTTCAAGAAAGGATCCTGAGTATGTAGGCAGAGCAAAGGAAATCCAGAAGGCCCAGAAGGCTATAGAGAGTGGTGAGTGCGCAGGAAAGGCTGTTCCAGAGGTTGCTGAAATCATGGGAGTAGTAAAGAAAAAATTCCCTGAGGCAAGCCATGAGAATATGGGCTTCGGAAGCACAATTTTTGCTGTTAAGCCGGGTGACGGCTCAGCAAGAGAGCAGGCTGCCAGCTGCCAGAAGGTACTCGGAGGCTGGGCAAATATCGCAAACGAGTATGCCACAAAGAGATACCGTTCAAACCTTATCAACTGGGGAATGCTTCCATTCATCATCGATGAGGGAGAGCTTCCGTTCCACAACCTAGACTATATCTTCCTTCCGGGAATCAAGAAGGAAATCGAGGATGCAAATACGGAGTTTGAGGCATATGTTGTCAAGGATGGTGAATTAAAGCCATTTACACTGAAGATGGGTGAACTCACAGATGATGAAAGAGAGATAATATTAAAGGGATGTCTCATCAACTATAACCGTAAATAAGGAGAGTTTAATCCGATGGAAGAAACCGGAAAAGCTGGTAAAAAATCAAACATTGAGATAAATGCAGATAAGGGTGCGAAGCAGAATTCGCACCCGGGGCGTGAGGAATGGCCACATCTGATCAGAATAGGTGTCATGGTATTTGTCACGTTTGCAGTCAGTATACTGTTTTTCTTTGCACTGTACAGATTTGAGGGGTTTGCAGGCATATGGAGCAAGCTGCTTGCGGCAGCAATGCCTATTATAATGGGACTTGTGCTTGCATACCTGATGAATCCTGTCATGCTGTGGCTGGAAAGATGCTTTAAAAAGCTTCTTTCCAAAAAGATAAAAAGCGAAAGCAAGCTGCGAAAGGTTTCAAGAGCTCTTGCAATCACAGGCTCGGTTATTATTCTTGTAGCGATTATTTCGCTCCTCATTGCGGCTATTGTGCCTTCTGTAATAGCAAGTATATCGGGACTTATGAAGACACTGCCAAATGATGTTGCGGCATTCATCAACATGATAAAGAACGGCAATTTCGGGGACAGCAAAATTGCTGAGCTCGCGAGCACAGGTTTACAGGATGCAACCGACTACATTGAGAATTATGCCACAGAAAAACTGATTCCTGAGGCACAGAAGTATGTTGCACAGATTACAACCGGTGTGATTTCGGTAGTCAGAGGCTTACTCAATTTCATTATCGGAATAATCGTGATGGTCTATGTGATGAGTATTCAGGAGACTCTCGCAGGACAGAGCAAAAAGATAATATATGCTGTCTGCAAGCCAAAGACAGGCAATATAATCATTGAGACGATCAGAAAGACAAATGAGATTTTTGGAGGCTTCATAAGCGGTAAGATTATAGATTCACTGATTATAGGTGTGATTGCATATTTCGGATGTCTGATTTTAAGGATTCCATCATCGGTGCTCGTTGCAGTGATTATCGGCGTCACAAATGTGATTCCGGTATTCGGACCGTTTATCGGTGCAATTCCATCGTTACTCATAGTGGTAATTCAGAGTCCGTGGCATGCGCTTTATCTTCTGATATTTATTGTCGTGCTGCAGCAGGTGGATGGCAATATAATAGGGCCTAAGATACTTGGCTCATCTACCGGTCTTTCGACCTTCTGGGTTATGTTTGCCATACTAATCGGCGGAGGAATGTTTGGTTTTCTTGGAATGTTACTTGGTGTTCCGACCTTTGCTGTGATATACTATATTGTGAGAAGAGTTGTTAATTATGCTCTCAGGAAAAAGAAGCTTCCTGAGGACACAAGGGATTATACAAAGACAACAGGTGTAGATACAAAAAATAATAAGCTTAAATACGAGTAGGTGAAATAAGTGGATAAATACGAATACAATCTCAAGCTGGATCAGATAAAAGCCCTAAGCGCCGAGGAGGGCTATATGAGCGCAGCAGAGATTGCAGATAGCATAAATTGGAACAAAATTAAAAATGTAAATACACTCGTTAAAATCGGCGAAATCTACGAGAAGGCCGAAAGATACCAGGATGCAAGGGACATACTTTTAATGGCCTATGACCGTTCACCAATCGGCAGGATGATCATATACAGACTGGCTGAGGTCGCAATCAAGATGGGTGATTATGATGCTGCTACAGAGTATTATGATGAGTTTGTTGAGATAGCGCCTCATGATGATATGAAGTATGTATTAAGATATGCCATCAAAAAAGGGCAGGGAGCTTCATTTGATGAGCTTATCACTATTCTTGAAGAGTACAAGGATGAAGAATACACTGAGGAGTGGGCATATGAGCTTGCATATCTATACCATAAGGCCGGAAAAGCCGATAAGTGTATAGATGCCTGCGATGAGCTCATTCTGTGGTTCGGAGACGGACCATATGTGGAGCGTGCGCTGGAGCTTAAGATGCTTTATCAGCCACTTACCAAGGCTCAGGAGGAAAAGTACAGACGATTCAAGGCAGAGAAGGAAAAGCCGGCTAAGATAAAGGATGAGGCTGAGGTCACTGAGATAGGTGCCATGGAGATGGTAAAGGGCGGAGAGATAGTGCATGATGACGTAACTATTCCGCAGATTACTGTAAATCAGGAGAAGTTCAATACTGTAAATTTACAGCAGGAGATTGCCAAGGGTATGCAGCAGATCATTGAGGCCAAGGGCAAGAATGAAGTTGCTGATACGATGGATACCATCAAAAAAATAGTTGAGGATATTCCTTATCTCAAGCTCGAAAAGGAGCAGGAAGAGTATGTACAGCAGCCGGAAGAGACAGAGCATATCGCTACAGATGAAGAGATAGATGGTTCGCTTAAATTGAATTTCAAGGAGCTTTTGGGTGAAGACGCTGACGGACAGATGTCTATGGTCATGAGTGAAAAGACTCAGCTTGAGCATCAGATTACAGGACAGATGTCTATACAGGATGTGCTTGAAGAATGGGAAAAGACCAGACATGCGGCTGAAATTGCACTTAAAGAGGCTGAGCAGCAGAAGCTTGAGTCAGCTAAGGCAAGAGCTCTTCAGGAGGCAGGAGACATCATGGAGAGACTAAATGATGTCATTCCAAAGCTGGATGCAGGTGTCACTCCAAAGGAACTTCTTGAGGAGGAGTATTTGAAGGTGCCGGTTGATATTATAGAGCAGAAAGCTGCCGTGAAGGAGCCTGAAGAAGAGCAGAAACCGGATATGCAGGAGCTTTATGCAGATGAGACTGTGGATGAAGTACAGGAGCCGCAGGAAGTACCGGAAGAGGCTATAGACGAAGCACAGGAGCCGCAGGAAGCACCGGAAGATACTATAGACGAAGCACAGGAGTCACAGGAAGCACTGGAAGAAGCTATAGAAGAAGTGCAGGAGTCACGTGAAGTACCTGAAGATACTGCAGAAGAAGCAAAGGAACCGGTTGGAGAGCCGGAGGATATAATTATGGCAGAGGAGTCTGAGAAAGACGAGATACTCATGCAGCCGACTACCATGATGCCTGAAATAACAGATGATATGTTAAATGCCGATGATGATACAGCAGATGATGAGGCTTCACAGGAGAAAGAAAACGTTTCTGAGAAGAGAGATTTTGATCATGTGACATCATTTATCGAGCAGGAAATAGCCAAGATGACAGCAAAGAATCCGGGACTGGAGAAGAAGCTGGATATGGCTAAGACAAGAAAAATGCCGGATATTTCATTGCCGGAGGATTTAGACAGCGAAGAAGATGACTCGAAATTGAAAGAAACAAAACATATAAAACAGCTTACAAGCGAACAGAAGGCTATATTTTCATATTTCATACCGGTAAAGGGTATGGAGGATCAGATCTGCAAGGCATATAATGCAGTGCTTGATCATTTCAACAGGAAAGAAAACGCATCCACAGGCAACCTCATTATACAGGGAGAGCAGGGTTGCGGAAAGACAATGCTTGCTACAAGCTTTATAAAGGTATTACAAAAAGATGGTGAACAGCTTACAGGAAAGATGGGCAAGATTGATGCTGCCGCACTCAATAAAAAGGATGTGCAGCAGGTAGTCAGAAAGATAACAGGAGGCTGTCTCATCATAGAAAGAGCCGGTGATATCGACCGCAGTATAGCGGCACAGCTATCATTTTTGATGGAGCATGATATTACAGGAACACTCTATATACTTGAGGATACATCAAAGGGTATAAAGAAGGCACTCTCAATGGATGAGGGCTTTGCATCCAAGTTCACGGAAAAGATATCGGTTCCTATTTTTACAAATGATGAACTCGTATTGTTTGCCAAATCGTACTCTGCAGAGCTTGGGTACAAGATAGATGAGATGGCTATTCTTGCATTGCATAACAGAATCAGCAATATTGAGAGGATAGACCAGGCTACCACTCTGACAGAGGTCAAGGACATAATTGACGAGGCCATAGACAGGGAGGCTCACAGCGGACTGAAGAAGGCTATAAGTATTCTGACAGCCAGGCGATATACAGATGATGACCGAATTGTACTTAAAGAGGATCATTTCAGGGAAAAATAAATACTTATGGGGGGTATATATATGTGTAATTTTACAGCAATGGATTGTTACCTGTTTGGTCAGGCAACACACTATGATATCTACAAGAAGATGGGCGCTCACTTAGCTGAGCGCAAAGGAAAAAAAGGAGTGTGCTTTGACGTCTGGGCGCCACATGCGAGGGAAGTATACGTGTTTGGTGAGTTTAACGACTGGAATGAGACCAGTCATGAGATGAAGCGCGTAGAGCCGGAAACCATGGGAGTGTATGAGCTTTTTGTACCTGGAGCGCAAAAGGGTCAGATGTATAAGTTTATTATAGTCACTGAACAGGGTGACAAGCTGTACAAGGCAGATCCATATGCAAACTACGCAGAGCTTCGTCCGGGAACGGCGTCAATCATCACAGATATCGAGCACTTCACATGGACTGACAAAGAGTGGATGGATAAGAGAGCAGCAAAGTCAGATGCTGATGTATATTCTTCACCTATGGCTATATATGAGTGCCATCCGGGCTCATGGATGAGACATCCGGGCAGGGATGATGATGGCTTTTATACATACAGGGAGCTTGCAAAATCACTCATATCCTATGTAAAAACTATGGGATATACACATATTGAGCTTATGGGTATTTCAGAGTATCCGTTTGATGGCTCATGGGGATATCAGGTGACAGGCTACTATGCACCTACATCGAGGTATGGAGAGCCTGAGGATTTTGCATACTTTGTTGATCAGTGCCATAAAAATAATATCGGAGTAATACTCGACTGGGTACCTGCACATTTCCCAAAGGATGCGCATGGACTTGCCAATTTCGACGGAACAGCCACATATGAGTATGCAGACCCAAGAAAGGGAGAGCATCCTGACTGGGGCACAAAGATATTTGACTACGGTAAGAATGAAGTAAAGAACTTCCTTATCGGAAGTGCATTGATGTGGATAGAAAATTACCACGTAGACGGACTCCGTGTGGATGCAGTTGCGTCAATGCTTTATCTTGACTATGGAAAGAACGATGGACAGTGGGTGCCAAACAAGTTTGGAGGCAATAAGAACCTCGAGGCAGTAGAGTTTTTCAAGCATATCAATACACTCATACTTGGAAGAAATCACGGAACTGTAATGATAGCCGAAGAGTCTACCGCATGGCCAAAGGTAACAGGCAAGGTAGAGGAAGACGGACTGAACTTCAGCTACAAGTGGAACATGGGATGGATGCATGACTTCCTTGATTATATGAAGCTGGATCCATATTTCCGTAAAAATAACCACAACAAGATGACATTTGCGATGAGCTATAATGAGAGTGAGAAATATATTCTGGTACTGTCACATGATGAGGTGGTACATCTGAAGTGTTCTATGCTCAACAAAATGCCGGGCTTAGAAGGGGATAAATTCAAGAACCTCATGGCAGGATATGCATTTATGATGGGACACTGTGGAAAGAAGCTTCTTTTCATGGGACAGGAGTTTGCACAGAAGCAGGAGTGGAGTGAGGAAAGAGAACTCGACTGGTATCTGCTTGAGAATCCGGAGCATAAAAAGATCCAGAACTGGGTAAAGGAGCTGCTTCACCTCTATAGGAGAAACCGCTGTCTGTATGAGCTGGATTCAAGTTGGGAAGGCTTTGAATGGATAAATGCAAACGATGCAGACAGAAGCATCTTCAGCTTTATCAGAAAGAGCAAGGATGGCAAGAATAATATGCTCTTTGTCATCAATTTCACACCGGTGGAGAGACCTGATTACAGAGTCGGAGTGCCAAAGCACAAGACATATCAGCTTGTTTTAGATAGTGAGGATCCTAAGTTTACCGGTAAAACGGTACAAGAGCCTGTAAAGAAGGCTGCAAAGGGCAGAGGCAAAGCAAAACAGTCATACAAGAAGCTGGATTATAAGGCAGTTAAATCAGAGTGTGATGGCAGACCATTTTCATTTGCGTATCCACTTGCGCCTTACGGAGTTGCTGTATTTAAATATTAACATGATTAAAGGGCAAAAGGTATCATCGATGCATGCAATTCAAAGTATACCTTAGTGTCCCGTACTACACTGGGAAAGACCGCACCGATTTAAGGTGCGGTCTTTATTTTTGTATCTTATATGTCGATATAATAAAAAGATAACGACTATTATATAAAAAGTAAATTATGAATATCCATAAATAAAGACTGCAGAGATGGTATATATGCAGGGCACGGAGCAGGAAATATGCAGATAGAGAATTTGATTAATAAAAGCACAGATACGAAAAATACGGACACAAAAACCATAAATGATATGACAGCGGGTATGCGTGTTTCAGACTATATAAAGACAGACAGCAGTGACAATATGTCAAAAAAGGCGGCTGTTGTCGGTTCGTCAAATTCTGTTGATATGTCGGATACGATATATGCAAGACCACAGGCTAAAAACGAAGCCGGGAACAACGATGGCACAGATATGGCAGAAAATCTGCTAAATGACATGAATCAGACCTCAGAAAACAGGCGAAATGATATGATTGTCACTGCAAGCACCACCACGAGTGATGATTACAAAGCTGCAAAGGATGACGGCTACGATGTCATTGTCACTGAGACCGATAAGATAAAAGCAGTGCTGGCAAAGGCCGGTGTAGATATATCCATATATGGAGATGATCTGAGCAAGGAGCAGCTTACAGATATCACGGGAAGCCAGACTGAAGCGGTCATGCTTGTCAATCAGATGAAAGCATATGATATTCCTGCTACAGATGACAATATAAAGGCAGGTACAGATGCCATAGACCGGGCAAAGAGCCTTACAAATATATCCAATGAGACAAAGGCATATCTGGTCAGAAATAACATGAATCCGACGATTTCCAATGTATACAAGGCTACGTACAGCAGCAGTCAGGTACAAGATTACAGGCAGAAAACCAAAATGACGGAGATATCGGATGAGCTGTTTGAGGAGCTTAAGCCACAGCTAAAGCAGATATTAGAGGAAGCTCATATAGACAGTAGTGATGAGAATCTGAATCAGTGCAGGTGGCTGATAGATGAAGATATAGCCGTTACACCTGACAATGTGCTGCTTGCGAATCAGATAGACGGCATCACTGCAGCAGGAGAAAATGTGAGCAGTGATTTTTATGCAAGGGCAGTCACAGAAGCGCTGGCCATGGGAAAAAAGGCTGCTGATGCCACTATGTCACAAGATGGTCTGACATTTGACATGGCAAAGAAAGCCTGTGATGTATTAGCTGAGGCGACCGCAGATGACATTGTCACATTAGAGTCAGATAACATGCCTGTCACGATAGAGAATCTGTCAAAGCTTATAGCTGTAAGGGACAAGGATGGTGCAGCATCGAAGGACTTCGCGAATAAAGCTACGGATAATCAGATTACAGACAGCCGGGATGCAAGGCTTGTGACAGCTCAAAGAAAGCTTGAGGAAGCGAGACTTTCCATGACAGCAGAAGCCAACCTTTCACTCATAAAAAAAGGAGTTTCAATAGACACAGAGCCTATTGAACGTGTAGTGGAGCTGCTTAAGCAACAGGAAAATAAATACTACGGAGCGCTGTTTGGTGAGAGCAGTGTAGAGGCATCTGATGACAGGGTACGTATGTACAATAACGTGTGTGATATTTTTACTCAGATGAAGCAGCAGCCGGCTTATGTACTGACCCTGGAATCCGCTGATGACACTGTGTATGAGCTGTATACAGCAGGCAAAGCAATGAAGCAGTCATTAGAAGCAGCAGCCTCAGGATATGAGACTCTTATGACATCACCGCGGGCAGATATGGGAGACAGTATATCAAAAGCATTTCAGAATGTGGATGATATACTTAAAGAGCTTCAGATAGATACATCTGAAAGCAATCGCAGGGCTGTGCGGATACTTGCGTACAACAGTACCGAGATCACAGAGGACAATATAAAGCAGATAAAGTCTGTAGATGAGCAGGTGCAGAGAGCATTCAGCGATATGACACCGGCGGTGACGATTGAGATGATAAAAAGAGGCATATCACCGCTTGATATGAGCATGAGCGACATAAGTGACACAGCCAGACAGATAAAATCAGAAAATCATGATGAAAGAGATGAAAAATTCAGCGAGTTTCTCTGGAAGCTTGAAAAGAAAAATGAAATCTCAGAGGAGGAAAGAGACTCATATATAGGCATATACAGGCTTATTTCACAGGTGGAGCAGTCAGATGGTGCTGTGATAGGCTCACTTGTTAATCAGGGAGCAGATATTACAATGAAAAATCTGCTTACAGCGGTCCGGGTACGAGGAAAGAGTGCCATGGACTATAAGGTGGACGATACCTTTGCCGGAGTGGACAGTGTAAGCAGGGGCATTAAAATTGACTCACAGATAGAAAGCGCATATCATACAAATTGTCTAAGGGATGTGCTTGATACACTTTCACCTGAGAAAATGGAGTTTGTGCAGGATGACAGCTGGCTTGAGATGACTCCGGAGCAGTTAAGGCAGGCTGTATATGAGGCCAACGAGGATAGCGCACTATCAGAGCAATATGCCACAGAACAGCTAAGACAGTTCAATCAGGCAGTTTCGGTGCCTGAGAACGTATATGCTTTTCTAGAGAAATATGATGTAAAAACAACCGCGGTAAACCTCATGGCTGCGTCACGGCTAATGAAAAATCCGTCAGAGGCAGTAAGAAATCTCTGGGAGCGTGGAGACAGTGCTACGGCAAGGGCTCTTTTGGATGAGACTCTCAGACGGTTTTCTGAGTCGGTCAAAAATCCAAAGGAGCTTGCGCAGGCGCAGGAAACGCTGGCTGATACAGCAGAGCATGTTATGGATTCGATGATTATAGAGGATAGGCACACAGGTTCAATAGACATCAGACAGATGAAGCTATTGTGCAGTCAGCTAAGGATAGCTTCAAATATGTCGAGACAGGAAAACTATATTGTACCAATAGAGACTGCTGACGGGGTCACAGGTATGAAGCTTCGCATAGTAAGAGGCGAGGATAAAAAGGGCCTGGTTGACATATTCCTTGAGGATAAAAAATGCGGCAGGGTAGCTGCATATTTTGAGGCAAAGGAAAACTCAGTATCTGCTATGATAGTCACAGACGATGAGCAGACTAAAAAGCTGTTTGAAGACAATATCACTATGTTTGAGGCAGGAATAAGTGATGGTGAACAGCGTGTGCGCATAGATGTGGCACTGGAGCATGATATATCTGCAAAAGAGTCTATGGCATCAGATACGAAATCGGCTACTGAGTCAGAAAAACAGCCTGATGGCAGTGAAAGTGTCCAGACCACCAGACTATATCACATCGCAGAGCAGTTTATTGTAAATGCCCAGAGGGTGATTGCGCAAGATAGTCTGTAACACCGATATATATTGCATGTGCCAGGTCATCCTGATAGTTTTTGTCAGTAAGAAGAAGTGTCTCAGCAGGATTACTCAAGAATCCACATTCTACGATTACGGTCGGGGATGTGGATTTTTTAAGTATAAAGTATTCTTTATTGGGCTTAATGCTTCGTGGCTTTGCGACACAAAGAGAAGTGTTTAAAGCTCCAAGAACAGAGGATGCGAGCTCTTTTCCTGCATCAGAGGCTTCATAATAGAATACCTGTGGACCGCAGCTTGAACTGTCCTCAAAGCTGTTTTGATGGATACTGATGCTGACTGCCACATTGCTCTTGGACATCAGGGCAGTTCTCTTTGTCAGATCATCTGTCTTTGGATGCTTGGAATTATCCGGGGCGAGGTCGCAGTCGGTGGTTCTGGTCATGACAACAGTAAAGCCTCTGTTTTCAAACAGCTGTTTAAGAGCCATTGCAATACTCAGGTTGACATCCTTTTCCATGACGCCGGAGGTGGAAATCTTACCGGGATCACTTCCACCATGTGCTGGTTGTAGTTTACGCAAATTGTGATATGTATTCCCCAGTATA
>ENA-OUQP01000928-OUQP01000928.1-human-gut-metagenome-genome-assembly--contig:-NODE-928-length-23090-cov-4.052095_pt1 | contig 23090 bp, 18 predicted proteins | sample MGYA00237951_ERZ548836 | MGnify/ENA primary metagenome ERZ548836 (study PRJEB26490, sample SAMN05194702) | human gut metagenome | biome: terrestrial biome; feature: human-associated habitat; material...
GCCAGACGGCGATGTCGTCGGCGCGCTCGTCGTCATTGCCGTACTTCGGGAAGTCGCCCTCGACCTCGTAGTCGACAACGATGCCCTGCTCGTCACGGATGGTCTTGACCTTGGCGTACTTAATGGCGCAGAGGGAATCGACAACGTGGGAGAAGCCGGCGATGCCCGTGGCGAAGGTGCGGCGGACGTTGGTGTCGATGAGGGCCATCTCCTCGGCCTCATAGAAGTACTTGTCGTGCATGTACTGGATGAGGTTGAGGATGTTGACGTAGAGGTCGGCCAGCCAGTCCATCATGAGGTCGAACTTGTGCATGACCTCGTCGTAGTCGAGGTACTCGCTCGTGATGGGCGAGTACTCCGGGCCAACCTGCATGTGGTTGCCCTGCTTGTCCAGGAACTTCTCGTCCTTGCCGCCGTTGATGGCGTAGTTGAGGCACTTGGCGAGGTTGGCGCGGGCGCCGAAGAACTGCATCTCCTTGCCGGTCTCAGTGGCGGAAACGCAGCAGCAGATGCTGTAGTCGTCGCCCCAGACCGGACGCATGACGTCGTCGTTCTCGTACTGGATGGAGGAGGTGGTGACGGAGATCTTGGCAGCGTACTTGCGGAAGTTCTCCTGCAGGCGCTTGCTGTAGAGAACCGTCAGGTTCGGCTCGGGGGCCGGGCCCATGTTCTCGAGGGTGTGGAGGAAGCGGTAGTCCGTCTTGGTGACGAGGCTACGGCCGTCCTGGCCGAGGCCGGCGACCTCGAGGGTGGCCCAGACCGGGTCACCGGAGAAGAGGGCCTGGTAGGACGGGATGCGGGCGAACTTGACGATGCGGAGCTTCAGGACGAGGTGGTCGATGAGCTCCTGGGCCTCGGACTCGGTGATCGTGCCGGCCTCGAGGTCACGCTGAATGAAGATGTCGAGGAACGTGGAGACGCGGCCCACGGACATGGCGGCGCCGTTCTGGGTCTTGATGGCACCGAGGTAGCCGAAGTAGAGCCACTGGACGGCCTCGCGGGCGTTGGTGGCGGGCTTGGAGATGTCGAAGCCGTAGATGGCGGCCATCTCCTTGAGGCCCTTGAGGGCGCGGATCTGCTCGGCGATCTCCTCGCGGTTGCGCACGACGTCGTCAGTCATGGTGCGGCCACCGCAGTTGGCGAGGTCGTACTGCTTGCCGGCGATCAGGCGGTCGATGCCGTAGAGGGCGACACGACGGTAGTCGCCGACGATGCGGCCACGGCCGTAGGTGTCGGGGAGACCGGTGATGACGTGAGAGTGACGAGCGGCGCGCATCTCGGGGGTGTACGCATCGAAGACGCCCTGGTTGTGGGTCTTGCGATACTCGTTGAAGATCTGGTTGTACTTGTCGTTGACGTGGAAGCCGTAGTTCTCGGCAGCCTGCTGGGCCATCTTGATGCCGCCGTAGGGCATGAAGGCGCGCTTGAGGGGCTTGTCGGTCTGGAGGCCGACGATCTTCTCAAGCTCCTTGTGGTCGGCGTCGATGTAACCGGGGCCGTAGGCGGTCAGGCCGGAGACGATCTCGGTCTCGCACTCGAGGACGCCGTTGTTGGCGCGCTCGGCGGCCTGGAGCTCCTGGACCTTGCCCCAGAGCTCGTCGGTGGCCTCGGTGGGACCGGCGAGGAACGACTCGTCGCCGTCATAGACGGTGTAGTTGTTCTGGATGAAGTCGCGGACGTTGATGTCGTCGACCCAGTGGCCTCCCTTGAAGCCCTTCCACTCTTCGCGAAGCTGCATGCTTCCTCCTTCTGCGCCGCCGCCCATCAGGCTCGACGCTCGTTACGTTCTCCGACGCGCCCCCGCGCCGAAGAGGTTTACCTAGTTGAGCCCCTGAGAATCTGCTCTGCGTGGACGACGTCCTCGTGGGAGGGCGGCTCCACGTCGGAGAGGGTGTAGGGGATGCCGAGCTCTTCCCATTTGAAGACGCCCAGCGTGTGATACGGGAGCACTTCGACACGCTTGACGGCATCACCGAGAGAGGCGATGAAGTCGCGAGTCTGGTGCAGGGAGGACTCGCCGTCGGTGATGCCCGGCACGAGGACCTGGCGAATCCACATAGCCTTGCCCTGCTCGGAGAGCCAGGTGAGGCAGTCGAGGATGTTGGCGTTGTCGCGGCCGGTGAGCCAGCGGTGACGCTCGGGATTAATGTGCTTGATGTCTGCCATCACGAGGTCGCAGGAATCGAAGACGCGACGAAGCGTCGAGAAGGCAGGCTCCTCGCGGGTGAACGGAGCGAGGGAGGTGTCGAGGCAGGTGTTGATGCCACGGGCGTGGGCGGCCTCGAAGAGCTCGGCCACGAATTCGGCCTGGGCGAGAGCCTCGCCGCCGGAGACGGTGATGCCGCCCTCGGGGCCCCAGTAGCTCCTGTAGCGCTCGGCGCGGTCAAGGAGCTCGTCGACGCCCATGAGGGTGCCACCCTCGGTACGCCAGGTATCCGGGTTGTGGCAGAAGCGGCAGCGCATGGGGCAACCCTGAAGGAAGATGAGAAAGCGAACGCCGGGGCCGTCAGCCGAGCCGAAAGACTCCGTCGAGTGAACCCTGCCTTGCATGACGCCTCCTCGTTATTCTTGCCGCGGCAAGTTGCCATGGCGCGGACGGACGGGCATCTGGCCCATCACCCAATCAACGAGAAGAATGTAATTCGCTGGATTGAGGTGTTCCTTGACTGAAATCAAGGAGCGAAGAAATGTAATGGCAACATTAGCGGCATGTCCGCGAACGGCGTATTTTTTCGGGCGAATGGCACGACTCCAGCACCGGTTCGTGAGACAAATCGCGAGCGTAGCGTGTGTAACGGCGAACGGGTGCCGGTTTATGGATAACTTGTGGAGGAAGATACGGGACGATAGGGGCGAGCCCGAGTGCGGACGCGGCTCCCGGAGGCTATTCTTCGCCGGCAACCGCTTCGAGGCCGTCGTGATCCGTGACGAGCAGACGGCCCCTGCCCACGCGCTCGACGAGACCCTCGCGCACGAAGCGGGCGACGTTGCGCGAGACGGTCTCCGGGCGCAGGCCGATGGAGCTTGCGATGTCATCTAGCTTGAGGTGAATCTCGGGCCCGACGCAGCTCTGGTCGCGGACGAGCAGGTATTGGGCGAGGCGGCGGCGCGGGTCGCGGATGGAGAGCATCATGATGCGCTGCTCGGCGTCATCGAGCTCCGTGCAGACCATGCGGATAAGGCCGAGCGCCACATCAGGGTGACGGGCGAGGAGGGACTCGAAATCCGCGCGATGGATGCGGCAGAGGCGGGCGGGCGTGAGGCACTCGACCGAGTAGTGATAGACGTGGTCTTCGAGGAACATGCCGTGCCAGAGGGCCTGGCCATCATGAAGGACGCTGAGCACGTACTCCTCGCCATCGGCGCCCGTTCGGAAGGTCTTGATGCGACCGGAGCGCACGACGATGATGCTCTCGATGGGATCGCCTTCGTGGACGATGATGGAGCCCTCTTCGTGGACAGAATGGCGCGAGCAGGAGAGGAGCTCGCGTTTGGCGTCTGCGGGGAGGTCTGCGAAAAGACGGATGTTGTCCATGCAGGAGCTGCCCGCGCGGCTGAAGGCGCAATCGTGGCCCTCGCCCGCACAGACGCGGTTGCTTTTGGCGCTCGATTCTTCGATCGTCATCGTGACACACTCCGTTACCAAACAGGCTGTCTCTTCCGAGTGTATCCAAAGTGTCGCCATGCCAATGGCATATGCTATGCGCTGCGCAACAAATACAGAATAAAGTCCTGCTTGCGGGGCATGTGGGATCCTGATGCCGGATGCTTGCGAAGGTGTCACGGGAATGGCGAGATGCCACTTCGCGCACGCTTGGCGAATGCGGGCGCGAGGGAGCCGCGTCGCTGCGATATCCTGGTGTCTACTCATCCTTTGCCCACGGGGAGGCTGTCATGGCGCTCATTGATGACGTTCGCGCGTTCGTACCGGAATGCGATCAGGAGGTCGCGGACAGGGCGCTCATGCTGGATCGCCTTGAGCGCGACCCCGAGGTCGCCCTCCGCGGCTCGCTCGCGCATCTCACGGCGTCTGCCTGGACGGTCGACGCCACCGGCGAGCGGACGCTCCTGTGCTATCACAACATCTATAACTCCTGGAGCTGGGTCGGCGGCCATGCGGATGGTGACTTTGACCTTGCGGCGGTCGCGGCGCGCGAGCTCGAGGAGGAGACCGGGGTCGCGGGCGCTCGCCTTGTCAGCGAGGGTTTGGGCGAGGGCGCGATCCTATCCGTCGAGGCCCTGCCCGTAGCGGGGCACGTCAAGCGCGGGAGCTACGTGAGCTCCCATGTGCACCTGAACGCGACCTACCTTTTCGTTGCCGACCCGTCCGAGCCGCTTCGCGAGAAGCCGGACGAGAATAGCGGCCTCAGGTGGGTTTCGATTGATGACGTCTGCAAGCTCTCGAACGAGCCTTGGATGTGTGAGCGTGTCTACGCGAAGCTCGTCGGGCGCACGAAGGTACTGCTCGGGTCAAAGTGACGGGACTTAATGCGCGGAGCCTCCCGGCGAACTCGCCAGGAGGCTCCATCGTTTGTGTGCGCCGTGCGTTGCGGCAGAGCCAGGGCTGCGGTGGGCCCTGGCTGCGGCGTCGCGTGCCGTGGAACCCGTTGCCGCTGCCGCCTCGGTCCCGGGTGTGACCTACTCGTAGCTGTAGAATCCCTCGCCCGAGCTCATGCCGAGCTTGCCCTCGTCAATCATGGACTTGAGGAGACGTGCCATCTCCTTGTAGTTGTACGGCAGCATCATCTTCTTGAAGAGCGGGTTGAGCATGCCCGGGACGCTCTGGAACTGAAGCACGATGTTGTAGGCGGTGTTGAGGCCCACGGTGTCGATGACGCGGAAGGGGCCCTTGGGGGCGCCGGTGCCGTGCTCCCAGGCGATGTCGATGCTCTTCGGGTCAGATACGCCGCTCGCCCACAGGTCGAGGCCGGAAAGCAGCCACGGTACGAGCATGGAGTTCAGCAGGTAGCCGTTCTTCTCCTTGCGAACCGGCAACGCGATCATGCGGATCTGGTTGGCGAACTCGAGCATCTCGTCAAAGCGGGTCGGGTCGGTCGACGCCTGCCCCATGACCTCGGCGGTGTTGTTCCTCCAGATGGAGTTGGCGAAGTGAAGCGCCAGGTACCTGTCGGGCCTGCCGGTGTACTTTGCGAACTGGCTTGGCAGGAGGGTGGAGGAGTTCGTGGCGATGACGGTCTTGGCGGGCAGGAGCGGGGCGAGCTTCTCGTAGAACTCGACCTTCGCCTTGGCGTCCTCCGCCATCGACTCGATCACAAGGTCGGCGTCGGCGACGGCTGTCGCCATGTCAAGCTCGAGCTTGATGCCATCGTGGGCCGCCTGGGCGCGTTCGAGACAGGCCTCCTTGTCGAGGGGCTTGTCGGAGTCGGCGATGCCAGCGCACCAGGTGGCGGTGCCGGCTGCCATGCCCTCGATCTCTTCGCGATAGGTATCCAGCAGCTTGTCGATCTTGGGCTGCGTGCGGCCGATGCTGCCCTCGCTGCGAAGCCAGATGGTGACGTCAAACCCGCAATAAGCCGCCTGGAACGCAATCTGACTGCCGAGCACGCCGCCGCCCGCGACGACAACCTTCTTGAAGCTCATGATTACCCCCTAAATATGTGCGCAGGTCTATTAAAGAGGTTGCTTACCGTTCGTACCTGCGATTGCCAATAATGTGTAAAGCATATTGGAAGCAGGCGACGTCATTGGCAACAGACTCGCGGGTGGTAGGGGATGGCTCGTGTGTGGTTGCTGGGGGTGCTACTCCCACGTACCCCAGACCTCGGGAGCGTAGCCCACGGTCGCGGCGCGGCCATTGCGGACGATCGGCTCGCGGAGGAGCTGCTGGTTTTCGAGGAGCTTGTCGAAGCGCTGGCTCTCGGCGAGGTTCTGGACGAGGGCGAGTGTGTCCTCGTCCTTCGCCTTGGGGTCGAGCACGGCGTCGATGCCGCCGGTTGCCTGGCAGACGCTTCTGAGCTCGCCTTTGCTCATCTCCTTCTCCTTGAGGTCGATGAACTGGAACTTGATGCGGCGCTCCTTGAACCAGCGTTGGGCCTTCTTCGTGTCGAAGCTCTTCTTGGTGCCGAATATCTGGATGTTCATGCGTACCTCGGAGTGGTCGGAGAGGGACGATGTTTTCGGGCGTGGGCTTGGCGCCACCGAGCGGAGCGGGTGCTGGCGGGCTGAGTGGGCCCCGTCGTCGAGCGGAATGGGTACTGCCGACGGGCTGGGTAGGTGCCGGCGGGCTGGGCGGGCACCGCCGCCGAGCGGGCTAGATGCGACTGACGAGCTCGGAGGTGTCCTTGCGCGCGGGATGGAGCGGGCCGGGCTCTGCGTCATCGGCGGGGTAGCCGATGGGGAAGAGGGCGACCATGTCATAGCCGGCGGTCTCCGGGAAGGCCTCGGTGAAGGCGTTCGTGTCGAAGGCGCCCACCCACGTGGTACCGAGGCCCAGGTCCTGTGCCGCGAGCATGATGTGCGTGGCAACGATGGCTGCGTCGACGTCGGCGAACGCGCGGCCGTCAGACTTGCGGACCCAGCCGTCCTCTGCCTTGGCACCGATGGCGATGACCGTGCGCGCGCCGAACACGAAACGCGTGCAGCCGCCGAGGCGCTCGATGGCCTCCGGGCTCTCGATGACCCAGGCATGCCAGGGCTGCTTGTTGCATGCGGTGGGAGCGCAGATGGCGGCCTCTAGCAGGGCGTTGATCTTCTCGGCCTCGACCGGGCTGTCAGAGAGCTTGCGACAGGAGTAGCGCTCGTGGGCGAGTGCGAGGAAGTCTTGCATGGCGGGTCCCTTCTCTGGCGTGCGGCGCCGCTCGGGCGCCTATTCGTTCTTGGCTCGATGCTACCCAATCTTGGGCGCTTGCGTTTGGCGTGTGGCGGGCGCGGCGGATGCGGCGTGCCACGCGGCCTCCTGGCACGCCCTCGAGGCTGCGGCGCGTACCCGCGGTGCGTGCCGCGTGCGGCCCGTCTCGGCGCGACGGGCGACGCGGACTTAGCGGGCGGTGCGGGCTACGGCGCGAGCAGCTCGCGGCTGGTGCGGGCGATGGCGTCGCGGACGTCCTCGCCCCGCAGCTCGCAGAGGGTGTCGAGTGTGGCGCGCAGCCGCTGTGCGTGCTCGGCTGGCGAGACGGCGAGGGGATGTCCCGGCTCGGCGGGGAGGTCGGTCTCGAGGAGTAGCTGGCCTGTCGGGATCTGGCGCGCGTAGGCGCGGCCACGGCGCGTTGCGAGCATGAACTCGTTGACGGAGAAGAGGCAGCCCATCTGACGCGCGCGGACCAGCTCGTCGCCAGAGCCCGAGAACCAATGAAGAATCGGCGTGCTCGTCTCGTGCGTCGCGTGCCGCTCGAGCGCGTCGAGCAAGGTGGTCGCAGATGCGACGGCGTGTAGTGAGAGCACGTGGTGGGAGACGGTGCAGGCATCGAGCAAGATGTCGAGCGCTTCGACCTGCGTGCGCGCGCAGGCGTCCCTTCCGTGGGAGAAGTCGAGGCCTATCTCGGCGACGTGGGTGCACTCGGCGGCGATTTCGGCGGCTTGCCGCACGTTCGCCTCGGTGCAGCGGCCGTCCGCGAGCCACCAGGGATGGAGGCCCACGCCTAGACGGAACGCGTCTGTTACCTGGTATTTATTCGAAAGCATGACGTACTCATTGGGCGTCACGGTGGCGCAAACGCCGCTTACGCCCAGGCGTGACAGCACTGCGGCCGCTTCGCCAGGATTCTCATAAAAGCCGAGGTGACAGTGCATGTCGAAGATATCGGCCGCCATCGCGCCTACTCCGCCTCAGAGGCGATGCCGCCGCCTATCGTGGCGGCTGCGGCAGGCGCGGGCACGAGCTTGGTTTCGTGGACGATGTCGCCGGTGCCACTCTCCTTGTCCCAGCGCCACGGCTCGTAGCCGATGAGCGCCCGTATGACGCGACCCGCCACCATCTGCCCCATGATCGGGGGCATGTAGCTTGCCGTTCCCAGGTTGGAGAGGCCGCCATGCGAGGAGCCGGCCACGGTGCTCGGACGCACCGGGTCTTCGGAGGAGTAGAGGACCTCGAGGTGGGGGATGCCTCGCCTGCCACATTCCTTGCGAATCGTGCGGGACATGCGGCAGCCGTGGGTCTTCCTGATGTCGCAGATTTCGAGCAACTCGGGGTTGAGCCTGTTCGCAGCACCCATGCTGCTGATCAGCGGAATGTTGGCGTCCCAGCACAGCTTCGCGAGCACGAGCTTTTGCGTCATCGTGTCGATGGCGTCAACCACATAATCGATGTGTCCGCGACCAACCACGCGGCCTTCCTCGTCCACCTCGGCGCCTGCCCAGGCGAGCACCTCCGACACGTTGTCCCTGTCGATGAAGGTCTTGAGCGTCTCCACGTGGCACTGGGAGTTGATCTGGGCCACCATCTCGCGCATGACGGTCGTCTTGTCCCGGCCGATCGTGCCCTCGAAGGCGAGGGCCTGTCGGTTGAGGTTGCTGCGGTCGACGGTGTCGCGGTCCACGAGGTAAAGCTCGCCCACGGTTGAGCGCGCGAGCGCTTCTACGCAGCTAGAGCCCACTCCGCCGAGCCCGAATACGAGCACGCGCGAGCCGGCGAGGGCGTCGAGCCCGGTTTGGGTGTAGATGGGACGAAGCCTCGTCGTGATGTCGGCGTCCGCGCTGTTTTTGGTGGTGGCGTGTCCCGTCATCTGCTCATTGTGGGTCTCGCTCACGTGGGGCCTCCAGTCGGTTAAAGTCATACTCCTGGGACATGATGCCACGGTAGCATGTGGACGAGCGGGACGTCCGCCTCGCCCGCGCTCAGGTGGTGGTTACGAGAAGGGATGCGCATGCGTCAGGGCTTTGATAACGACAAGTACATCGAACTACAGGCTTCGCGTATCCGCGAGCGCATCAACCAGTTTGGTGGCAAGCTCTACCTCGAGTTTGGCGGCAAGCTGTTCGACGACTACCACGCGAGCCGCGTGCTTCCCGGCTTCGAGCCCGATTCCAAGTTCCGCATGCTCAAGAGCCTCTCGTCCGAGGCCGAGGTCATCATCGCGATCAACGCCAATCACATCGAGAAGAACAAGGCGAGGGGAGACCTCGGCATTACGTATGACGAGGACGCGCTGCGCCTTGTTGACCTGTTCCGCGGCCAGGGCTTTTCCGTCGCGGGCGTGGTCATCACGCAGTATGCCGGCCAGCCTGCCGCCGATGCCTTCCGTCGTCGTCTCGATTCCCTCGGCATCACCTGCAAGCTGCACTATCCCATCGACGGCTATCCCCACAACGTCGACCTCATCGTCTCCGACGAGGGTTATGGCAGGAACGAGTTCGTCGAGACCTCGCGCCCGCTCGTCGTGGTGACGGCGCCCGGCCCGGGCTCCGGCAAGCTCGCGACCTGCCTCTCGCAGATCTATCACGAGCACAAGCGCGGCATCGAAGCCGGCTATGCGAAGTTCGAGACATTCCCCGTGTGGAATCTGCCGCTCACGCACCCCGTGAACATCGCCTATGAGGCTGCCACGGCTGACCTCGACGACGCCAACATCATCGATCCCTTCCACCTCGAGGCCTACGGCGAGATGACGGTCAACTACAACCGTGACGTCGACGCCTTCCCCGTGGTGCGCGCCTTGATGGAGAGGATCCTGGGTGAGAGTCCCTACCAGAGCCCGACGGACATGGGTGTCAACATGGTGGGTTTTGCCATCACTGACGACGACGCTTGCCGTGACGCGAGCCGCATGGAGATCGTGCGCCGCTATTTCCAGGCCACCGTTCAGCTCAAGCGCACCGGTGCCGGCGCTGACCAGGTCGAGCGACTCGAGCGCATCATGAAGAAGGCGGGCGTCGACAAGAACTACTCGCCGGCGCGCTCTGCCGCCCTCACGCGCGAGCGTGTCACGGGCGGCCCCGCGGGTGCGATGGTCATGCCGGACGCCTCGGTCATCACGGGCAAGACTTCCACGCGCCTGGGTTGCGCGAGCTCTCTGCTTATGAACGCCCTCAAGGCGATCGCCGGCGTCGATCTCGAGCTCGAGGTCATCTCCGATTCTGCGATCGAGCCCATCAGCCGTCTCAAGACGCACTACCTCGGTTCGAAGAACCCGCGCCTGCACCCGGACGAAACGCTAATGGCTCTTTCCATCACGTCGGCGACGAGCGAGGTCGCCGAGAAGGTCCTCGGCGCGCTCGACGAGCTGCGCGGCTGTGATGTCTTCTTCTCCGTCATCATCTCGACGGAGGACGAGCAGTTCCTCCGTCGTCTGGGCCTCAACGTCTGCTGCGAGCCCAAGTACGAGCGCTCCGGCATCTAGCGGGGCCGGGCGTGGCGTCTGGCGTCTGGCGATCGCGGTGCCGGCGGGAGCTGGTAGCGCGTTAGGTTGTCGACGGCGTCTCGCCGGGCGACTGCCTCGCTTTTTGAATGCTGCGTGATTCGGGCGGCGTCGGCTATCGTGCCGGCGCCGCCTTTTCGTCTGATCCGCGATGATGCCTTGGCATGTATCGGACGCTTAAGCGTGTTCGTCCGCAGTAAGTGTCGATGCCCCGGAATCCTTGGCGACCCTATGGCATGCAATCCCCGTTTAAAGGTGTCAATAGTTGCATGGGGGAGGTGCGCATGTAATTTGTGGCGACATGTTGCATCTCTATTAACGTGAAGTTCGTCGATATTTAGGTATATTTCCGGTGCTAGGATGAAAGCCCGTAGATACGTGTTTATCGGCACTTTTTACGGGAGGATCATCGTATGACAAAGCACATCTTTGTGACCGGAGGCGTTGTCTCTTCGCTGGGCAAGGGCATCACTGCTGCCTCGCTCGGTCGCCTGCTTAAGGCTCGTGGCTACAAGGTCATGATGCAGAAGGCAGATCCCTACCTCAACGTCGATCCGGGCACGATGAGCCCCTTCCAGCACGGCGAGGTCTTTGTCACCGAGGACGGTTACGAGTCTGACCTCGACCTCGGCCACTATGAGCGTTTCATTGACGAGAACCTAACGCGCAACTCCAACTTCACTACTGGTGCTATTTACCAGAGCCTCATCGCTCGCGAGAGGCGCGGCGACTTCCTCGGCGGCACCGTCCAGGTCATCCCGCACGTGACCAATGCCATCAAGGAGCGCTTCCGTCGTGTCGAGGAGCAGAGTGGCGCCGATGTTGTGATCACCGAGCTCGGTGGCACCATCGGCGACATTGAGGGCCAGGCGTTCGTCGAGGCCATCCGCCAGTTCCGCAAGGAGAAGGGCGCTGCTGATTGCTGCCTCATCCATGTGAGCCTCGTGCCTTACATCGCCGCCGCTCACGAGGTTAAGACGAAGCCGACTCAGCACTCTGTCCGCGAGCTTCGATCCATGGGCATCCAGCCTGACTTCATCATGTGCCGTTCCGACCACGAGGTCGACGAGTCCATCCGTGCCAAGATTGCGAGCTTCTGTGACGTCGAGGCGGATTGCGTCTTCGAGAACTCCGATTGCCCCTCCATCTACGACGTGCCGAAGCACCTCGCTGACCAGGGCTTTGACGTGAAGGTCTGCGAGAGGCTCGGCCTCGATCCCAGGACGTGCGACATGAGCGAGTGGTACGGCTTCACGACGCGCATGCACGAGGCGAACGCGAAGGCCGACACGACGCGCATCGCCGTGGTGGGCAAGTACACGCAGCTGCCCGATGCCTACCTCTCCGTCATCGAGGCGCTTCACCACTCCGGCGTCTACTATGGTCGCCACGTCAAGATCGACCTCATTGATGGCGAGAACCTCGGCGAGGATGATGTCGAGGAGGTCCTCGGTGACGCCGACGGCATCCTGGTGCCGGGTGGCTTTGGCATCCGTGGCCTCGAGGGCAAGATCCTGGCGGCGCATCGCGCTCGCACCAAGAAGGTTCCGTTCCTCGGCATTTGCCTGGGTATGCAGGTGGCTGTCTGCGAGTACGCGCGCAACGTCGCCGGTATGCCGGGCGCTAGCTCGACCGAGTTCCTCCCCGACTGCGAGTATCCTGTGATTGACATCATGCCTGACCAGCAGGATGTCACGTCCAAGGGCGGCACCATGCGCCTGGGCGCCTATCCGTGCAAGGTTGCCGAGGGCTCGCTTGCCCGAGAGGCGTATGGCGAGGAGCTCATCTACGAGCGTCACCGCCACCGCTTCGAGGTCAACAACTCGTACCGCGACAAGCTCCGCGAGGCCGGCCTCACCTTCTCCGGCGTCTCTCCGGACGACCGCCTCGTCGAGATGGTCGAGCTTCCCGAGGACGTGCACCCGTGGTTCGTGGCCGCTCAGTTCCACCCGGAGTTCAAGAGCCGTCCGACTCGTCCTCAGCCGCTGTTCCGCGAGTTCGTTCGCGCGGCAATCGCCAAGCATGAGGGCGTCGACCGTCACGAGGTCAACGCGGGGGAGTAGGGAAACGCCTGGTGGTGTCTGGTTTCCTGACGTCCCGTGACCTCTGCGCGCCGGCGGAGGGCGGGTTGCCGTCTGACGGCGTCAGGCCTCCGTCCACACCGTCGCGATGTGCCCGTCGTCTGGCGATTTGGCGCGCTGGGCTGGTAAGCTGACATAACGCCTCGTTAACTTGTTACCATTTTGGTCGCCTCGCGTTTTTTGCGTGGGGCGACCGTTGTTTTTTCGGGCGTGTCCGATTTGGTTTGAAGGATGAGCGACGTTGGATCTGTCTCGAGCTCTCAGGGAGTACCTCAACTACGTCTCGGTCGAGCGCGGCTGCTCGCGCAACACCGTCTTGGCCTATGGCAGAGACCTGCGCAACTACATCGCAGGCCTCAAGCGCGCGGGCGTTACCCTGCCTGACCAGATTACCCGCGAACGCATCGAGGCCCACATTCAGCACCTGCGTGAGAGCGGCCTTGCCATCTCAAGCGTCGAGCGCGCGGTGTCAGCCATCAAGGGCTTTCACCGTTTCATGGTGTCCGAGCGTATAACCGCGGCTCACCCCGCTGCCGATCTGCCGCTTCCCAAGAAGCCTGACCGCCTGCCTGACGTTATCAGCCGTGACCAGGCCGCTTCCCTTCTCGACCAGCCCTTCCCGGAGACCCCGGCGGGGCAGCGCGACCATGCGATCGTCGAGGTCCTCTACGGCTGCGGCTTGCGCGTCTCTGAGCTTTGCGGCCTTGACCTGCGCCGTGTCCTTCTCGACGAGCAGGTTCTGCGCGTCGTGGGCAAGGGTGACAAGGAGCGTATCGTGCCCATCGTGGGTACGGCCGCGGAGGTTCTTGGCGACTATCTCGAGAATTGGCGCCCGCAGCTCGTGAACCCCCGCGTGTCGACGCCTGCCGTGTTCCTCAACAATCGAGGTCGTCGACTCTCGCGCCAGAGCGTGCACTCGCTTGTGGCGAGGGCCGGCGGCGTCGTGGGCATCGAGGGGCTGCATCCGCATACGCTTCGTCACAGCTTTGCCACCCACATGCTCGAGGGAGGGGCGGATTTGCGCATCGTCCAGGAACTCCTCGGCCATGCCGACATCTCGACCACTCAGCTTTACACGCACCTTGACCGCAGCCACATCCGTGAGGTCTATCTGGGAGCTCACCCCCGCGCCAACGCGTAGGGGGCGGGGAGCGGTTTTCATCCTTCTGGCGGTAACCGTTGGGCGGCGGGACCGCATGTCTACTCGGCGAATCGAGATTCATGCCCATACTTTTCGGCCGAGTTGGCCTAGTGACGAGCAAAAAGATCGCTAAGTAGGGGCCTAATCCTCGGATGGCCGAGTAGACGCCTTATTCTCGTGACAAAACCACAGTTGGCAAGAAGACGTTTCGCTTGTCTACTCGCCTGGTTCCGGAATAGCCCCCTACTTGGCGCATCTTTTGACGGCCGGGGGTATGGAAGGGCTGCCAGGGGCGCGGAAGGGGGCTGGAGAGGCGCGAAGGGGCGCCTGCGAGCACGAGAGCGTACCTTCTTCATCGCGGACCTCGAGGTCTCCAAATCGCTGCATCCCTGCACTTGAGTTCCAGCCAAAAGTACGCGTCTTGATGTCCATACGATGCCTACTGCCGGCGCGTAGATGCCGCTCGTCCGGTCGCCACTTGACCAGCATTGTGAAAGACACCTCTTTTACCTGCACCTTCACAGCTTCGTCAAACGTTCGCCGCCCGCGCCTGCGTCCGTCGAGCGATTGCAAATCCGCGCGCCCCAACTTCCTGTGTGCAAACGGACGTTCGCCACTATCCGTGGTGATGGCGTTCCTCGAACGAATGTCGATAAGTCATTCGTAGTGCCGTTTAGGGGGAAATAGTCAGATTTAGGCTTGCCCAGGCGTGCCCAGGCGGTAATATTCTGGCTAGCGCAAACGCACGCGGATGACTCAGACCGGGACGCCGGTCGCGAAGCCGGAGGGGAGCTGAATATGTACCTGACTGGGTCGAAGACCGTTTCTGTCGACGCCCAGGGGCGCATTACGCTTCCAGCCGAGTATCGCGATGAGTTCAAGGAAGAGTCTGGCAACAAGGTCTGCCTCATCCTCGTGAAGGACGCGCTGTGGGGCTTCACCCCGGAGGGCCACAGGGAATGGGTGATGAGTCACTTCAAGGAGGGCTTCAACGCCAACTCCAAGAAGGACAATCTCCGTCGCCTGAGGCTCAACTCCAGCACCGTCACGGTGGAGATCGACAAGAGCGGGCGTCTTCCGCTCAACAAGGTCCCCGCTGCCGTGCAGGAGAAGCTTGGACTTGGCAAGGACGCTGTCGTCGTCGGCGACGCGGATCACTTCGCCGTGTACAACACGGAGAAGTGGGCCGAGCAGCTCGCCGCTCTGATGGAGGATGACGATGACATGTTCTTCGACGAGGACTAGCGAGGTGGAGAAGTTGACAGCAGAATATCGGCATGTACCCGTGATGCTGGAGGAGGTCCTGCGAGAGCTGGACCCCAAGCCGGGAGACATCGTCTGCGACTGTACGCTTGGCGGTGCCGGCCACACGGTCGAGCTCGCTCGTCGTGTCGCCCCCAACGGCCTGTCCCTAGGCATCGACCAGGATGACATGGCGCTTGCCGCCGCTTCCGCGCGTTTCGAGCGCGAGGTCCCGGAGGGCCAGCACCAGTTCCTCAAAGGCAACTTCGGCGATCTCGACGATCTTCTCGTCAAGGCCCAAGTCCCTGGAGTCGACTGCTTCCTGTTCGATCTTGGCGTTTCGTCTCCACAGCTCGACTTACCCGAGAGGGGCTTTTCCTACAACGAGGATGCGCCCCTCGATATGCGGATGGATCCGGGAAAACACACCCAAACCGCAGCTGAGGTCATAAACACCTACACCGAAGCCGACCTCGCCCGGATTCTTTCCGTTTACGGAGACGAGCGTTTCGCCTCCCGTATCGCCCGCGAGGTGTGTCGTCGCAGGGAGAAGGCTCCCATCGAGACCACCTTCGAGCTGGTCGACGCCATCAAGGCCGCCATCCCGGCAGCCGCGCGTCGCCACGGCGGACATCCCGCCCGCAAGTCCTTCCAGGCTCTCAGGCTCGAGGTGAACCACGAGCTTGAAGTCCTCGAGCGAGGCCTTGAGGCGGCGATCCGCTGGGCAAACCCCGGTGGCCGCATCTGCGTCATCAGTTATCACTCCCTGGAGGATCGCATCGTCAAGCACCTGTTTGGCGTCTACTCCCAGGGTTGCACCTGCCCGCCGGATTTCCCGGTGTGCGTGTGCGGACACGTGCCGATCATTCGCGTCAAGACTCGCAAGCCACTCGTGGCAAGTGAGGAGGAGCTCGAGCGCAATCCCCGCGCCCGCAGCGCCAAGACGCGCGTCGCGGTGAAGCTCTAGGGCTCTGCCGATACGCGCCGAGAAGGCAACGCCGGCCGCGAGGTCGTCTTGCATAGTACGACGCACAAACGACGCACCACCGAAGCACGAACACGCTACAACGCACTTAAACGCAGCCTAATCGCACCACCAACGAAGAATAGGGTGCCAAGCCGCCCCGCGAAAGCGGGGCGGGCGCACCTGTCACCACTCTCACAGCACAAGGATGATTCGCAATGACGTACATGGGTACCGAGGCATATGACCTCGACGCCTCGAGGGGGGCGTTCGCTCCGCAGGGGGCTCGCTCTTTCGAGACGATCGAAGGCGCTGGTCTCGATGCCCGCGAGCGCGCTGGCGTCTCAAGGCAGGTTCTTTCCACCCTCAAGATCCTCGCGGTCGTCGCGGTGGTCTTCATGGTGCTCTCCGCCACACGCGTCGGCGTCTTCACGTACGCTGCGACCATCCTCTCCCAGAACTCCACGATGAGAAGCGAGCTCAAGGAGGCCCGCTCCCTCCAGGATGACCTCAGAGTCCAGCGCTCCGTCCTCTCGAGCGCCTCGCGCATCGACCGCATCGCTAGCCAGAGCTACGGCATGGTCCTCGCGGGCGACTCCGTCAAGCTCGCCGTCGGCGATGCCGAGGCGGCTGCCGCTGCCGAGGCAGAGGCCGAGAATTCTGCCAGCGCGGATGCCCAGGAGACCAGCGCCAGCACCGCCGCCTCTCCGGAGGAGGTCGCCTCCCAGCTCGGGCAGGCTAACATCACCCAGGGCGACGGTTCCACGGCCGGCGCGAATGCAGTCGATGTGGACTCCATCTCATAACATGCCCGCCAGGGTTTGTTTCGCGTAGACTGGTGAGCCATGGCAACGAGAGGTAACAGAAACGATCGAGGCGCGGGTGCCCGAAGGGGGCGTCCCGCGTCTTCTTATGAAGAGGCGCGCCGCGCGCGCTCTGGTGGTAGGGGCTCGAATTCGAACACGCCCCTCCCGAGGCTCGTCATGGTGCTGTTCGCCCTCGTCGTGGCGAGGCTTCTGTGGCTGCAGGTCATCGATGCCCCTAACCTCTCGACGAAGGCTCAGAGCCTGCACACGACGAATGTCACGCTGACGGCCAAGCGCGGCACCATCTATGACCGCAATGGCAACGTCCTCGCCACGAGCGTCGAATGCCGCACCATCTACTGCAATCCCAAAGAGGTCACGAACAAGCCCACGTGTGCCCAGGAGCTTGCGAACGCCCTTGGCGGCACGGCGGATGATTACCTGTCGACGCTCTCCCAGGACACCACCTTCGCCTATGTGCGGCGCAAGATCGATACCGAGGTTGCCGACGACCTCCTCTCCACGCTCTCCGAGGACGGCATCACCGGCGTCTACGCCCTCACGGACGTGAAGCGCGTCTATCCGTATGGTGCCGTTGGCGGCCAGGTGCTCGGCTTCGTCGACACGGACGGCAACGGCATTACGGGCCTCGAGCTCCAGTATGACGACGTCCTCAAGGGCGCCGACGGCGAGATGCTCATGGAGCGCGGTCGCGATGGCCAGCCGGTCGCCGGCGGCGCCTCCCAGATCCACGAGGCGACGGACGGCCAGGACATCATCGTCTCCCTCGACATCAACATCCAGCAGGTCGCCGAGACCCAGCTCGCTCAGGCGGTCGAGGACGTGAAAGGCGAGTCGGGCAACGTCATGGTGACGGATCCGAAGACGGGCGAGATTCTCGCCGCCTGCTCCACGCCGTATGCGGACCTCACCGACCCTTCGAGCATCACCAACGAGGGTCTCAAGCTCTCGAGCGTCTCGGACTCCTATGAGCCCGGCTCGACGATGAAGGTTCTCACGATGGCGATCGGCTATGACACCGGCACCATCACTCAGAACACGAACTTCACGGTCCCGCCGACGGTCAAGGTCGGCGACGACGAGGTCAGCGATGCGGACGATCGTGACTACACCATGGACATGACCCCCACCGAGATCATGCGCCGCTCCTCCAACACGGGCGCGGCCCTCGTGGGCATGACCATCGGCGCGGACAATTTCAGCGCGGGCCTCGCCAAGTTTGGCATCGGCCAGAAGACCGGAATCGACTTCCCCGGCGAGGCGGACGGCATCGTGCCCTCGCGCGACCAGTACACCGGCGCCACGACGGGCGCGGCGGCGTTCGGCCAGGGTATCGCCTTCCCGAGCGTGCAGCTCGTGCGCGCGGTCGGTGCGGTCGCCAACGGCGGCACGATGATGACGCCGCACTTCCTCGTCCAGAAGGGCGCCGAGACGGTCGACTGGGGAGAGGGCGAGCAGGTCATCTCCGAGCACGCCGCCGAGTGCGTCGTGAGCGATATGCGTGCCGTCGTGCAGGATGACGGCACTGGCAGGAAGGCCAACATCGCGGGCTACGACGTCGTCGGCAAGACCGGCACGGGCGAGCAGGCCTCGAGCGAGGGCGGCTATGTCGAGAACCGCTTCATGAGCTCGTTTATCGGCTTCGCCAATGGTAACGACGCCGCGGTCCTGTGCTACGTGGGCATCAATGGCACCGCGTATCACGGAAGCGCCGCGGCCGTCCCGCCGTTTGTCGCTATCATGAATGAGGCCTTGACCGACCTGAACGTCCCCAAGGCATAACGTAACCACCGACTGGAGAGATCGCATGATCGAATGCACTGCGAATGACGTCTGCGCGGCCACCGGGGCCACGCTTGTCTGCGGCACAGGCGAGGAGACCCTCGTCGGCGTCGCCATCGACTCCCGACGCGTTGGCGAGCGTGGGCTGTTCGTCGCGTTCCCCGGCGAGAACGTTGACGGAAACGACTACGTCGCCAACGCCATCGCTGCCGGTTCCGGCGTCGTCGCCGTCACGCGCGAGGTCTCTCCCGAGATCGAGCACGCCGCGCTCGAGGCCGGCTGCGCCATCGTCCGCGCCGCCGATGACGACGGTACGGAGTTCATGCTCCGTCTTGCCGAGTGGTGGCGCGCGCGGCAGGACTGGTGCGTCGTTGGCGTGACGGGTTCCGTGGGCAAGACCACCACCAAGGAGATGCTCGCGGCCGCCCTCGGTGCCAAGTACGAGGTCCACGCCACCGCCGGCAACTTCAACAACCTGATTGGCGTGCCCATCACGCTGCTCGAGGCTCCCACTTCGGCACAGGTCCTCGTCGTCGAGATGGGCATGAACCACCCTGGCGAGATCGAGCGCCTCGCAAGGTGCGCGCGCCCTCGCGTCGCCGTGATCACGAACGTCGGGACCAGCCACATCGGCCTGCTTGGCTCTCGCGAGAACATCGCCCGCGCCAAGGGCGAGATCGTGGCGCCCCTGGCTGCCGCCCCGGCAAGCACCGCCGCTCCCGAGCCGCGCCTGTTCATGTGTGCGGACGGCGACTACACGCCCTTCATCGCGCGCGAGTTCGCCGATGCGGCAGGTATCCCCGTTACGCTCGTGGGCACGGCGGAGGGCTGCTTCGCCGGCGCCGCCAACGTCACGCTGGATGGCGAGGCGCACCCGAGCTTCGACCTCTCGATCGCTGGCGAGGATGGGGCTCGTCGCGTCACGCTCTCCCTCACGGGCTCGCAGGTCGTGCCTGACTTCCTGCTCGCGCTCTCCGTTGCCTGCCACATGAGCGTCGACGCGAATGCCGCGGTCTGTGCGCTCTCGTCGCTCGCCCCGACCCACATGCGCCAGGAGGTCGTCCGTGCCGCATGTGGCTGCCGCATCATCGATGACTCCTATAACGCCGCGCCCGACTCCGTCGCCGCGGCCCTGAACGCCCTCTGCAGCATGAAGGTGGAGGAGGGTGGCCGCCGCATCGCCGTGCTCGGCGAGATTGGCGAGCTCGGTGACGAGGAGGAGCGCCTCCACGAGCTCGTGGGTGCCTATGCCGCCGCGAAGCCGCTCGACATGCTCGTCATCGTCGGCACGGACCGCGCGGACCACATGGAGTCCGCCGCGAGGCTCATGGGCTTCTCCGAGGACAAGATCGTTCGCGTCGATGACGTTCATGCGCTCACGAGCGTCATGCCGGGCGTGCTCGCGCCAGAAGATCTCGTCCTCGTCAAGGCGTCTCGCGCGGCTATGCTCGACGTATTCGTGAAGGCGGTGACGGCGTAAGTGCTGACCAATCTTCTCGTTGGGTCCCAGTACCCGACCTACCAGGTGTTTGTGTCCTTCTTCGTCTCGTGTCTCATCACGGCGCTCCTCATGCCGTCGTTCATCCGTCTCATGCGCAAGGACGGCATCGGCCAGCAGGTCCGTGCGGACGGCCCGCAGACGCACCTCGTGAAGCAGGGCACGCCCACGATGGGCGGCGTGATCATCCTCGCCGGCATGATCCTCACGACCGTGCTCTTCGCGCGCTGGACGCCCGACCTCATCCTTTGCGTCGCGGCTACGATTGCGACGGGCCTCCTCGGCCTGCTTGACGACGTCGAGTCCGTGAGTCACGGGCGCTCGCTCGGCCTCACTCCGTCGCAGAAGATGCTCGGCCTCATCGTCATCTCCGTGTCCTTCTGCCTGCTCGCCGTCAACTGGGTGGGCGTCCCCCCGACGATCACCTTCCCGGGTGGCTTTACGCTCGACCTGGGCGTGCTTGGCTTCAGCATCGGCGGCGTCAGCGTGCCCTGGCTCTATCTGATCTTCGTGTTCCTGCTGCTTGCGGGCCTCTCCAACGCCGTTAACCTCACCGATGGCCTCGATGGCCTTGCGGGCGGCACCGTCATGGTGGTCATGCTCGCCATGTCGATGGTCGCCTTCTCCTACGACGAGATCAACCTCTCCGTGTTCGCCGCGGCGAGTGCCGGCGCGTGCGTGGGATTTCTCTGGCACAACTGCTATCCCGCGGCCATCTTCATGGGCGACACGGGCTCGCTTGCGCTGGGCGCGGGCTTCGCGGCCCTTGCGGTCCTCACGAAGACTGAGGTGACGTCACTTGTCATGGGCGGCCTCTTCATTTGCGAGGCTCTCTCCGTGATGCTTCAGGTAATCAGCTTCAAGACCACCGGCAAGCGCATCTTCCTGATGGCGCCGCTGCACCACCACTTCGAGAAGAAGGGCTGGAGCGAGACAAAGGTGGTCATTCGCTTCTGGATCGTGAGCGCCATGTTCGCCGCGGTGGGCTTCGCACTCTACTTCCAGCTTCGCTAACGACGGGCCGCCCTCGGGCGGCCTTCTCGCATCTGCTCGTGCCCGCGACGCACAACAATCCGTGCGTGCGGTGTGGTCGCACGAGTGGCACGGCCCTGCGGGCTGCCGAGGCACGGGCGCCATGGCTGCGGGCAGGGACGCGCCACACACTGAAATGACGAGCCAAAGGGGGCTTTCACATGACTGACGGCAAACTTGGGGACGTTTGCGTCCTTGGTCTTGGCAAGACGGGAGAGGCCGTTGCCGAGTACCTTCTCGCCCAGCGCGATGATGGCAGGGTGAGTTCCGTGACCGTGGTGGGCGGCGCCAAGAGCGCCCCGTCTGACGAGTCGCTCGCTCTCGAGCATGAGGGTGCGAAGGTCGTCTACGGCACCGAGGACGTCGAGGGCGACTTCGACCTCGCGATCGCCTCCCCGGGCATCTCCGAGTTCAGCGACTTCTATGCGAGTGGCAAGGCCGCCTCCAGGGAGATCATCGGCGAGCCCGAGCTTGCCTGGCGCGAGAGCCCCGAGCGCTGGGTTGGCATCACCGGTACCAACGGCAAGACCACGACGACCACCCTCGCCCGCGACCTCCTTCGCGCGGGTGGCCTTGCCGCCGAGGCGGTCGGCAACATCGGAACGATGGCCATTGGCGAGGTTGCCAGGCGCGCTCCCGGCGAGTGGCTCGTGGCCGAGCTCTCGAGCTTCCAGCTTGCGGGAACGGTCGAGCTGCATCCCCATGTGGGCGTGCTGCTCAACGTCACGCCTGACCACCTCTATTGGCATAAGACGATGGAGAACTACGCGGCCGCCAAGGAGCGCCTCTTCCGGAACATGGACGCCAGCGACCTCGCCGTCATCTCTGACGGAGACTCCTGGTGCCGTGACATTGCCGCGCGCTGCGAGGCACGTGGCCTGCGCGTCTGCCATCTGCTTGCCGCGGGCGAGGCCCCCGAGGACACGACCGCGAACGCCGCGTGGGAACGTACCGACGGCATGCTCGTCGTGCGCCTTGACGGCCGCGACGTCGAGCTCGTGAACAAGGGCGACCTCTCGATCGCCGGCGAGCACAACGTCGAGAACGCGCTCGCCGCCTCTGCGCTCGCGCTTGCGTGCGGCGTTGACGCCGTCGACGTCCGCGCCGGGCTTCTCGCCTTCAGCCCGCTCGAGCACCGCATCGAGCCGTGCGGCGAGCTTGCCGGCGTGCGCTTCGTGAACGACTCAAAGGCTACGAACACCGATGCTGTCTCCAAGGCGCTCACCGCCTTCGAGCCCGGCCGCGTCGTCATTCTCCTCGGCGGACACGACAAGGGCACGGACCTTTCCGAGATGGCCGCAGACGTCGCTCGCCACGCCCACGTCACCGTGTGCTTCGGCGAGGCGGGGGAGCGCATCGCCGAGGCGGTCGAGGCCGCCGGTGGTGCGGTGGTTCGCGCCGAGCACCTCGAGCAGGCGCTCGATGCCGGCATCGAGGCGGCGCGTCCCGGCGATACCGTGCTTCTCTCGCCCGCGTGCTCGTCTTTCGATGAGTTCTCGGGCTTCGAGGAGCGTGGCCGCGTCTTCAAGTCCCTCGTCGCCGATCACATCGCCAAGGGGAGCAACTAGTGTCTTCACGCGCCAACTCCAGCGTGGCTTCTGCGCGCGGCTCCCGGGTGGGCCGCGAGGAGTCGTCTGCCTCAAACATAGAGCGCAAGATCATGGGCGTGCCCGCTTCGATCATGAAGCCGAGGCTCTTGTTCGTCGCGGCCATCGTCGCGCTGACGTGCTTCGGCCTCGTCATGATCTTCTCGGCCTCCTCGATCGAGGCCCTGTCCGAGCAGGGTGACGCCGCGTATTACCTGAAGCGTCAGCTGCTTTGCATCGGCCTTGGCCTCATACTCGCGTTCTGCACGGGATTCTTCGACTATCACAGCATCTGTTCAAGGCCCGTGCTGCTGTTCCTCTGGGTCGTGACGATGGGCATGCTGGTCGTCGTCTTCGTCGCCGGATCGGGCGCCAACGGAGCGACGCGCTGGCTTAGCGTGGGACCGCTCCGCATCCAGCCCTCGGAGTTCGCCAAGGTGACGGTCTTGTACGCAGCCGCCACGCTTGCCTCGGAGTTCTTTGGCGACCGTGCCACGTCGATTGGCTCGTTCGCGATCACCGCGGGAGTCGCCCTTGGCGGGCCGCTCGCGCTCATCCTCGTCCAGCCTGACAAGGGAACCACGGGCATCATCGTCTTGATGATCATCTCGCTCGCCTATGCCT
>ENA-OUQP01000950-OUQP01000950.1-human-gut-metagenome-genome-assembly--contig:-NODE-950-length-22654-cov-5.424665_pt1 | contig 22654 bp, 17 predicted proteins | sample MGYA00237951_ERZ548836 | MGnify/ENA primary metagenome ERZ548836 (study PRJEB26490, sample SAMN05194702) | human gut metagenome | biome: terrestrial biome; feature: human-associated habitat; material...
GTTTAATGTAGTTTTAATTCATGATCAAGATTACTATAAGAAAGAAAATTTATCTGATCAACATACAAACGATTTGAATACTCAGCATTTTACTTATGAAAACTGTATTACCAAGAGTAGTGAAATTGATATTAATGAAAATGTGGTTGATAAGATTTTGACTGAGCTTATAGTAAAGATGGATGTTGCAAATAAGTGCTTGTCTACATATAGATGGGAATGGGATAAAACAGTAGAATATGTAATGCAGGATTTAGTTTATAATAAGGAGACTAGGAAGAAAGAAAGGATATACTTGGTATTGACAGTATTTCCTGATGGCAGCATGGAATTCTATAAGGTTGAGGATGATTCATTGGACGTATATCAAAGCTATGATTCTATTTTTAAGAATAATACCGATGAAGTCTATACACCAGAAATGTTGATTTCTACTCAAGGCTATCAAGCTTTGATTAGTGACAGTTTAATGAAGGTTATGCCAGACTTGGATGAACTTTACTTTAGATTAGACGCATATAAGAAGGAAAAAGAAATCTCGAAGGGTGATTTAGTTCGTTTATTGGAATCTTTTATGCAATCACAACCAAAGTATAAAGAAGAAGTAGAGGGTGTATTAAAAAGTTTGAATAAAGATACTTATCAATACCAAGAAGTAGTTAAAAAAGCAACTAAAGCAGGTGATGCACCACTTATTAATTTAGTAACTTCTTTAGGAAAGGAGTTTGTAGCGTATTGTAGAAATACTTTTAAAATAGTATTGAATCCATGTCTAAAGAGTGATGTAGTCAATGTATTCCAACATATTTATATTTTGAAGGATGAAGAAGAGCCTAAGAAACTATACTATTATGTTGGTAAGAAGGATTCCATGAAGTTTACTCTCATCAATTCTTGTCATATTCGAAAAATTATGATGTTAGAAGGAGATTTTGATGAAGTATTTAAGAATTTTCTCTTTGATCAATTAGCAGTGGACTTTATTAGAAATAGAGGATATACAGTAGTTCCATTCTTGAGAAAGTATATAGAAGAATTCAAATAGCAAAAAATAGGCTGTAGCGAATCTAATCGCTGCAGCCTATTCTTCTAATAACCAATCTATGATATTAATTACCTTAATACCATCATAATTTCCAAGTGTATATCTATCTAAAGTAAGGATTATTTTCTCATAATTGTCTTCGATTAGTTTTAGAGGACGAATCTCTCTGTTAAAAGTATTCTCACCCACAAGTGATGCAGTAACCTGTATATAAGTATAGACATCATTTCTTTTCGCAATAAAATCAACCTCTGTATGCCCACTTCGTCCAATATTTACAATATATCTTCTTCTTAGAAGTTCTAGATATACAATATTTTCAATTGTGAATCCTAAATCATAAGATTGCTTTGGAAGAATATAATTGCGAATTCCTGAATCTACAATATAATACTTCTTGTTTGATTTTAATACTTCCTTGCCTGATATATCCATCACTTCAACAGGATAATAAAGATATGACTCACACAATGCTTCAATATAATTGCTGATTGTATTAGGTGAAGTTTTTCTTTCGTTTGATTTAAAATAATTAGTAATACTACGTATGGAAACAGGGCTTCCAACAACACTTGATAAGTATTTAGATATAGCTTTTAGTAGTGCAACATCAGTTACATTCTTCGAATCACTTCCATTGTTTTTTCTATTAATTCTCTCTTCAATATCTTTTACAATCACGGTATTATATATTCCTTCTAGATACATATTAATCTGTTCATTATCCAATTGTATTCGATTAATATAAGGAAAACCGCCTGTTTTCATATACTTCTGAAATGCCTCTTCTTTATTTGATTGAGGACTATAAATTTCTTTAAAAGACAAAGGAAGAACGGGGATTTCTATGTATCGACCACTTAAATAAGTGGCTAGCTGACCAGAAAAAATATATGAATTTGATCCTGTGATATAGATATCTATATTTTCTTTTACATGAAGGCTATCTACAACTTTTTCATAAGAAGGGACGTTTTGTATTTCATCGAGAAAAATATACATCATTTTATTTTTTGTCAGTCTATCTTTGATATATTGGTAGAGCTTTTTATAATCTTGTAACTCTTCGTATTCGAGTTCTTCAAAGTTGATAGAGATAATTTGCGATTGATCAATACCGTTTTCTAATAAATATTCTTGATATAGTTTTAAGATTGTACTTTTTCCGCAACGTCTAATACCAGTCAGGACTTTTATAATATTTTGATCTTTCCAGGATAGTAGTTGATTTAGATATTCTTTTCTTTCAATCATTATGGTCACCTCATTTCTGAATAAATTATATCATACTGTCTTGGTTGATTCAATTTTATGTTCAAATTTGAGAACACTAATACGTAAAATTACAGTGGCGTTCAAAATTGAGAACACTAATTCTTAAAATCACAGTGGTGTTCAAATTTGAGAACACCTTATGTTTGATTCTTATTTACATAATGAAACCAATAAGAGAAAATAAAAAAGAATAAGGAGATACACCAATGAAAGAAAAGAAAACATTAGAAGAACTTATACAAGATTATAATGAATGTAAAGAAATATTTGGTGATGCTGATTTTACCAGTATTATGATAGCAGAATTTATTTGCGATACATATTGTGAAAGAAAACAATATGATAAAGCATCGGAATATGCCAAAAGAAATTATGAAGCGAGTTTAAGAGAATATGGTGTTGATGATATTACGACATTTGATTTACTGGCTAAACTTATAAAATGTTATGAAAGAGCAGAAGATAGGGAATCTATTGATTCTGTTGTTGATGAATATTATAGAATTCGAGAAGAGACTCTAGAAATTTTGAAATACCAGATTCAACGGATGATGATATTCTATTCTAACACTCGTGAGTGTTAAATGAGCGTTAGAAAGTTAAAAACCGCATAACTAAGCCAAAAAATTAATATAATAATGAGCGTTAAAACGTATTAAATGAGCGTTAGAATAATATATACTATTTCTTTTCAAGTGTTACTTCCTTGAAATTCAAGTATATCCTTAATAGAATTAAATAAGAATATACATAAAGGAGTTAGTAAAGATGCTAAGAAAAGATTTCTTATGGGGTGGTGCAGTGACTGCCCATCAGAGTGAAGGTGGATATACTGAAGGAGGAAAAGTTCCTGCAGTATGTGACTTAACAGTCACTGGTAAGTTTTCAGACTTTAAAAATGGTATTGATGCTTATCATAGATACAAAGAAGATTTTGACTTATATAAAGAGTTAGGCTTTAATGCATACCGTTTCTCGTTAGACTGGTCTAGACTTATGAGTGATGAGAATACGTATAATGAAGAAGGTTTTGCTTTCTATGATGAATTTATTGATGAACTACTAAAGAGAGGGATAGAACCTATTCCTACACTCTATCACTTTGAGATGCCTGTATTCTTATATGAGAAATACAATGGTTTTGCGAGTAGAAAAGTAGTGGATATATTTGTGGAATTATGCAAGAAGATTGTAGATCATTATAGTCACAAAGTTAAATACTGGATTATCTTCAATGAACAGAATGGAATACTACAGAAAGGTCCAAAGATGTTCTTTGGTGCTGTATGTCCTGAAGGAGAAAACCCTATTACTCTGGATCATCAAATTATGCATAACACTTTAATCGCGCATAGTTTGATAAACGAATACATCCATCAAAAAGGAGGATATGTTTTAGGTATGGCCACTATTGTACAAAGCTATCCTGAAACATGTCACCCATTAGATACATTAGAATCTATGAAAGCCCAAAGTGAAGCATTTGTATTCCTAGATGTCTTTGCGAGAGGACATTACAACAGCTATTTCCTAGCAAATATGAAACTAGAAGGTACTATGCCAGTTATAGAAGAAGGAGACTTTGAAATACTTAAGAAGGGTAAGACAGATGCTCTTGCGATAAGCTATTATATGTCTACTATTAGTCATTATGGTGAAGATAGTTTGACTAATGTAGAAGATGTAGTCATCAAGAAGAACCCTTATTTAGAAATGTCTGAATTTGGTTGGACAATAGATCCTATTGGTTTACGTATTACTTTAAGACAACTTTATGATAGATATGAAATGCCTATCTATATTGTAGAGAATGGTTATGGATATGATGATCAGTTAGTAGATGGTGTTATTGATGATGATTACCGTATTGATTATATGAGAAAACATATTGCAGAAATGAAAAAGTCTGTAGAAGAAGGTGTAGATTGTAGAGGATATTTATCTTGGGGTCCTATTGATATCTTAAGTAGTCGTGCACAGATGAAGAAGAGATATGGTTTTGTCTATGTAAATAGAGATAATGATGACTTAAAGGATATGAGAAGAATTAAGAAGAAGTCATTTGAATGGTATAAGAATGTAATAAGTAGTAATGGGGAAGTGTTGTAAGGAGGAGTGATCCTCCTTTTTTTTGATAATTATTTTCAGCATTATTACTTAAATAATTATGTAGTTGTAAGCTTTTTTCTATTGAATTGGAATCGCATACATTTTGTTGACTTGACACGTAGTGTACACTAAGATGGAACTGTCTTCTAGATAAGGAGATAGTTGTTATGGATCTTTTAACCGGTGAAAAGAGGAATAATAATGATTATCGATAAAATAAAAGCATTGGATCATTTAACGATTCAAGAGAAATATCTAGTGGATTATATATTAGGTAATCCAGATGATATTTTACAAAAGAATATTAATGAATTAGCACAATTAAGCTATACAAGTACAGCAACAGTATCACGATTATGTAAGAAGTTAGGTTTTAAAGGTTATAAAGACTTTAAATATCAATATGCTGCTGAATATTCTCATTTACTTGAATTAAAGAGTGATTTAGAAATTGAGCCATTTTCTAGTGATAGTTCAATTAAAGATGCTTTAAATAAAATTGAAATTCTACACAGAAGATCAATTGAATATACAAAAAGTTTATTAGACAAACAAACGTTGGAAAGAATTTATCAACTTATTCAAAACTGCAAATATATTGAGATATATGGAACAGGTATTAATTTTGCGTTGGCACAGGTCTATAGTCTGAACTTTGAAGAAATAGGGATTATATCAAAGGCTTATGACAGTTTAAACCCAATGCATATTCAATACTTGAAACAAAGAAATCCAAATGACACACTCTGCATATTCTTAACTCATACAGGACAGAATAAAGAGATGTTGAAGATGGCTGAAGATATCAGTAAATCACATGCTAGATCTATTGTGATATGTGATCATAAGAACAGAGATATATGTAAGTATTGTGATGAAACAATAGTAATAATGGCAACACGAAATACTATTGAGTTATCTAATGCGGTTTATATTTCTTCTTTACAGTATATATTTGATGTTTTTGCTTCATTGAAGCTTATAAGTAATTATTCTTATCTAGAGGGGACAACAAAGACAGTTGATAAATTCAAACTAGGAGAATAATTATGAACAAAGACTTTCTATGGGGTGGCGCAGTGGCTGCTAACCAATATGAAGGTGGTTACAACGAAGGAAACAAAGGTTTAAGTGTAACTGATGTCATGTCTTCTGGAGATGTAAATCACCCTAGAGAAATCTCATTTGAAATAAAGAAGGATAACTATTATCCAAACCATTTTGGTATTGATTTTTATCATCATTATAAGGAAGATATTAAACTATTTGCAGAAATGGGCTTTAAATGTTTTCGTTTAAGTATTGCATGGCCTCGTATTTATCCTCATGGTGATGAGTTAGAACCTAATGAAGAAGGTTTAAAGTATTATGACGATGTATTTGACGAATGTTTAAAGTATGGTATTGAACCTGTAGTTACTTTATCACACTTCGAAATGCCTCTCTATCTTGCGAAAGAATATGATGGATGGCGTAATAGAAAGCTTATTGAGTTCTTTGAGAGATATGCAATTACTTGCTTTGAAAGATATAAGAATAAAGTGAAATACTGGATGACTTTTAATGAAATCAATAACCTTATTGATACTGATAATCCCTTTAATGCGTGGACTGGTGCTGGTGTACTATATAGAGAAGATGAAGATGTAGAAAAGACAATGTATCAAATCTCTCATTATCAGTTTGTTGCAAGTGCAAAAGCAGTACAAAGAGCAAAAGAAATCAATCCAGAAATGCAGGTAGGATGTATGCTTCATTTTGGTCCTATTTATCCTGCATCATGTGATCCAAAAGATATCTTTGCGGGTATTAAAGCAATGGATAAACGCTACTTCTTTAGTGATGTTCATGTAAGAGGGTATTATCCTGCTTATACATTAAAACATTGGGAAAGAAATCATATTCATTTAGATATTACAGATGAAGATCTTGTTGAGCTAAAGAAAGGTAAAGTAGACTACATTGGATTTAGTTATTATAAATCAACAATTGCGCAATATGATGCTAAAAACAACTTTGTCGAAGTTCAGAATCCTTTATTAAAGAAGAGTGATTGGGGATGGGCTATAGATCCAACAGGATTAAGAAATATCTTAAATGAAGTATATGAAAGATATCAAAAACCTATGTTCATTGTAGAAAATGGTTTTGGTGCTTATGATAAATTAGGAAATGGAATGATCAATGATGATTACCGTATTGATTATCTAAGAAATCATATTAGTGAAATGAAAAAAGCAATAGACCTTGATGGTGTAGAAGTTTTGGGTTATACACCATGGGCGGCTATTGATATCGTAAGTGCCTCAACAGGAGAACTTGCGAAAAGATATGGTTTCATTTACGTAGACTTAGATGACCATGCAAAAGGTACTGGAAACAGATATAAGAAAGCATCCTTTGAATGGTATAAACAAGTTATTTCATCTAATGGTGAGAAGTTATAGGAGATAATAATATGGAAAAATTCATAAACGAGAAAGTCGTAGTATATATTTCAAAATTTACAAATACAAAAGTTATTAAAGCTTTAAAAGATGGTATGATGTTTTCATTACCATTCTTGATGATTGGTTCTTTATTCTTATTAATTGCGAATCTACCAATCAAATCATTAAATACATTAGTTGCGAAATGTGGTTTAGCAGATATTTGTTCACAGGTTTATTCATCTACATTTTCATTAATGGCTTTGTTTACAGTAGTAGGTATCACTTATTCTTATCTTAAGAATGATAAAATCTCTACTGCAGTCAATGGTGCTTTGACTGGTTTAGCTGCATTTGTATTACTTACACCTTCTTCTAAAGTATTAGAAAACGGTGAAGCAGTCACTGGCGTTATCTCTAAGGACTGGACAGCAGGACAGGGAATGATCTGTGGTATCTTAATTGGATTCTTAGTAGGTTATATCTATTCATTATGTATTAGAAAAGATATCCGTGTAAAAATGCCTGAAGGTGTTCCTCCAGGAGTCGCAGATTCTTTCTCATCATTATTACCAACAGGTATTATTACTATTGTTTGTGCCATTATCTATGCAGTATGTCATTTTGTGTTTAAAACTACATTTGCGGAATTGATTTATTCAGCTATTCAGATTCCATTACAGGGTGTGACTGATTCATTTGCTGGTGTAGTAATTATGACAGTTATGATGTCATTATTATGGTGGACTGGTGTTCATGGTGGTTCTATCTGTGGTGGTATTCTTTCACCAATCCTACAGGCTAACATGGCAGCTAACCAGAAGATTCTAGATTCTGGTGTAGCTTTAACTGTTCAGAATGGTGGTCATATCTTTACTCAACAGTTCTGGGATAACTTTTTATGTATGTCTGGTGCTGGTGTTGTCATTGGATTAGTTATTTATATTACATTCTTCGCAAAATCAGAATCACTACGTAGCTTAGGTAAATTATCAATTGTCCCTAACATCTTTAATATCAATGAACCAATTATCTTTGGTACGCCAATCGTATTAAATATTTACTTACTTGTACCATTTGTTCTTGTTCCATTGATCATTGGTATCAGTAGTTATCTACTTATGTATTTTGGCATTTTACCTTTATTTAGTGGTGTTATGGTTCCTTGGACAACTCCACCAATTATTTCAGGTTTCTTAATTGGGGGATGGAAAGTTGCGTTATGGCAGTTAGTGATGATTATCATTTCATTTGTTGTTTACTTCCCATTTATTAAGAAGATAGATGCATTAAGTTCTAAAAACGAAAATAAATAATATAGAGAAGATGGTTGCAAAATAGCGCCATCTTTTTTTAAAACAGCAAATGCGTTAATAAATTGAGAAAAATAGCTATATAGAGCTGATTCTTCAAAATAAAAACAGGGAATCTGTTTTTATTTTTTGGAATGCTGCTAAATAGTAGAGTATTACTCTTTTGTTCAAAAATACTCGCTAAAAAATGTTGTTGACTATTTATACGAAAGAAACGTATAATACATACAGGAACAAAAACTTTTATGTTTTATGTAGCCCGACGCCTGCGTTGGGCTACTTTTTTTATCTGAAATTGTCAGAAAACTATTATCTCTATATAAAGTGGATGTGCCTATAAGAATAAGAGTATCCTAGAATGTGTAGAAACATAAATATCATGCTTCAAATACGAGGTAATTCTGAGTGGGTTGTCATAAATGTTATTGACTATTTATATGAAAAGAATCTATAATACTGACGAAGGACAAAAACATTTATGTTTTATGTGATGCGACGCCTGCGTTGCGTCACTTTTTTATTTTATTTCATCTCACAGTACATAAACTGTGAGTTTTTTTATTTATACCTCAAACTTGGCATATGGATTGCAGTATATATAAATGAATAAACAATGGAGGTATTCTATGTACGATGTAACAGCAACAGGTGAACTATTAATAGACTTCACTAGAAATGGTTTAAGTGAACAGAATAACCGTATCTATGAAGCCAATCCAGGAGGTGCACCATGTAATGTACTTGCTATGCTTGGAAAATTAGGTTATAAAACCGCATTTATTGGAAAAGTAGGAGAAGATGAGTTTGGTAAACTATTAAAGAATACAATTTCAGAACAGAAGATTGATTCTACTGGACTTATTCTAGATCCTGATGCAAAAACAACACTTGCTTTTGTAGATAATGATGAAACAGGAGACCGTAGCTTCTCTTTCTATAGAAAGCCAGGTGCAGATATGATGCTTAGGGAAGACGAAGTGAATTATGAATTAATTGATAACTGCCGTATCTTCCACTTTGGCTCTTTATCTATGACAGATGAACCAGTGAGATCTGCAACTTATGCGATGGTTGATTATGCAAAAAAGAAAAACAAGATTATTTCTTTTGACCCTAACTTAAGACCACCTTTATGGAAAAGTGAAGAATTAGCTGCAAAGCAGATCTGGTATGGTATTGAACAATGCGATATCTTAAAGATTGCGGATAATGAGATTGAATGGCTTACAGGTACTGATGTTTATGATAAAGGAATTGAAATCATTAGAGAAAGAACTCATGCAAAACTCATCAATGTCACACTTGGTCCGAACGGTAGTATTGCTTACTATGGTGATCATAAAGTATTTATGGAACCTTATTTAAATAAGGACACTATAGAAACAACAGGTGCAGGTGATACTTTTGGTGCCTGTGCACTTCATGCAGTACTTAAACATGGTTTAGATAACTTAACTGAAGAAAATTTAAAAGAAATGCTTCAGTTTGCGAATGCAGCAGCTTCTTTGATTACAACTAAGAAGGGTGCATTAAGAGTAATGCCAGAAGAAAAAGAAATAAAAGAATTAATAAATACATACTAAAAGTTGGCACGTCAATTGCAGTATATATAAGTGAAAAGAAAAAAAGAAAGGAGAAAATATAAAACAGAAAACTTAAAAGTTGGCATGACAATTGCAACTTATATAAGTGCGAGGGGGAATATGAAAATGAGACATATTTTAATAGCCACACATGGCTTGCTTGCTTCAGGTGCAAGATCAACAATGGAATTCTTAATCGGTAATGTAGATAACGTAGACTATATTACAGCTTATGTAGATGGACAGAAACCTATCAATGAGCAGATTGAAGAATATTTCGCAAAGATTCCACAGGAAGATGAAGTAGTTATCTTTACTGATATTAAGGGCGGAAGTGTAAATCAGAAGATGATTCCATATTGTGTAAGGGAAAACACTTTCTTGGTATCAGGATTCAATTTAGCTGTTCTTATTGAAGTCACTATGACTCCAGAAAAACTTACTAACGAGTTCTTAAAGGCTAAGATTGAAGAAGCTAGAGAACAGTTATGCTTAGTAGAAATTGAAAAAAACAACACAGAAGAAAACGATGACGATTTTCTTCTATAAGAAAGAGAGGAAAAGAAAATGATTGTTTGTTTAAGAGTTGACGAAAGATTAATTCATGGACAGGTTGCTATGACTTGGACAAAGGAACTAAAACTTCATGGTTTAGTTGTTGCAAGTGATGAAGCAGCATCAAACGAATTACAGAAGATGTCATTAAAGATGGCAGTGCCAGAAGGTATTAAATGTATTATTAAATCAGTAGAAGGCGTTTCATCAATCTTAGATGATCCTAGATCAGAAAAGATGCGCTTAATGGTTCTTGTGCCAACAGTACGTGATGCTGTTACTTTATGTAAGAAATACAAGAATATTGAAATGGTTAACTTAGGTAACGCTGGAAAGATGACTTCAGGTGAAAAGATTACTTTAACTAAGGAAGTTATGCTTACAAAAGAAGAATTAGAAGCATTAAAAGAATTAGTTGAATTATATCCAGATACATTTTTCCAGGGTACACCTTCAATGGAAAAGAAACTTGCTACAAACGTATTAAAAAATTTATAAGAGATAGGAGAGAGTTATTATGTTAAACGCATTTTTCGTCGCATTGGCAGTATTCGTAGGCGTTGGAGGACACGAATTATTCGGTATGGTCATGTTAAGTAGACCAATCGTTGTTGCACCTCTTACTGGTTTATTGCTAGGAGATGTTCAGACAGGTTTATTAGTTGGAGCATCTTTAGAATCAATCTTTATGGGAGTTGTCAATGTAGGTATTTCAAGTACTGCTGAGCCAGCTCTAGCTGCAGGTCTTGCTACAGCCTTCACAATTCAGATGGGTGGAAATGTTGGTACTATTATTCCAATCGTATTCCCACTTGCTGTATTAGGTCTTCAGTTCATGAACTTTATTTTCTCATTCGTTATTGGTCCATTCGCACCAAAATTTGAACAGCTAGCTTTAGAAGGTAAAGATAAATCAATCACAGCCCTTCACTTTGGTTTATGGGTATTACACTATGGTTTATATGCTTTAATTCCATTCTTTGCTGTATGGTTAGGATCTGATGTAGTACAGACAATCTTACAGTCAATTCCTAAGGTAATCATGAATGGTTTAACAGTTGCTGGTAACATGCTTCCTGCTGTAGGTATGGCTATGTTAATGCAGATGTTATGGGATAAGAAAACTGGTATTTACTATATTTTAGGATTTGTTGCAGTGGCTTATTTAAAATTACCACTCATCGCTATCGCGGTATTAGGTGTTGTTATCGCATTAGTAACAGCACAGCGTGATATGCAGTTAAAAGATATGATGGCTAAACCAGCTGTTGCAAGTGCATCAGCTAATGAAAGTGAAGAGGAGGACTTTTTCGCATGAAACTAATGAATAACATTGATAAAGAAGAAAAGAAATTAATCAGAAAGATGTTCTGGAGATCAGGTGCCATGTATGCATCTGTTAACCCAGTTACTATGGGTGGTGCAGGTTTCTGTTACGCTATGATTCCATTCATCAACCATTTCTATAAGAATGATGAAAAGAAAAGACGTGAAGCTCTTGCAAGACATGTCTCTTACTTCAGTACTACAGTACCTCTTGCATCATTTGTAATGGGTATTGCTGGTTCAATGGAAAAAGAAAACAGTGAAAAACCAGACTTTGATGCCAATGCAATTGGCTCTATTAAAACAAGTTTAATGGGTCCTTTAGCTGGTATTGGTGACTCATTATTCTGGGGTGTATGGAGAGTAGTTTGTGCAGGTCTTGCTATTGGTTTTGCTAATGCTGGTAACATCCTTGCTCCAATCATCTTCTTAGTATTATTCAACGTACCAAACTTCTTATGCAGATACTATGGTGCATGTTTAGGATACTCTTTAGGTGCTAAGTATATTGAAAAATTATATGCTAATGGCATGATTGAAATCCTTACAAAGGCAGCTGGTATTGTTGGTTTAATCATGGTAGGTGCTATGACAAGCAATACTGTTATCTTTAAAACAGTTCTTGAATTCAAGATGAAGGGACAGTCTTTAATGAATGTTCAATCAGCTCTTGATAGTATCTTTAAAGGTATCGTTCCATTATTAATGACATTTGGCTGCTATAAGCTATTAAACAAGAAAGTCAACGTTATCGCTATTATCTTTGGTATCGTTGCATTAGGAATCGTTTTATCACTATTAGGTATTTGCTAATAAATACCGCAGGAGGTCGCTTTGAATACAATGAAATGCAATCCATTCTATATGCTAAGAATCAAGAATGGAATCTATAGTACAGACAACACAATCAGTTATTATCGCAATAAGCTTCCAGATGATACATTCTCATTTGATTCGTCCAATCAAAAAGTTCAAGCCAACATTGATGAATTTGGAACTATTTCCAACCTTACCTTCTTTCATCACAATTACCTTATGGAAAGCAAACCAGGTGTATGGGTAGGAAAAGACTTTGTCCAGGAACATGATCTTTCTGTCTCTATCACATGGAATGGTAAAAGAACTGAATTAAAATCTGATAGTGTAGATGTCGTATCTGATCTTGCAGATAATCTTTTTCCAAGAAGTATTCATCATTTTACCTGGGGAACAGTCAGCTTAATTGCTTGTGCACCTATTACTCATGATGGAGAAAGATTAAGTAGTTTGATGTATGCTATTCTCGTTGAGAACCAAAGCGATACAGAAGGAGAAGGTGTCTTAGAACTTCCTTCTCTTTATAAAAAGAAATACTCTGATACAAGAAATGTATTAATAGAATGCTGTGAGACACAATCTCACAACAGTATTTCATTTACTTTACCACCTCATTCTCAAAAAGAATTCATGATTGCTTTCACTGATCCTAATGCATATCAGGATACACAGAAACTGTTTAGTAGAAGTATTGATGAATGGTTAGAAGAAACACGTCAATATTATAAACAATGCATAGGTAAAGTCCATTTTGATAACGATCCAATGGTAGGGTACTTAATTGAAAGAGCCTATCAGCAGGCGTCTGGTGCTTTTGCCATGAATAGTTATAATCAAATACTTGGTTCAAATTGGGGCACTTACCCCGTTACTCCTCATATATGGAATAAAGATATGTATTATTCTAGCTTGCCTTATACAATGACCGAACCAGACCTATGTAAAAAAACAATAAAATGGTTTGCCCAATATGGTATCAAATACCCAGGTACTAAATTTGAAGGCGGAATCTTCCATTCATTAAGTAATTCTCTATCGGTGATTCTACTTTCTGGTGCGTATTATGATTATTTTGGTGATCATCATTTCTTTCTAGATAATGAAGGTTTATATAAACAGATGAAGGAAATCCTTAACAAAGTCATTACTTCTAGAAATCCAGGTGAACCACACCTATACCACAGTATCTGGATTTCAGATGCCTACTCCCTTGGTACATATCATACAGGATCAAACATTTGTGTATATCGTACATGTCGCTCCCTATCAAGACTTGCACTTGAAATCTTTGACGAGAAGGAATATGCGATTGAACTAGAAAATGAAGCCCAGGCAATCAAAAATGATATAGAGAAATATATGACTGTAGAAACGAATGGTCATCGTATTTTTCTAGAAGGTATTGCGTCACTTGATCTAGATGCAAAAGAGCATATGTCAGATGAGTGTTATCGTAAAGAGATGCTTGATCAAGGACTTCAGTTCTTAACTGATGTGAATCATGACGGTACTATCACATTAAGAATGCATGATGGTGAAGAATCAGACACTACATTATTGAAATATTATGGCTATGAGGCAGGAGACAGAACAACTCACTATGGACAATTCAGTTCAAGTGATGAGAATCCTACTTATAGTAAACTGAGCAGAGGGATTAAATGGGGTAACCAGTCAGGTGCAACATTCCCAGGATATATTTCAATATTGAATGGTGCAGATAATGTAGAAAACTGGAGTGGAGAAAACGGCAGATTTAAAGAATTAGAAAGACTAGCTGATTTAGATGGCAGCTGGTGGTGGTGGCCTTATAAAGTAGGGTCACCTACTGGAGATGTCACACGAATGAACAGTTGTGGTAAATGTGGATGGGCATCAGGTATCTTCTATATCTTGTTCATTACAGAATTCTTAGGAATCAACTATGATGCACCAAATAAACACTTAACTATTCATCCTAAGGAATTTATTGGAAACTTCTTCTGGGAGGATTTCCATATCGGTGAATCAAGATTTGATATCAAGGTAACTGATCAGCACATTCACATTACCAATAAAAATAGTTATTCAATTACTGTCAATCAACATGCAGTAAAGGAAGGAGAAGATTATGAATTTACTAAGTAATATCATGACTTATAAAGGAGAACGTTCTAGAGCTGTATCACCAGAAAACCCAACTGGTGAAAAAGGCAAAGCATGTATGGAAGCAAGTGCTTTAGGTCCATCAAGAAAAGGACGTGGAAGCATTAAATTACCTATGGGTGAAGAAACAGTGATTGCGGATATTAAAGGTCCAGGTATTATTAGACATATGTGGATGACAATCCGTGAAAATACTGAAAAAGGCAGCTTTGTCATGAGAGATGTTGTCTTAAGAATCTATTGGGATGGTAGTGATACACCTGCAGTAGAAGCCCCTATTGGTGATTTCTTTTGTAATGGTTTTGGCGAAAGATGTGATGTGGCCTCTTTACCAATCGTTGTGAATCCTACTGGTGGAATGAACAGCTATTTTGAAATGCCATTCGCAAAAAGAGCAGTCATCACAATGACAAATGAACATCCAAAAGATATTACATCATTCTTCTATACAATTAATTATGCTGAAGTTGATGCTTTACCTGAGAATTGTTTATATTTCCATGCTTATTGGCGTAGAGAACGTCAGACTGAACTTGCAAAAGACTATGTCATCTTAGATGGTGTAAAAGGTAAAGGCTACTATGTAGGTACTTACCTTGGTTTAACTGCATTAGAAAGATATTGGTGGGGTGAAGGAGAATTCAAGTTCTACCTAGATGGTGATGAAGATTATCCAACAGTTTCATCAACCGGTTCAGAAGATTATTTCGGTGGTGCCTGGGCATTCCATCAGAAAGATGAACTAGGAAGACCTTCAGTGAAACCATATTCTAACTTATTTTTAGGGTATCCATTCTATTCAACAAAGGATAAGACAAGAGAAAGATTTGAAACAGGTAAGTTGAACGCTGTTCATGCTTTTGGTAATGACAGCCTTCCTCGCCATGGCTTATACAGATTCCATATCTTAGACCCAATTGCGTTTGATGAAGACATCAAAGTCACATTACAGCAGATTGGTAACGATGATCTTGCATTATATGAAAGACAAGATGATGTTTGTACAGTTGCTTATTGGTATTGTGATCATAAGGAAGGATTCGATAAAGAATTCCCAAATAGAAGAGCAAGACTCCCAAGATAGTCAGACAGGAAGATATCCCTATATCTTCCTTTTCATGCGTGTTGGCATTAAATTGTTTTCTAACAGTTTTCAAGTTATAATTAATTAAGAGCAAGGAGGTATCATGATGGATGTAAAAGATAAGGTTTATATATCACTTCAAGAATGCTTAAATGAGTCTGAAAAGATTCCTACATCTCAGATTGCAGACAATCTACATTTAAGTAGACAGATTGTGACGCATTATTTAAATCAGCTTTTTGATGAGGGAAAAGTAAAGAAAACAGATACAAGACCGACTTACTGGTATATTGAAAAAGAAGAACAGAATGCACCTGTCGAAGAAGAATTAGATTCAGAAGTATTTGATTCTATGATTGGTGCAACAGGAAGTCATAAGAAAATAGTAGAAATGTGTAAAGCATCTGTTTCTTATCCACCTAATGGTCTTCCTATTCTTATTATTGGTGAAAGTGGTGTAGGTAAAAGCTATATCGCAAAACTCATCTGTAAGCATGCATTACAGACAGGAAGTATTGATAAAAAAGCACCTTTTGTCGTGTTGAATTGTGCAGATTATGCAAATAACCCTGAACTTCTTTCAGCTACATTACTTGGTTATAAGAAAGGAAGCTTTACAGGGGCTGATTCTGATAAGACGGGATTACTTCAAGAAGCAGATGGTGGTTATCTTTTCTTAGATGAAGTACATCGTTTATCATTTGAGAACCAGGAAAAGTTATTTGTATTTATGGATACAGGTAAATATCGTCCTCTTGGTGATTCTAAATGGAGAAATTCAAACGTACGATTCATATTTGCGACAACAGAAAACCCTCAGGAAGTCTTATTAGAAACATTCAGAAGAAGAATTACATTACAGATTACTATTCCTAACATTACAGAACGCCCTTTACAGGAACGTATAGAACTCATAGAAACATTCTATAAAGAAGAAGCAGAAAAGATTAAAAAGAACCTCACTATTTCTAGTGGTGCTGTTAAAATGCTTTGTTTCTCTAAGTTCCCTGGTAATATTGGGAGATTAAGAAATTTAATTCAGGTCAGTTGTGCAGAAGCTTATTTCAAACACGGTAAAGAAGACAATCTTCTTATTTCTGAAGCAGAACTTATTCATGCAGGGGGAGATATACCTGTCAATACAACCGGATTTCAGACTGAACGTAATATGGAAATATCCATTCTATGGAATCACCCTAAAGAATATATCCATCAGGAATACTATGATGAATATCATATTGAAATCATCAATCTCTTTCATAAGATAGAGACTGCATCATGGAGCCAGATTGACCAGCTCTATTTGAATTTCCGCGCAATTTTAAGAAAGATTAATCCTACACATAACAACTTAACAGAACAGCGTTTCTTTACGCAGATTTGTAAAGATATATTGATTCGCTATGGTGTAAAGATGAATGATTCATGTGGTAAAGAATTGTATATTCTTTATGCAATATTCAATCAAATGCGCATTGATAAGGAACAGGAATGGAAACTTAAAGCATATTTTGAACAATCATGCCCTAGAGCTTTCTATGTTGCAAATCGCATCATTATTGAACTAAAGAAGTATGAATTACAGTTAGAAGATAATCTTGCTTTCTTATTTGCGTTAGCTATTCATGAATATATCAGTGAATCTCTTGAATTAAATGGTCTTATCGCAGCACATGGTGATACAACAGCATCTAGTATTGCGAAGGTTGTCAATCAGGCATGTGGTACCTTTATTATGGAAGGCATTGATATGCCTATGGATACAACGCTTGATCAGACTGTAGAAAAAGTACAGAACTATCTTCTGAATTCTGCCAAGGGTAAAGGATTAATCTTACTTGTAGATACAGGGTCATTAAGCAGTATGTATTCAAAAATAAAAAATAACTTATCTGGTGATTTATTGATTATTAATAATGTTTCTACGGCTATTGCATTAGATGTCGGTTTAAAGATGCTAGGTCATGGTTCTTTTGAACAAATTGTAGAAAGCACAAAAAAGATTAACAGCTTTGATGTTCAGTTCTTTGAAGGATTATCTAAGAATAAGAATATTCTTATTTCATGTATGTCCGGTGTAGGTATCGCAGAAAAGATACAGGAAATCATGAAGAAGACATTAGGAGAGTGTGGCCTTGATTTTGTGACTATGGAATATAAGAAACTCTTAGATTTACTCAATGAAGATGAATCTAAGAATTTTGATCAGACTCTTATGATTTTAACAACATCTCCTCTTCATGATGGTATTTCAACACCCTGGCTGAGTGTTTATGATATATTAGATGGCCATGGTGAAGAAAACCTATGGAATGCATTAAAAAGTGTAGTTACACCAGAACAATTTGAAGCATTGAAGAATGAATTTGTAAGATTCTTTACAATCGAGGGTATTGTCAGCAGATTACAGTTCCTCAATCCTACAGTTGTTATTCAGGATGTAGAAATGATTCTTCATCGCTATCAGGATTACTATAAGATGGAGATGTCAGGTCATATAAGATTGAATCTTTATATGCATATCGCATTTATGTTTGAACGCTTAATGACTGCAGATGATACGGATGATGAAGAAGAACCTACGAATCCAGCACAGAAAGAGTTTTATCGTATATCAAAAATTGTTTTCCAGGATGTAGAAAAGAAATATCGTATTCATATAGATAATTATGAATTATCTATATTGTATGAATTATTGAACAAAGTTATTAAGGAGCCAATAGGCTTAGATGAAGCTTGAACTTAAACAAGGTCAAAAACATCAAATATATCAGAAACAGATTGAAAAGAATCAGATCTTACAGATGGACGTCCAACAACTTCTTGCCCACATAGAGAAGATTTCTTTTGAAAATCCATTAATAGATACTGATGATATGATAGAAAGTACTTCTGATATAGGAAAAGAATTTGATATCGATGGTCTTTCAAGAAAATCAGAACAGACTTTAATGGAAAACATTCACTGGCAATTAATAAACAAGGATATAGACAATAAAGAATTAGTAGAATCTCTTGTAGAGTTATTAGATGATAATGGATATCTACGTCTCTCAATTCAAGATATTTGTATTTATCTAAAATGTGATGAGAAAGAATATATAGAAGCTAAAAATGCATTATCCAAGCTAGATCCTCCTGGACTTGGTGCAGCCACTTTAAAGGAATGTCTTCTTCTTCAATTAGAGCGCCTCGAAGAAACAGAAGATATTTATAAGACAAAACAACTTATTGAAGAATGCTTAGAAGATCTTTCAAAAAGTCATTATCATGCCGTTTCTAAGAAACTTGGCATATCACAAAACAAAGTAAGAGAACTACTACAAATCATCCTAACGTTAAATCCTCGTCCAGCCAGTAGCTTTAGTTCTTCTATTGAAGTCAATTATCCTGTACCAGATATAATAATCAAGGATAATGCTGTACAATTAAATCCAGTAATCTATAAGGATATAAACATCAATACAGGCTATTTATCTCTTGAATCAGAAAGTAAAGAAACTAAGAAATATATAGAATCTAAACTAAGACAAGTTTCCTGGCTGCAACAATGTCTCATCCAAAGAAAGAATCTAATATATGATATTGCGGTCTTTTTACTAGACTATCAACAAGATTTCTTTATGAATGGAGGTTCTTGCCATCCACTTCTGCAAAAAGATTTAGCTATGTTACTTGGAGTACATGAATCTACAATCAGTAGAGCTATTAAGGATAAATATATATATTGTGATAAGGGCTTTATTCTTCTAAGTGATCTCATTCCAAAGGGAACAGAAGACAACTCTGTTGATTCTATCAAAGAAACAATCAAAGAAGTTATTGATAATGAAGATAAGAAAAAGCCTTTAAGTGATCAGAAAATCACCAATCTCTTAAAAGATAAAGGTATTGAAATATCTAGAAGAACAGTAGCCAAATATCGTTCAGAATTAAATATACCAGATGCATCTGGTAGAAAGTACATAAAAAAGTAGAACTGTTATATGTTCTACTTTTTTATTAGCCATTCTTTAATTCTATTTTGTGAAGTATCTACATCACTACCTCTGATTGCAATACCTTTCATTACTTCTGCATATTTCTGAATGTCTGATTCAGTAGAAGTGAGTCCTGATCCTTCATGTGTACAAAATGGATGGACTTTCTTACCGCTCCAATCAAAACTTTCCAAGAAAGTATAGACAGCCATAGGCATAGTGCCCCAATAATTAGGATAACCCAGATATATTTCATCATAATCATCAATACTCTCAAGCATATTCTTCAGCTTAGGTCTTACATTATTTTTTAAATCATCTTTCGCTTCTTTAACACATGTATCATAATCAGCTGAATATGGATGATTCTGTTCAATTTTATATAACTCAGCACCTATCATATCTGCAATCATTTTTGCAGCTTTTTCCGTATTTCCTACTTCTATATATTTTTTTGTACCACCAAAATAATTCTCATCCGCTCTAGAATAATAAGCTACTAATTTCTTCATCTCATAATCCTCCTATATCTAGGATAACAGTCGGTAGGTACTCTCGGTCAATTGTTTTTTTTTGGTAATGACTATGTATCACGTATTCTACTTTCTGTTGTGTTAATAACTAGAAATCCATCAAACAGATCTTAATAGACACACACCACTGATCATAATCAGCCTCATAACATGAATACACTCTTGCATGAAGTATCTTACCCGCATCCATTAATCTAGCAAAAACACTATTATCCTTCTTTGGAATATACCCAAGTTTTTCCCTATCTGTAGTCATCACCTTAATCGCATTACTATCATATTTATTATCTGCTTCTCTTTCTAATAGAAGAGGTACATTCTTCTCAAGTCCTTTAAATACATCTTGATTATCTACATAACGTGTTCCTGCAATATCAGTAAAAGATAAGAATATTTCATTCATTAAAGGCATAATCACATTCTCTATACCATTCATTTGTACAGCTTCTAAAACCATATTTCTCATCTTGCTCATAAGTGCTCCTCCTAACATGCATGCATGACTTTTGTAAAACTATGATATTGTTTATTTAAATCATTTCTATATGATCTATATTTCAATATTTCCTTCTTCAGACTCTTTTCTTTTTCTTGAGGTGAGTAAGGTGGTTGGTTGACATAAAAATCAATTTCTTCTTTTATACTATTTATTCTGATCATGAGATAGATAATATCTATATTATGTCTTGTAGAATGTGTCTCATAATCCACCAGTGCCTCTATATTCATCAATTCTTTTAAATCATTATATCTATATGAATCAATGGAACGTTCCCACAAAGGATGTTCTTTATCTATTCTTTTGATGATTCTCTTAAATATCCTCTTTGCCTGTTTCATTCCATCAGTATTAAGAGATTTCTTTATTCTTTGTTTATGATTCCTTAAAATCTCTAACTGATGCATATAATCTTCTTTCACAGCATCTATGTAACTGTCTATTTCTTCTTTATATATCTTGATATGAAGATTATTGCACCTTTGACAATAGGCAAGTCTTTTCTTTAAGAAAATGCATTCAATCATGAGGCCATAATATTCTTTATACAAATTTCTAAACATCTGATAATATTTCTTCTCATTCTCTTCAACATTATTCTTTAACTCATCTCGTTTAATAATCAAGCTTCTGTATAAATCAATTAAGTATTCTTGAGTAACAGGTGTATGTTCCATAATCTATCCCTCCTTAACTACATAATACTACTTTTACTCAAACAATGTTTTAAGTATCTTTCCTATAAAGTATCTTTTTAGGCGTTCAAATATTTTTTTGTGTAATGACTATGTACCACATATTAACTATCTTGCTATGTGAATAAAAAAGACAGAGAGTCACTCCCTGTCTACAATACTTTATAAATTGCTTCACTGACACTACTTACTACATCATTGACCTGTAACTTAATATCTTCAGGAGGAAAATATAAGTAACTAAATATATCGATTATTGTGATTAAATGTGATCAAATCTACTCAAAGGAGAGTTTTAAAATGAACACATCAAATTTCACGAATTATAAACCAAAGGATTTTTCTAAACTTTTAGGCGTATCTGTATAACGTTGGGATAGAGAAGAAACTTTATAGGCAAACCGAATTATAACTAATAGGCGTTATTGCACTTATGATCAGTATTTGCTAAATCAAGTTGTACTTTTAAGATTTTGTAATGTGTAGGGAATTATTGTAGAGCAGTGTATTGAAGGTTATGGAAACCCTGTAACGATTTATTGGATGAAGTAATGGAAAAAAATAAAACCGCAATTTGAATATCTGCAAACCATATGTTAGTGAAAATTAAATTTCATAAACACCTATTAAACGGCGTTTTCGAGATTAAACCTAGTGCATGGATTTTCTATTTGTTCTATAATTAGATTAGAAACCGGATGGAGCTGAGCTATAACCACATGTCAAATAAAGTATTAAGGCCTAAGAAGGATTCTATCTATCAGTTAACCCAGAAATGTCTATTCCAGTAGTATTGAGAACTGTATTGAATTCTTCAAATTCATAAAATGATCTGGTAGCTTTTTATGTGATTTTTACGGATGTTACAGCATCATTCGCTGCATTCAGACACTATTTTTCAGAGCTGTAAGCTTCTGTTAGGTGTTTTCCTTTTCTTTAATGAAAATAAAGGAATTAATGATAATATCACAGGGGTATATCATTGATATTTCTGCTCCACATTTTTCTTAAATCGTTACCTGTAGATTATGGGTATTCAAAAACTGTAATAGTAACCAATAAAGATAGATTTATCAGATTGGGTTATGACTAGTTTGAAAAGAGTTCTGTAAGAAGTCTAATGCAACCATAGTGGTAGTAAACAAAGGATATTGTTTCAATACCCCATGCGTTCTCCTGCAGGCTGTATGAACTTCGCAAGTATAAAAGACAGATAGAAAGGGATGAGGAAATTGCTGAAGAGCTTCAAGACGGAAATAAATCCGAC
>ENA-OUQP01000954-OUQP01000954.1-human-gut-metagenome-genome-assembly--contig:-NODE-954-length-22601-cov-4.905615_pt1 | contig 22601 bp, 13 predicted proteins | sample MGYA00237951_ERZ548836 | MGnify/ENA primary metagenome ERZ548836 (study PRJEB26490, sample SAMN05194702) | human gut metagenome | biome: terrestrial biome; feature: human-associated habitat; material...
GTAGTGACTACAGTTAATTAAAAATATTTATCATAGGAGGGATTAAAGTGAAATATACTGAAAATCAACTTTCACATATGGCCTCACCAATTGGAAAAACGGAGAGTGAAAAATGTAAAAATGCAATTAAAATGATTCGTGATGCTATGAAAAGATTAAGCTATACAGATGATGGAAAAGAAATTCAAAAATATGCAGAAGATTCTTTTGCGTATTCTTTGAATTTACGCCAGAAATCTACAAATAAAAATATAACTATTTTAGTTCAAGGATCATATGCTAATAAGACGAATATTCCAAGTGAAAGTGATGTTGACGTTGCTATAATTTTAGAATCAACTTTCACATCACGTTATCGTGAAGGGGCAAGTAGAAATGATTATGGTTTTAGTGAAGGAACATTTTCAATAATTGAATTAAAAGATGAGGTTGAAAAGGTTCTGTATGAACATTTTGGCATAAATTTTGTTGAACGTCATGACAAAAGTATTAAAGTATATGGAAACACATATAGAGTTGATGCAGATGTTGTTCCAGCGTATAGATATCGTGACTATTACAAAGATTTATATAACAATAAAGATAATTATACAGGAGGTATTGAAATAAAGCCGGATAGTGGTGGTAGTATTATAAATTATCCTGAACAGCATATCAAAATGGGAATTGAAAAGAATAAAGCTACAAAATTTAATTTTAAGAAATGTGTGCGAATTGCTAAAAGTATAAGAGAGGATATGGAACGATTTGGCTATAGAATTTCTGATAAAATTTCTTCATTTGGTATTGAGTCACTTATTTGGAATGTAGATGATTTGGCATTTACAAAATATTCAAGTATATTACGTTTTACGTTTGATGAGGTATTAACTTTTTTGGTCAATGATTTTGATAACTTTATTCATTATACTGAAGTAAATGGTATAAAACCACTTTTTACTGATTTAGATACACTACAGGCATATCAAAATTTTATATCAGAAATGAAATACTTTTTTGAATACTCTATACAGGAGAGTTAATTGATATGAATGATTCTCAAAAAAGAATTATTAGTATTTGTGTGTGGCTTACAATTATTCTTTTTTCAGTTAGATGTGTTATTTCTTGGAACACAGTAATTAACGGAATAGCATTATACGATGTATATGGTTATGCCGGAGAAGCTGTTAGTGTAGGGGTTGTTTTGACAGGATTGTATGAAAAATACTTATGGAGAATTAATCCGTTTGAAAGCACTCCCAAATTAGCAAAAAAGTATCGTGGTTATTTCAAATCAAGTTATGATCAAAAAGAAAGAAAAGCTATTCTTGAAATTCATCAAACTTTGCTTTCTGTTCAAGTAACACTTATTTCTGGTGAAAGTAAGAGTAATTCAATAGCAGCATCAATTAATGAAATTTTTGGAGAAAAACAATTGATATATTGCTATCTAAATACGCCAAAATCAGAATATAGATATAGAAGTGAAATTCATTATGGAACAGCTAATTTAACAATTTCTAATTTTAAAGAACTTAAAGGGCATTATTATACAGATCGCAAAACTGTTGGTGATATGTATTTTAAAGCGGATTGAAAATAGAAAAATTAAAACTATTATAATTTATAAATGATATAAACAAACTGTAAATACGTTTGGGTAATGTTAGAAATATGATATATTAGGTATTTAAAGAATCATACTGATTTTGAATTCGATTGTTTTATCAGTATATATAGTATTACACAAAATTTATTGTAACGGAGAGGTTCGGTATGGCTATAGAAGATATAAAAAAAGAATTAGAAGAAAGGTTTGCTGAACCTTTGGATGAATTCTATAAAAGAAGAATTATATTCTGGAATGATGAAGATAGAGACTTTGAAGAAGAAGTCACTCATTTAACGTTATCAAACGCTAAAGTGATAATGTTAAATGAAACAAATCAATTTGCTTCTAAACAGTTATTATCAAGTACTGATCAAGAATCAAATTATCTTGTATATAACCCATTAACAGATGATCCAGAACATGATTGGTTCTTAGATATTAAATTATACAGTGAAGAATATCGTGCAGACCAGATATCTCGCTGGATGCAGGATATGAAGGTTGCGAATGTACAGGAACTACGTAAAGAAATCGAACAGTATAAAGGCTTCTTTAATGCAGCAAATAGACGTAAACGCATAACTGCATTTGATGGTACTATTGATAAGAAAACCACTCTTTATATGTCCATCCTTTCTGCTATATGTAATATAAAAGAAAGAAAACCAGAAAGCATTATTAAAGAAGTATTACTAGCAGGTAATGATTTAAATAATGAAATTAAGATGGACTTATTAAAGTATGGTGCAACTGATATGTTCTGGAAGATGGTACATAGTACCACAGGTTTTAATGCATCTAAAAATATTGATAATTTAATGGATCATATTGTCTTAAGCGCTATTTCAAGAACTATATCTAGTGAAGTATTATCTGGACTAGAAGAAAGATACTCTGATATTCATAGTGGATTTTGTTATGATATGATCTTTAGTTGGATTCATGGTAGTGACCAAGATACATTTAAACCTATTAGTGATTTTGTGACAGCTGATTTAAATCTATTAGATAGATTTAATAAGTTTGAAATAGAATATTTGATAGATACAGATGTATTACCTGCTATTGATGAAGTTATTCTCTCTAAGTTAATGCATTACATTATCTCTCAAAATATAAGTACAGATACTATTATGAGTACTGTGGAAAAGAGAAGAACATCTGCTTGGTATGAAAACTATTCTTATTTTTATGAGGGTATTTATCAAGTTGCGTTAATGAATAGATTCTATGAAACTCATTTAAATAGTTTCCATCACGTTAATGCTAAAGATATGTGGGATACATATACATCTGATTATTATCAGATGGATACATACTACAGAGAATTCCACAATGCTTTCTCTAATTGCTTACAAGTAACACATCCATCACTAGATGATGATTTTAAAGACCTAGCAGATTATGTAGAAAAAGAATATAAAAATTGGTATTTAGAAAAATTAGCTTCTAATTGGAATAAAGTAATAGAGAAGGATTTAAGTACCACAGGGCATATTACAGGTATTGCACAACAAACAGATTTCTATAGAGATATTGTAAAGAAAGTAGATGGTAAGGTATTTGTTATTGTATCTGATGCTATGCGTTATGACGTTGCATATACTCTTGCAAGACAATTAGAACTAGAAACTAATGCAGATGTAAAAATAAGTGCACAGCAAGGTATATATCCAACTATTACTAAATTTGGTATGGCAGCATTATTACCACACAAGAAACTAGAAACAGTTGTACAGAACGAATCTATTAAAGTATTAGTAGATGGTCATACAAGTGAAATGAGTGATAGAGATGGCATACTAAAGAGTTATAGTGAAAATAGTATAGCTTTAAAATATAAAGATATCATTGGTATGAAAGTTGATGAGAGACGTAATGCTATTAAGGGAAAAGATATCATTTATATTTATCATGATAAGATAGATGCTTCAAGTCATAACGATGAAAGTACAGTCTTCGATGCATGTACAAATACTGTCCAGGAATTAAAGAATTTAGTAAATATTATTTGTGGTAGTTTAAATGGCGTTAATGTCATTATTACTTCAGACCATGGGTTCTTATATACATATAAAGGATTGAATGAAGAAGATAAAATGGAACGTTCTTCATTCAAGAAAGATATTATTGAACAGGGACGTCGTTACGTAATAACAGATGATCAAGCTGATCCAGACTTTTTAATGCCAGTAAAAGGTATTTACAATGATTCCAATATGCTAGGATTTGCGCCTAGAGAGAATATACGTATTAAAGGTGCTGGTGGTATTAACTTTGTACATGGTGGCACAAGTTTACAAGAAATATGTGTACCAGTTATTGAATATAAATTCTTAAGATCAGGTTATAAGGCACTTAAACTTAATAAAGATAAATATGATACTAAGACAGTACCTATCGCATTACTATCTTCTAATAGAAAGATAAGTAACATGATCTTTAATTTAAGTTTCTATCAAAAGGAACCTGTTAAGGATAACTATGTAGCATGTACATATATTGCTTTTATTGAAGATTCTTTAGGTAGAGAAGTAAGTGATAGACAAAAGATTATTGCGGATAAGACAAGTACTATCGCAAAAGATAGAGAGTTTAAATGTACATTTAACTTAAAGTCTCAGAAGTTTGATAGTAAGGATAGCTATTATCTTGTGATTATTGATGAAGAAGGTAAACAGGTACCTATAAAGGAAGAAGTACATATTGATATTGCAATGGCTATTGATGAGTTTGATTTTTTTAGTTAATTAAAAGGGCTTAAGGCCCTTTTACATGGAGTGTATGGTAAATAATCAGGTTCAATTCCTGATCATTCCATCAAGTATATCGTATTATTTAGGAGGTTCTTATGACAAATCGAGACGAAATAAAAACGAAGTTACGTGATAATTTTGCTGGTAGAATAGTAAGAAAAGACCTTACTAAAAAGATAAAGGAAGGTGCTAATGTTCCTGTTTATGTACTTGAATTCTTATTAGGACAATACTGTGGTTCTGATGATGAAGAAATCATTGAACAGGGAATAAACAAAGTTAAGAAGATTCTATCTGATAACTTTGTAAGACCTGATGAAGCACAAAAAACATTATCTACATTACGTTCAAAAGGCTTCTTTACAGTCATAGATATAGTTACTATCAATCTTAATATACGAAAAGATAGATATGAAGCTGAATTCTCTAACTTAGGAATAAAAGAGATTCCTGTATCAGAAGAATATCCAGAAAAGTATGATAGGTTATTATGTGGTGGTATTTGGTGTATTGTTCAATTAGAGTATGAATATGATGAAGAAGATAAGTTCTCAAGTCCTATTAAGATTGCTAAATTGAATCCAATACAGATGCCACATGTTGATATCAATGAACTAAAAGAAGGACGTAAAGCATTCACTAAGAACGAATGGATTGATGTCATATTACGTTCTATTGGAATGGAACCTGATCAATTAAACGAGAGAGAAAAGTGGTTATTACTATTACGTTTAGTACCACTTATAGAGAATAATTATAACTTATGTGAATTAGGTCCTAGAAGTACAGGTAAATCACATGTATATAAGGAAATATCTCCAAACAGCATTCTAGTATCAGGTGGTCAAACTACTGTCGCTAATCTGTTCTATAATATGGGTAAAAGAACAATAGGCTTAGTAGGTCTTTGGGATTGTGTTGCTTTTGATGAAGTAGCAGGTATTAAATTCAAGGATAAAGATGGTATCCAAATTATGAAGGATTACATGGCATCAGGTTCTTTTGCTCGTGGTAAAGAAGAGAAAGCAGCCAGTGCATCTATGGTATTTGTAGGTAATATTAACCAGAGTGTAGATGTATTATTAAAAACATCTTCTCTTTTTGATCCTTTCCCAGCAGAAATGGGTACAGATACAGCTTTCTTAGATCGTATACATTGTTATTTACCAGGTTGGGAAGTACCTAAGTTTAGACCAGATCATTTTACTGATGACTATGGTTTTATTACGGATTACTTTGCTGAATTTATCCGTGAACTAAGAAAAACACAGGAAAGTGATGCTTTAGATAAATACTTTAAACTAGGTAAGAACTTAAACCAACGAGATACTATAGCTGTAAGAAAAACAGTATCTGGTTTAGTTAAACTTGTATATCCTAATGAAGATTATACAAAAGAGGAATTAGAAGAAATTCTTCGTATAGCTTTAGAAATGCGTAGACGTGTAAAAGAACAATTAAAGAAAATTGGTGGTATGGAATTTTACGATGTGAATTTCTCTTACATGGACAATGAATCATTCGAAGAGAAGTTTGTATCAGTACCAGAACAAAGTTCTAGTACTCTTATTCCAGATGGTATATGTAGTCCAGGACAGGTTTATACTGTATCTCTTGGAAAGTCAGGAATGATTGGATTATTTAGATTAGAATCACAAATTTTACCAGGTACTGGTAAGTTAACATGTAATGGAATAGGTGCAGATAGGGAAGCTAGAGAAAGTACTCAAAATGCATTTAATTATTTGAAGGCCAATAGTAATCATATTAGCCAGTCTATTAGTACAACAAATAAGGATTATATTATCCAGTATCAAGATTTACAGGGTATTGGTATGACAAATAAGTTGTCTTTATCTACTCTAATAGCATTATGTTCTATAGCTTTGAATAAGCCTACATTAAGTTCCATGGCAGTGTTAGGAGATATTAGTGTAAGTGGTACAGTATCAAAAGTAGATAATCTTGCGAATACTTTACAAGTATGTTTGGATTCTGGTGCAAAACGAATATTATTACCTACTGTTTCTGCTGTAGATATAGGAACAGTACCTTCTGAATTGATAGGTACGTTTAATTTGGTGTTCTATCAAGATGTGAGTGATGCAGTGTTTAAGGCGTTAGGAGTTGAATAAGCGAAGCTTTTTGAAAAGGAGGAAAAGATAATGGAACCTACTAAAATAATAGAAATTCTGAATCAAATCCCTGGCTTTTCAAACTGTGTTTCTTCAATAGTCGGGGCTATTATGACAGCAGTCTTTTTAAGAAGAAACACTAAAACACAAGAATTTGAAAAGATTAAGGCAAATAAGTTTGGTGAAGTAGCTGATGATTTAGTTGAATCAGGAAAAATGACTTTGACTGAATATTATAAAACCAAAAATTTCTTAAAAATAGCAGAAATGGCAGATAGCATGGTTCAAAAGAAAAGAAATAACTCAATTGATAAGCAATATAGCTTTGATTGGTTTATTAGATATTATGAAGCATCTGGAAATATTAGTGATAAAGAAATGCAAATTTTATGGGCCAAGATATTAGCTGGAGAAATAGAGAAACCCTCTTCATATTCTTTAAGAACGTTAGATGTATTGAGAAATATAAGTAAAGAAGAAGCAGAACGTTTTGTTAAAATATGCAATGCTGCTATTAAGATTGAATCTGGAAAATATGCAATTCCTGCCGATCATGATTATATTTCGAAGAATAATATAAATTATTCAGATATTTTGATGTTAGAGGAGATTGGATTAATTAATAGTGGTTCTGGTATTTACATAAATGATGATCTAGAAAGTGATACTGAATCTAAGCTTTATATGTATGGCAGTTTGATAGTAAAAGCTATTGCAAGCGAAAAAAGGAAATTTTCACTTAGAGTATATCCTTTTACAAATGTAGGTAATGAATTGGCTACTTTAATCGATAGAGAAAGTAATGAAGAAAATTTTCTAAACTTGTGTAAAAAATTACAAGATAGTAATCCAGGAGTATTAATAACGGTTCATAGAATAATTCCATCACAAATTGAAGACATAATTTGTGAAGATGAGAATCTTTTAGATAGTATGAAAGATTCAGATTAAGTGTTTATGATAAGGAAAATTTAAAATGCATTTATGTTTTCTATATGTTTTTTGTGGCTTGCAGTTTCTTAAATGATTAACTAGACTTTATTGATTATATGATATGTTGGTACGAATAAAGAACTAGCATATTATTTAAGAGAACGTATAAAGTAGAGGATAACTAACATGAGAGAAGAAACAGTAAATAGAATTAGAAAATTCACAGAAGATAGAGACTGGGATCAATTCCATTCACCAGCTAATCTAGCTAAGTCTATAGTAATAGAAGCAACAGAACTATTAGAATGTTTTCAGTGGTCTGATGATAATTATGATTTACAGCATGTTAAAGAAGAACTTGCTGATGTAATTGTATATAGTCAGAATTTATTAGATAAACTAGGATTAGATGCTGATGATATAGTGAATATGAAGATGAGTCAGAATGAAGCAAAGTACCCTGTAGAGAAGGCTAAGGGTAAGAGTGATAAGTATACCGAACTATAAGATGTAATGATACTGTAAGTATAATTTGATATATAAGTATAGAAAGATGATATCGATGAGTATCATCTTTTTCTGTGCTTAGAAATAAAAAACAGAAAGCACAATTGTACTTTCCGTAATGTATCTTATACGATTAAAATTGCTTTTAAAGAAGTAGTGAATTCTTCTCTAATATCTTGTATTTGATGAAGACACCATTGAATACCACATCCATAACATATATGTTCAAGGACGTTATAAATAACTAAAGGATCATTTCTATTTGATATTTGATTTGCTTTTTGTGCTTTAAGAATTAAGTCAATTACGACTTCTTTTAAAGCATCTATTTCATTGAATGTACCTTTATTCTCTTTTAGGTTAGATATGTATAGCTGACAATATAATTCCTGCTGGAATTGAAGCATGTGTGCAATGATGAGGTCAAAGGCATCAATAATTTGTTGTACATAATCAGTATGTGTTTCTGCATTTAATTTTAACTCATCAATTTTTTCATTAATATCATCAAAGAAGAATGAAAGTAATTCCTCTTTTGAATCAATATAACGGTAGAATGTTGTTTTTGTAATAGAACAAGCAGCACAGATATCATTGACTGTGGTCTGATCATAACCATTCTCCATAAATAATTTATAGGATGTATTAATAATTGTATTCTTTAAATCTTTGTACATTTTTTATCACCTTTTACACTATAGCATAAAAACATAAAAAAAGATTGTGAATTATTAAATATTGACAATAAAGCGGTTACATTATAAAATGTTACCGAGGTAACAAAAAAGGAGAATAGGATATGAGTTATGAAAAATTATTTACACCATTTAAAATTGGAAAAATGGAAGTAAAGAACAGATTAGTTATGTCTACAATGGGGACAAATAGTGCACTAGCTAATGGACGTAAGACAGACAATGAAATTGATTATTTCATTGAAAGAGCTAAAGGTGGAGTAGGTATGATTATCATGGGATGTCAACCACTTAATGAAAAAATTGCTCAAGGGTCTATGGAAGGATACATGGATAGTTTTACTGTATTGCCATCTCTTACAAGTGTATGTGATGGGGTACATCGTTATGGTGCTAAGATTGTTTGTCAGTTAACACCAGGTACAGGTAGAAATGCATTTCCAGATACTTTAGGAAATCCACCAATGTCAGCATCTGAAATTCCATCAGCATTTGATCCAAACTTAATGTGTCATGCTCTTACAAAAGAAGAGATTGCTCAGATGATGAATGATTTTAAATTTGCTGCAGGTGTAGCAATGGACGCAGGTTATGATGCAATTGAAATTCATGCTCATGCAGGATATTTAATTGATCAGTTCTTATCTCCAGTATGGAATAAGAGAACAGATGAATATGGAGGAACTCCAGAGAAAAATACACGTTTCGCAAAAGACATTTACCATGCAATACGTGAAGTGGTAGGACCTGATGTACCTATTTTATTTAGAATTTCTTTAGATCATCGTTTTAATGGCGGTAGAGATTTAGAATACAGCATGAAGATTCTTAAAGAACTAGAAAAAGAAGGTATTGATGCATTCGATATTGATGCTGGATGTTATGAAACATTAGATTATATATTCCCACCTGCTTATTTAGGTGAATCATGCATGTCATATGTATGTGAAGATGCAAGAAAAGCTGTGAATGTTCCTTTAATTAATGCAGGAACACATAATCCAGATAGTGCATTAGAATTAATTGAAAGTGGAAATGCTGATTTTGCTTCTTTTGGCAGAGCACTTATTGCTGATCCAATGATGCCTAAGAAACTAATGAAGAATCATAGTGAAGATGTAAGACCTTGTTTAAGATGCAATGAATACTGTATTGGTCGTATTTGGAATCATCATACAAAACTAGGATGTGCTGTTAATCCACAGGCTATGGAAGAAGTAAGATTCAAACTTGAAAAAACTGAAGATCCACAGAATGTTGTAGTTATTGGTGGTGGTCCTGGTGGTATGGAAGCTGCTAGAGTAGCTGCTTTAGAAGGTCATCATGTTACTTTATTTGAAAAAGAAGATCATTTAGGTGGTACTATGGGAGATATCTGTACAGCTCAGTTCAAATCTAATATTAAGAAATTAACTGAATGGTATAAAGTACAGTTAAGTAAACTTCCTGTGGATATTCATCTTAATACTACAATTACCGGTGAAGAAGATATTCTAAAAACATGTGATGCGATTATTGTTTCAACAGGTGCAACACCTTTTACTCCTTCAATTCCTGGTATTGATGGTAAAAATGTTGTGAATATTGTAGCAGCACATAGAGATGAATCACTTATAAAAGGTGATAAGATTGTAATCTGTGGTGGAGGAGCATCAGGCTTAGATGGTGCTATTGAAATTGCTGAAGAAATGCATAAAGATGTAACTGTTGTAGAAATGCTTCCTGAAATGGGTAAAGACGTATTCTTTATCAATAAGATTTCATTATTTAATAAATTAACTGAAAACAATGTTAATCTTATGACAAATACGAAAGTAACAGCTGTTGATGAAACAGGATTAACTGTTGAAGAAAACGGCATTGAAAAGCATATTGAAGCAGATACAGTAATCTCAGCTTTTGGTATGAGACCTAATACAACTCTTTCAGATTTATTAAAAGAAAAGTATCCAATGAAAACTAGAGCAGTTGGAGATTGTGATAAATTAGGAAAGATTGGTGAAGCTGTAAGAGAAGGCTTCTATGCAGCAAGCAGTTTAGATTAGTGTTTTGCTGTTCTACTAGGTAGTAGATATATAAGTAAAATAATATAAGTGGCCGAGTGAACCACTCTGCCTTAATTAAATGAATATGCAAAAGGGAACAATCAGATTTGGTTGTTCCCTTTAGTCATTATATATACAGTGAGATATATTAATAGTTTGCGTATAGTATGTGTGTATTTACTTTTGTGAATTTCAACTGATATTAATTCTGATTATGTTGACCAAGTGTTCCGATATGCCTGACCAACAATTCCGATAAGACTGTTCAACTAATTGATTTATATGCAAATCCTAGAACGGTTTAACGCCCGTTCTTTTTAAAATATGAATTATTTTCATTAACCCCTCATAAAAGGCACTGTAGAACATTAATTCAACGCATCCCTTTATAAAATAGACTACAATAGAACTATAGAAAGAAGATACATCTAGAAGGGAACATCAATCATATGAAAGAAAATCACAATAAAGATAACATATTATTTAATTTCGTATTATTCAGTTTCATTGTTTCAATATTATTAGGGCTTATAATACTTATTACAGATTTCATGAAAAGTCCAATACCTAATTATCTAAAGTATGGATTTAAGACTACAGAAGTCGCAAGAATATATCAAAAAGAATATGTACCAGAAATACAAGAATATATTCAAACAAGTGATCTTCCAAATGTGACTATTAAGGTCGATCGTTGTTCATATACTGAATACAATAAAGCATATGGTGTACCTGTATATCAACTAGACTTCACTTATTCAAGTCATACAGTTGATGATTATTATGAATCAGCTATTGATTCTAAACGTGGTGCAAAAGACTTATTCTATAAGATACTAGAAGTAAACGGGAATAAGAATTATTATGAGAATGAATCTAAAATATTTTGGGATGGTGAACCTTTTGAATCAGAAGGAAGAATGGTGCTGTTTCAAGAAGATGATAGATTCATAATGAAATTATCTGGTGACAAGCATAATTATGAAATAGAAAATCAACAGTATTATGATAAGCTCACTATTGATGGTGAATTAGTATATGAACTAAAAAAAACTGGGCCAAGCACTTACACTCCATCAAAACCTAAGAAGGAATACAATAGTTATGAATCAAGTGGATCATCTAGTTCCTATAATGATGGCTATAATTCAGCAATAGATGATGGTGATTATGATCATGATAGATATCGCACGGATCCTTCTTATAGACAAGGTGTAGATGATGGTTTTGATGAAGTAGATGAAGATTATTAAGAGGTGATTTATATGTATGAAAATCTAACTAAATATTTAGATGAATTCACAGGAACAGAATTTGGTACATGGATTGTTGATGATAAGAGTGATGGAACATTAGAACATCCACTTCAGTTCCCTTTTGTAGACTATTCAATAGTTGTAGACCAGTTCATTCATGATGTCTATTCTTTTGTAGATGATCATGAAGAGATGGGATTACATAATTATATAAAAATCCTAGAAGACAATGGCATCAAATGGAGTTGGGAACCAATGGTTAAAGCAGAAGTAGATCACTTAGATGCTCAATGTATTATTGCCTTGATTTATGGTGCTATACGCGCAGATAGATTTGGTGAGGGGACATTGCTTGCATTCTTAAAAGATGGTTTAATTACAAAATGGTTAGAAAGACTAAAAACATTGGACACAGATTAAACATTCTACAATGATTTCTTTCTCAACCTAATAATAGATAAACTTATGTAAGAATCATCTATAAGTATGAAACAAGACAATTAATTAAAAAAAAACAAGACAATTAATTAAAAAAATACTTGAATAAGTATATTGAAAGTGTTATCATTTCACATGATGAAAAACGTATAGGATTGTTACTATTGAATTAGGCAAGACCAGAGTAAACCTTCTTTTTTAGAGGGGTACTTTGGTCTTTTTTGTTGGTCCTATATAGTAAAGAAAGGAAAAGGGATAATGAACAAGAAACAAGGTGTTATTGGATTAGTCGCAACGGTCATGATCGCAAATGCTGCATTTGTTGATGTAAGACCAGTCTATGCTGTAGAAAACTTAAATCTTGCTAAAGGGTGTACTGTTAATGCAAGTAGTTATGAAGTAGACTCTACATCACCAAGCAAAGCAGTAGATGGTGATATCAAGACTCGCTGGGGAACAGCACAGAATAAGGCAGACAATGAATGGATTGAAATTAATCTAGGTGGAGAAAAGACAGTACGTCAGATTAATATCAATTTTGAAAGAACTGATGATGCACAGAATATTCTAGGATATAAAGTAGAATTAGAAGAAAACGGGAAATATGTAGAAGTTTATAAAAAGACTTCTAAGGCTAAACAAGCTGAAATCATTCAGTTAGATAAAGATCATCAAGCCACTAAAGTAAAGGTAACTGTACTTTCTGCAGATGGAGGTACAATCAACTGGAAGAATGTCGGAATTAATGAAATTGAAGTCTATAGTAAGATTGTAGAAAAAGCAGATGCTACGCCTAACAAGAATCATATGGCAAATGCTACAGTCACTGCATCAAGTAGTGAAGCTGCTAAATTTAGTCCAGATAAGGTAAAAGATGGCAGTACAGAAAAAGCGAACCGCTGGGCAAGTGATTATGAAACACCAACAACTAATATCTGGTTAAATACTAAATTTGCTGGATTGACTCTCGTTAAGGAACTTAAGATTCATTTCTTTGAAAGAGATGTAGCACCAATACCATCTAACGTAAAAAGCTTTGATATTAAATACAAAGATAAAGATGGTGTAGAAAAACTTGCAAAGAGCTTTACTAATACAAAGAAGGGTGATGGTTATAATAACGAAGTTGTTGTTAAGTTCGATGAACCTATTGAGGCAAAAGAATTAAAGCTTTGTAACTTTGTTGCTGAAGCATCATCATGGAATAATGTAAGTATTGCGGAAATGGAAGTTTATTCTAACGAACAAACAGCACAGAAAGCAACACTTGACTCTGTTGTATCATCTATTGAATCTCAGAGTAAGACAATTGAAGCTGATGTAAATACATTAGATATGCCAGCTGTACCAGAAGGATTTACTGTAAGAATCAATGGTGCAGACCTTGAACAGATCATTGGTGCTGATGGCAAGATTGTTCATCCATTAGTAGATAAGAATGTAAAAGTCTCTTATGTAGTTACAGATACTGAAACTGGAAAAGAAAAGAAGACAGCTGATGTTGACTATGTTGTAAAAGGTAAGAATGGACAGTCTGTAAGTAAGAATACTAAACCTACTGTTATTCCAGAAATCCAGGAATGGCATTCTAATTCAACAGAAAAGATTTCTGTTAATTCTTTAAAGACAGTAACATATACAAATGATAAGTTAAAAGCTGTTGTAGATGAGTTCGTACGTGATTATAAAGACTTTACAGGTATTAACCTTACAGTGAAAAAAGGTGCTTCTCAGGCTAATGCATTCAACTTTGAATTAAAAGCACCAGATACTCTTCTAGGTGATGAAGGATATACAATGGATATCCAGAAAGACCGTATCAATGTGGCTTCTGTTCATACAACAGGTAACATGTATGGTATGCAGACAATTCTTCAGATGTATAAAGAAGACAATGAAGGCTATAAGATTGGTAAAATGCGTGACTATCCTCGTTTTAAGACACGTGGATTCTTATTCGATGTAGCACGTAAACCAGTTTCATTAGATATGATGAAGGAAGTTGCAAGAACAATGCGTTATTATAAGATGAATGACTTCCAGGCACACTTATCTGATAACTACATCTTCCTAGAACAGTATGGTAAAGGTGATAATGAAAATGAAGCATTTAAAGCCTATGAAGCATTCCGTCTAGAATCAGGATTATCTAATGCGAAAGGTGAAACACCTACTGCAAAAGACTATTCTATTTCTAAGAAGGACTTCAGAAACTTTATTCAGGGTGAAAGAGCACTTGGGATGAACGTAGTACCTGAAATTGATGTTCCTGCACATGCGACTTCATTCACAAAAGTATGGCCAGAATTAATGGTACAAAACAAGGTATCACCATTAAATAGAAACAGACCACTTATTGACCATCTTGATGTTTCTAAGAAAGAAACAAAAGATAAGATCAAAGAAATCTTTGATGACTATACAACAGGTGCTAATCCAGTATTTGATGGAGAAACAACTGTACATATTGGTGCAGATGAATTCTTATCAAACTATACAGCATATCGTGGATTCGTTAATGATTTAGTGCCTCACTTAAAGAAGACTAATACAGTTCGTATGTGGGGTGGTTTATCTTGGATTAAAGATAATCCAGTAACACAGATTAAGAAAGATGCTATTGATAATGTAGAAATGAACCTTTGGTCAGCTGACTGGGCAGATGGTATCGAAATGTATGATATGGGCTATAAGTTAATTAATACAATTGATGACTTTGGTTATATGGTTCCAAATGGTAGCAAAGGACGTGCTAATGCTTATGGTGACTTATTAAACGTAAATAGAATCTTCAACCAGTTTGAAGCAAATAAAGTAAGAGTCAAAGGTGGTTCTTATAAGTATGTTCCTGCTGGTGATGATCAGATGCTAGGTGCAGCATTCGCACTTTGGAGTGATAATATTGATAAGAGTGCATCAGGTTTAAGTGAATCTGATTTATATTGGCGTTTCTTTGATGCATTACCATTCTATGCAGAAAAGACATGGGCTGCGACTGGTAAGGAAAAAGGCAGTGCAGATGCTCTTGCTAAACTTGCTCAGGATAAGGGAACAGGACCTAATACAAACCCTTACTACAAGGAAAATAAGAAGGGTGAAAACTATCAGAGCTATAACTTTGATAATGGCTTAAAAGATGGTTCTGAAAACAAACGTGACCTTAAAGAAGGTAAGAATACTGAAATTAAGGATAATGCGTTAGTATTAAAAGATGGTGTAAGTTATGTTACTTCACCTATTAAAGAACTTGGTAATGGTAATAAATTATCATTTGATATTAAGTTAAAGAAACCTGCAAAACCAGGAGATATCCTATTTGAATCAGATGCTGACTACGGAACACATGATATTAGAATCATGGAAGATGGTAAGTTAGGGTTCACTAGAGAACTTTATAACTATTATTTTGACTATGAATTACCAGTAGGTAAGAGTGTAAACATTGAGATTACTACAGAACAGCAGAAGACAAGTTTATATGTCAATGGTGAATATGTATGTGATGCAAAAGGTAAATTCATTCATAATGATATGGTGAAGAAAGACAATATCACTCATTCAACATTTGCTTTACCATTAGAAAGAATTGGTTCTAAGACAGAAACAGTGTCTGCAGTGATTGATAATGTTGTTGTATCTGAAAAAGCACCAGAAGTAGATCTTTATAATAAGACTGCTTGGACTGGAAGAGCAGAATCAGAAACACCAACTTCACATGGTGGTAACAATGAAGGTATTATCGGTATGGCCTTTGATAATAAACCTTCTACAATCTGGCATTCAGACTGGTCACAATCTACAAAGGATAAGGTTCCAACAACTTCAGGTGCAGCTGGAACTGGTAAGGGTGCTGATGGAAGTATCTGGTCAGAAGTAAAATTTGATAAAGCTTATGAAATCAACCAGATTTCATTCACACCACGCCAGGACTCTAACAGTGGTCAGGTCACTAAAGCTTCACTTTATATCCAGACTAAGAAAGACGGAGAATGGGTAGAAGTAGCTAAGGATCAGACATTTGATGCTAACAAGTCAGAAAAAACATTTACTTTTGATAAACAGAATGTTTATGGATTCAAGTTTGTTGCTTCTGAGTCAAATGATGGCTGGGTTGCTATCTCTGAATTCAATATTGCGAATAAAGAAGTGACTAATAACACTTATACTGTTTATGTAGAAGCAGAAAAAGGTGGTAAAGTAAGTGGTGGTCAGGAAGTTAAAGCAGGTCAGTCTGCAACTATTACTGCAACACCTAATAGAGGTTATGTATTTAAGGGATGGTATCGTCCTAATGGTGATCTAGTATCTGATAAAGCAGAATACACATTCAAGGTAAACAGCAATACAGCATTAATTGCGAAGTTTGAAAAGTCTGCAGAAGCAGATGTGAAGATCACAAGTATCCAGAAGCTAGATGATTTGACTGTAGTAAAAGGTACTTCATTTGATTCATTAAATTTACCAAACAAAGTATCTATTACATTAGAAAACAATGAAACAGAAGAAGTGGACGTAACATGGAATAAAGCATCTTATAAGGCTAATGAATGTGGTACATATGTATTAGAAGGTACTCTTACATTGCCAGAAGGTGTTGTAAACCCAGATGGCTTAAAAGTAGTTGTAAAAGTAACTGTTGAAAATAAGACATATACAATTGCAGTAGATAGTGATAAAAACATGGGTACTGTCAAAATGAATAAAGAAGATGGTATTTATGAAGAAGGTTCAAATGTGACTGTAACAGCAAAAGCAAACAAAGGTTATGAATTTGTGAACTGGACAGATGAAAATGGAAGAGAAGTAAGTACTTCTAACCCATATACATTTGAAGCAACTACAAACACTACTCTAAAAGCAAACTTCAAGAAGGTAGAAGTTACTCCAGCTAAACCATCATCACAGGATATCCTAGATGATTTACTTGCAGGTAATAAAGTACAGTCAGTTGTTGCTAAGGGACAGACACAGTTTGTACTTCCTGAAGTACCAGAAGGCTATAGTATTACTATTACTAAGGTAAGTCCTGAAGGTATTATCTCATTAGATGGTAAAGTAACTACTCCTAAGAAGGATGCAGATGTCATCGTTACTATTACTGTAACTGATGCAGAAGGAAAGACTGCAAGTCATGACTTTACTGTAAAAGTAATTGGACTTAATGAAGTAGATAAGGAAACTCCAAAAGATCCTGAAACAGGAAAAGACACACCTAAAGATCCTACTCAGGATAAGAAACCAGCTAAGACAGGTGATGCAACATCAATTGCAGGCTGGATCTCTATGATGACAGTAGCAGGTGCTATGTTACTTAAGAGAAAGAAAAGATCATAATACTTAATTGGTCTGAGAGATAGCGAAAGCTATCTCTTTTTAAGTTTTAAAACAAAGAAAAAACCCACGATATAAATCGTGAGTTTTCTTCCGCACCGAGTGCCATTTACATAGATGATTGTATGCTAGATTAAGTAGAAAATCAATAGAATATTTACGATTTAAAAATTATTTTAACGCCTATTATTGGGCATTGTCAGAGCCCAAGTCTAAACGTTATTTTAGAAAAAGTAATAGAATAGACATAGAAAGGGTGATGATTATGGTTGAACAACTAGATAAACTCATGAATGCATTGTATGAAAAAAGTACTATTTCACATAATAAGAAACACTCAGAAATAATAGAGAAAAAATTGGATTTTAAGGTTGTAGTTATAGTTGATTTTGAAAACTATCAAGCTATTCCTACAGACTTGTTAGACAAAGAGTATGTTTATTATTTGTTTTGTGGATTTGTCACTACAAAACCAGCACAAGAATATCGGGATATGTTAGAAGGGTATGATATTTATATAGTAGAAACTAAGCATGTAGGACCAAACTTTGTGGATAATAGAATCTCTATGTATATTGGTTATATGTTCGGTAAATATAATCCTAAGCAGGTCATACTGGTATCTAATGATATTGATTATTATGAAATGATTAGGGATTTAAAGTCTAATGGATATCCAATTATACTAAGAGAGCCATCATTAACACGTAAACAATTATTAAAAAGACAAACTGATTATTTTTGTGAACCTCTAAAGAAGACTACTCCAAATAAAACAAAACCGATAGATAATGATATGAAAAAGCTTATAGAGTTTAATAATGGAAATGACGTGATTGCTGCTTCTAAAATACGATGTTATTTGAAGACGGTGAAGAAGCTAGATAAGAGTGAAATAAATAAAACTATTGAGAAAATCAGGGCATTATACAAGGTTGTAGAAGTAAGAGGAAAAGAGGAGTTTTATAAAATCACATAAGAGGTCAAAATAAGAATGCAGGTTTTTCCTGCATTCTTATAAATTAGATATCTTTTGAATATTTATCCACCATGCGTTGACCTAATCTTAATAGGTGTTCTCTCATCTCTTTAGGCTCTAATACTTCCATCTCATCATAGAAATGTGCAAAGTAGTTCCTAAATTGCATATCAGAACAATCAAAATAAAAGATTCTAGTCTCCTCATTACTTTTATCTAATGCGACAGGTTTCTCAAGATAATTGAGAGTATTGTAACGTTCTAGTCCTTTCTCAGTAAATTGTATTTTAAATTCAGTATTATGATTGATAGTGAATTGGGCACCATTACATTTCATTCGCTTAAAGCGATTAAGTATCTCTTTACTGAATGTACAATTTTCTGGAAGTGTAAATATGGTATCAATGTTGTATAAGTGGATTGATCTAGCACATTCTTTTCCTTTAATTATTTTTTTGTATAGTAAATAATTAAAAAGCTCTTCATTAGAAAAACATACTTCTTTTGGATAAATGATTTGGAAATCACTATTATGAGTTCGGTCATATTTAGATTTTATTTTTATGGCTTGATTATTTTTTATGGCATCTTCTAATTTTTTTAATTCCTCTTTGAATACTATTCTCTCTCTTTCATATTGGGGATTATTTAAGTAAGAATAGATAATATTTGCAATAAACTCTGATCTAGATACATTAACTGGACAAGCGTCTAGAACGCATTCTAATTGATTTTCGTTATTATTCACCCTGAAATGTATCTTATCTTTAATTCGTTTTTCCTTTGTGCTAATAGATTTATCAATAGAGTTCTCACTTATATATTTTGTTATTTGCCAGACAGCATCTTCAATTAATGGTTGACTTGCTTGATCTTTAAATGAGTCTTTGATCCTATCGTGTAATTCTTTTGTCTCTTGATTATATTTTGGATAATGATTCACTATGATCCTTTTTATTAGAATAGTTTCTTTAGGGCTCATATGAAATAGTTTTCTATCTTTTTGTAGATTCTTATGAGCCACTGGATCAAGGTAAAATGTAACTTCGATGTTTTCCATTTTTCTATTTCCTCCTGAGCCCTCGCTAGTTATGGGCTCTATATAACTATATTTTAAGAAAAAAACATGATAAATACAATGAAATTACGGGCTGAAAAAAATATCAAAAACTCATATTCTCATAAAATGTAATGGCTTACAATGAGTTTGAGGTGATATAAATGAAAGATTTACTAAAAAAAATATTAGATCAAAGAAGTAATGGATTGTATTTTGTGAATACTCCTACAGGTTCTGCAAAGTCCTATAGTGCAGTACAATTGATGAAGAACAACTATAAAACATTTAATCAACACTTTATATTCATCACTAATAATCTAAACAACTTACCAATGACAGATTTAGAAAAGGCATTGGGGGATGATTACAAATCTCACGTAATACGTGTAGAAAGCATCATAGATAATATTCTGCATCATTTTGATGAAACTATCATTCCTGATGAATATAAGAAGATGGATTCTTATAAGAACCTTAAGAACTGTCTTAAATCTTATCAATATCAATCTGAGTATATTCAAAAACATTCGGATAAAGCACCACTCGCTGCGGATTTATTTAAAGTGGCTCAAGATAAGCTATTAAATGCGGATTCAGCTTTTAGAAAAGATATAAGAAAGAAATTACTGACTCCTAACTTTAAGAAATTCAGTAAAGACGAAAGAAAAAGAATCATTAAGTCTAAGTATAGTTGGTTAAGAGATTTATATCCTGCGATGTTTGTAGAGGATTATAAAATCATTTGTATGTCTGTTAAACGATTCTTTACTTCTATAGATCCTATTTATGTGAAGAAGTATAGATTCTCAGAATCAAATATTATTGATAACAGTATTCTTTTTATTGATGAAGTAGATGCAACTAAAAATGAAATCAATAATATTATTATAGAGAGTAGTTTAAGATCAACAGTAGAATTGATTCCTATGGTTCATCGCATGACTGATCCATTTATTAATTGGAAAGATATTGCACCTAAAAGATTACAGGACCTAGTACCTGAAGGAGATAAACAGTTTGATCAAATTAGAAAGAGAGCTTTAGAAATTAGATTGAATTGTCATGATGAGCTTCCTTATTTCTGCTCAGAGATTAAGAGTCGTAATTTCTTGATGAGTGATTCAACATTCCACGCAAACTTTGAAGATAAGTCTAGAAGGAATGCATATGTATATTATGATAAAAACTATAATCAAATGACAATTGACATTAAAAATAGTCGACATGATTTGCCTTGTAAACTAAATGATGCTTATAGTTTATTTTCTGTTATTCGAGATATGAGCGGTTATTTGGTCTCCACAAAGCGATATATTATTAAATTAGCTTCAGATCTGAAAGATAAGCATAATTCAGAAGCTAATGAAGAAGACTATATTACAGATGAAGAAGCGATTCATTCTATTTATAATACGTTTAAGTTAGCTAAGTCTGACATATTATATTTTGATAATGATATCAATATTCAGCCGGCTATAAAGGTGGATAAAACAGATAATCGTTTCAAGAAAACAAATGGTTATTACAACCGTGGTATTCGTTCTTTTGAATTCACTAACAGTAAAGATAATAGCTTTAATACATCTTTCAGTTATATTAATTTGTATAAGAGTGCTGAGTATGTATTGATGATGCTTGCGAAAAAGGCAACTGTTATTGGGTTGAGTGCTACATGTAATATTGATTCAGTTTTGTCTAATTATTCATTAAGATACCTAAAAGAGAATTTAGGGGATGACTTTCATGTTCTTGAAGAAGAGGATCGTCAAAGAATAGCAGAGACATATTCTTTATTAAATCTAAAATATGATTCTGGAGAAATCAAAGTAAAGATTGCAGAAGTAATCAATTGTACTGATACAAGTGCAAAAGATATGATTCAATTGGTATTTGAAGACCCTAAGATTCAATCAAAAGCAGCAAAAGTATTTATTAAGGAGGGAATTAAGGATAAATATCAGATACAAAGATATTTAAGAATGGCACAAGCTTATAGATACTTTATTCTACATACTGATATTAAATCGTTCTTATGTTTAAATAATGCCTTACCAAAAGACCAAGGTCAGTTTAGAAAAAGTGTACTTGATGATTTGTTTGGTATAGTTAACAAAGAATGTAGCTTTAATAAGAATAATGTAAGTGTTGAAGTATTAAAGAGTGGTTTATCTTTTGATGAAGATAAGAAGAGTATATTGGAGCGTTTATCTAAAGGAGAAAAAATCTTTGTGATTTCTGCATATGCAACTATTGGTGCTGGACAAAATATGGCATATGAGTTACCAGATGGATTAGATACAATAAATCTCACTGATTTCGCAAATGAAGAAGATGGAAGAAATAAGAAAAAGGATTTTGATGGAATTTATTTAGGTGATATCACTAATGTGGTCACAAATCTGATGGATACAGAATCTGGATTTGAAGAAGAAAACCTACTTCATTTCCTCATTGAATTAGAAAATTTATATGAGAATAATGAAATCAATCACCATGCATTCAATAAATGTATTGGGGCAGCTTATCAGAAACTAAAGGAACCAAAACTTAGAGGTTCTACACAAGAACTTAGAGGATGTAGAAGTATTCGTCTCTTTAAGACAAAACAAATTATTCAAGCTATAGGACGTTTGTCTCGATCATTCAATAAGAACAAGATGATTCATATCTTAGTGACAAGAGATATTGTGGATAATTTTGATACGACAATATTAGAGAACGAAATTCTTTCTCCAGAAACAATGAAACTTGCTGAATATGCAAAAGAAAGACAAGAAAGTGTTCCTACATATGATTATGTGGAGAATGAAGCAAGTCGTATTTCTAGTGTTGGTAAGTTTCATATTTATGAGTTCTTATCAGGAGATTGGAC
>ENA-OUQP01000958-OUQP01000958.1-human-gut-metagenome-genome-assembly--contig:-NODE-958-length-22514-cov-4.346364_pt1 | contig 22514 bp, 27 predicted proteins | sample MGYA00237951_ERZ548836 | MGnify/ENA primary metagenome ERZ548836 (study PRJEB26490, sample SAMN05194702) | human gut metagenome | biome: terrestrial biome; feature: human-associated habitat; material...
CCCATGGGCGTCACCGTAATGACCATGCCGTCGCCGAACGTCTTGTGATGGATCTGGTCGCCCGAGGCGAGCTGAAGCAGCGGCGCTTTCGGACTTGCCGTGCGCTGCTCGCGGATCTTCTGCGCGGGGCGGGACGTGCGCTGCATAACACCGTCGTAGCGCGCGGCGCCCTGTGCGCGCCCGCCGAAGCCATGCGTGGAATACGAGCCTTCAAAATCCGTATCGCCAAAGCCGAACGACGGCCCGTTCTGCTCCTGACGGCCGACCCAGTCGGCGTTGTCCGACGGGACCTCCTCCAGAAAGCGGGACGGCAGGCTGACGCTCGTGCGGCCAAAAAGCATACGCTGGCGCGTGCAGGTCAGCGTGAGGCGCTCCTTGGCGCGCGTCATCGCAACATAGCACAGTCTGCGCTCTTCCTCGACCTCTTCGTCATTGTAGCGTACACGCTCGCCGGGGAAGATTCCCTCCTCCATGCCGACAACATACACGCAGGGAAATTCAAGGCCCTTTGCGCTGTGCATCGTCATCATCGTTACACAGTTGTCGCCTGTCGCGCTGTCAAGGTCGGTATAGAGCGCGATCTCGTTCAAAAAGCCCGAGAGCGTCGCGTCCTCCGGGTCATTTTCAAGGAAAGATGCGATGTTCGACTTGAGTTCCTGCACGTTTTCGAGCCGCCCGCGGCTCTCCATGTCGTTCTTCTCCTGAAGGGCGCGCACATAGCTCGTCTGCTCGCAGACCACATCGTAGAATTCAGAGAGCTCCATCGTCTCCGCCGCCTCCCGCAGCGAATCGATGAGGGCGGCAAAGCGCTCCAGCTTGCCCGCCGCGCTCTTGAGCAGGGCGTACTCCCCCGCCGCACGCAGAACGGAGATTATCGGCACGCCCTGCTCGCCCGCAATGCCCTGCACACGCTCGATGGTCGTATTGCCGATGCCGCGCGGCGGGTTGTTGATGATGCGGCGCAGGCGCAGATCGTCGCTCGGGTTATTGATGACCGCGAGGTAGGCAAGCATATCCTTGACCTCCGCACGCTCGAAGAACTTTGTTCCTCCCACGACCTGATACGGCACGCCGTTGCGCTTGAACGCATATTCAAGAGCATTCGACTGCGCATTCATGCGGTACAAAATGGCGTTATCCTTCCAGTTCCGCCCGCGGTTATAGTCCATCATGATGCTGCTGACGACAAAGTTCGCCTCGTCCTGCTCGTTGAAGACAGTCTTGATGAGCACTCGGTCGCCCGCGCCCGCGTCGGTCCAGAGGGTCTTTCCCTTTCGCCCCGTATTGTTCTTGATGACGGCGTTCGCCGCGTCGAGGATGTTCTGCGTCGAGCGGTAGTTCTGCTCAAGGCGGATCGTGCGGCAGCCCCGGTACTCCTTTTCAAAGTTCAGGATGTTCGTGATGTCCGCGCCGCGGAACTTGTAGATGCTCTGGTCGTCATCGCCGACAACGCAGATGTTGCCCTTCTCCCCCACAAGCTGCTTCATCAGAAGGTATTGCAGGCGGTTTGTGTCCTGATACTCGTCGATCAGCACATAGCGGAACTTGCGGCGGTAATAGTCGCGTACCTCATCCTCCTGCTGCAGCAGCGTGACCGCGTGAAGGATGATATCGTCGAAATCGAGCGCATTCGCCTCGGCAAGCCTGCGCACGTAGCGCGTGTAGATCTTGGCGATGGCCTCTCTGCGCCAATCGCCGCTGTCCTTCCAGCGGCGGGAATAATCCTGATGCGATTCCATCGCGTCTTTCGCGTTTGAAATGGCCGAAAGCACCTCGCGCGGCGTGAGCTTCTTCTCGTCGATGTTCAGCTCCTTCAAAATATCCTTGATGACGCGCTTGGAGTCGTCCGTATCATAAATGGTAAAGTCGCGCGAAAAGCCGAGGCGGTCGATATCGCGGCGCAGGATGCGCACGCAGGCGGAGTGGAACGTCATCGCCCATACGCTCTCCGCCCCCTGGATGCCGAAAGCGGACAGGCGTTCGCGCAGCTCGTTTGCCGCCTTGTTCGTAAACGTCACCGCCAGCACCGACCACGGCGCGGCGGGGTCAAGACGGCAGAGACGCACCATGCGGCTGCGCTCCTCCGCCGTCGGCTGCTCGGGGTAGCCTTCGAGAAACGCAAGGTCATCCTCCGTCGCCCAGGACGGCACCTCCGAGCTGTCGCTTCCCCGCCCGTAGGTCAAAAGGTTTGCGACACGGTTGATGAGCACCGTCGTTTTGCCGCTGCCCGCGCCTGCGAGCAGCAGCAGCGCGCCCTCGGTCGTCAGCACGCCGCGGCGCTGCTCGGGGTTCATTTTTGCAAAATCCCGCGCGATGGCCGCTCTGCGGGCGGCGGCATAGCGGGCGTTAAAATCACTCATATGCTCTGTTTCCCTTTCCTGAACTTTCCACATCTTACCCTTTTTTTCCTTTCCGGTCAACTGCCTTCGGCAAAAATCGACTTTTTGTTCGATTTTTTAGTTGACAAGAACGAATGTTCGATTTATAATTTTACTCGAACAAAAGTTCTAACCGCAAGGAGGATGTTCCAAATGGCCGCTTCTACTTTCATCTTCGTTCTCATCGGCGTCAGCGTTGTCACCACCAAGGTGATGGACCTGCTGTTTCTGCTCGACCAGCCGTCCAAGCGCCGTAAGGCAAGATATGCCCGCTGAGCAAAATGGAGCTGCTCGATAAGCTCACCATTCTGGCCGACGCTGCAAAATACGACGCCGCCTGTACCTCAAGCGGCGCAAAGCGCGGCTATCAGGAGGGGAAGATCGGCTGCACATCGTCCTCCGTTGCCGGCTGCTGCCACACGTTTTCGGCGGACGGCCGCTGCGTGACGCTTTTGAAGGTCCTGCTCTCGAACGACTGCTGCTACAACTGCAAATACTGCGTCAACCGCTGCACGAACGACACCCCGCGCGCGACCTTCACGCCCGAGGAACTGGCGGAGCTGACCATCCAGTTCTATCGCCGCAACTATATCGAGGGGCTGTTTCTCTCCTCCGGCGTGCTGCACTCGCCGGATTACACAACGGAGCTGATGATCCGCGCGCTGTCGATCCTGCGCAATGAATATCGCTTCAACGGCTACATCCACGCCAAGGCCATCCCCGGCACGTCGCCGGAGCTGGTGGAGCAGCTCGGGTTTCTCGCCGACCGCCTGAGCGTGAACATCGAACTGCCGAGCGAGGCAGGGCTCAGGCTGCTCGCCCCCAACAAGACAAAGCAGTCCATCCTGCGCCCAATGACACAGATCCGCGACCGCGCGAAGCAAAGCCGGCAGGAGCTCGTTCAATACCGGCACGCGCCGCGCTTCGCCCCCGCGGGGCAGAGCACGCAGCTCATCGTCGGCGCGACGAAGGAGAGCGACCTGCACATTCTGAATCTCACGCAGGCGCTTTACGATTCCTATAAGCTAAAACGCGTGTTCTACTCCGCCTATGTGCCGGTGGTCGAGAACACGCTTCTCCCCTCTCTCGACACCAAGCCCCCGCTGCTGCGCGAGCATCGGCTCTATCAGGCCGACTGGCTGCTGCGGTTTTACGGCTTTCGCGCAAGCGAGCTGCTCGACGACAGCGCACCGGACTTTGACCCGCAGCTTGACCCCAAGTGCTGCTGGGCACTGCGTCATCCCGAGTTCTTCCCTGTCGAGGTCAACCGCGCTGATTACGAAGCGCTGCTGCGCGTGCCGGGGATTGGCGTTGTGAGCGCCAGGCGCATTCTGCTCGCGCGCCGCTCGGGTTCGCTGCGCGCGGAGGATCTCAAAAAGCTCGGCGTCGTGATGAAGCGCGCGCAGTATTTCCTCTCCTGCGGCGGGCGCTGTGCTGCACCGCTCAGGCTGTCGCAGGAGGGCATTTTGCAAAACCTGGTCGCGGTCGAGCGCCGCGCACTGCCGCAGGCAGAGGCCGAGCAGCTATCGCTTTTTGATCAGGTCGGCTGAACGGAGGCACCCCATGGCATGGCGCGAGATCATCTATGAATACGACGGCAGCTTTGAAGGGCTCCTCTGCTGCGTGTTCGAAAGCTACACGCAAAAAGAACGCCCCACCGCGATCCTGCGCGATGGGGACGATGAGCCTTCGCTTTTTGCAATTCGCGCAGTTGCGACCGACCGCGCCCACGCCCGCCGCATCTATCGCAGCCTTTTTCAGAGGAGCCCCGAGGTCGGCCCTTTCCTGCGCCGCGCGTTCCTCACCTGTATGCCCGATAAGGAGATGGCCATTTACCGTTTCATCGTCAAATTCTACCGTGAGGGCGCGCCGCTGCTCTCGCGTCTCAGCGACGACAGCTACCTTCCGCTGCTCAAGGCCGTGCGACTGCTCTCGGGCGAGGTCGAGCAATTTCGCGGCTTTACCCGCTTTTCCGACTTTGACGGCGTGCTCGGCGCGGAAATCGAGCCGAAAAACCGTGTGCTCCCCATGCTGCGCCGTCACTTCTGCGAGCGCTACCACAACGAGACGTTTTTTCTCTACGACCGCACACACCGCGAAGCGCTGCTCTACAGCGGCGGCGTGTCGCGCATCGTGCCGCTCGAGCACTTTGAAATGGCGCCGCCAGATGAAGAGGAGGCCGGTTATCGCCGTCTTTGGCGCCGCTTTTACGACACCGTTGCCATCGAAGCGCGCAGAAACGAAAAGCTGCGCATGACGCATATGCCCAAGCGCTACTGGGGCACGATGACAGAATTTCAGGACGAGGACTTTTTCAGGGCTCGTCCGCAAGCAACGCCCTCAACTTCTCGAGCGCCCGCCGTTCCAGACGCGATACCTGCACCTGCGACACCCCCAGAAGGCGCGCCGTCTGCTCCTGCGTCAGTCCCTTGAAAAAGCGCAGCAAAATCGTCATCCTCTCGCGCTCGGGCAGCACCTCTATCGCCTCCCGCAGCGCGATTTTTTCGACCAGACTCTCTTCGGGCGACTCGCTGCCGAGCATTCCCTCGAGCGTCAGCCCGTCCCCCGTTTCCCGCTGCAGGCTCTCCGGCTCGGCGACCGCCAGCTCGCACTGCGCGATTTCCTCGGGGCGCAGCCCCGTCTCCTCGGAAAGCTCTGAGAGCACCGGCTCCCGTCCGAGCGTGTTTTTGAGCTTTTCGCGCGCGGCGAAGATCGTCGCCGCCTGCTCGCGGATGCCGCGGCTGACCTTGATCGCGCCGTCATCACGCAGAAAGCGTCGGATCTCTCCGGCGATCTTTGGCACGGCATAGGTCGAAAACTGCGTTCCGAATGTCAGGTCAAACCCCTTTACCGCTTTGATGAATCCAAGGCATCCAAGCTGATACAGGTCATCCGGCTCCACGCCGCGTCCGTAGTAGCGGCGCACGATGCTCCAGATGAGGCCGCTGTTGTCGCGCAGCATTTGCTCGCAGGCCTGCTCGTCGCCCTGCACCGCGGCCTCCAGCAGCTCCGCTGTGCCGTTCATCGGCGTGCCGTGCGCAGCGCGATCCTGCGCTTCATCGTCACGGCCGTCCCCTTGCCGTTTTTCGACCGGACCGTCAGCGCATCCATAAAGCTCTCCATGATCGTAAAGCCCATGCCGCTGCGCTCTTCTCCGCCGGTCGTGAAAAGCGGCTCGCGCGCCTTTTCGACGTCCGCGATCCCGCATCCCCAGTCGCGCACGGTGATCTCGAGCACGTTGCCGTCGAAAATGCTCGCGCGCAGCGCGATCTTTCCGATCTCCTGCGGATAGGCGTGCACGATGGCGTTCGTCACCGCCTCACTCACGGCAGTCTTGATATCGCCGAGCTCGTCGAGCGTCGGGTCGAGCTGGGCGGCAAACGCCGCGACCGCGGCGCGCGCCAGCCCCTCGTTGACGCTGCGGCTCGGAAATTCGATGGCTATGTAGTTATTCGGTTTTACCTTCATCGCTCTTTTCTCCTTCCTCAAGCGGGATGATGCGGAAAATGCCCGCTGTGTCGAACACACGCTTTGCCTGCGGCGGAACGCGCCGCAGCGCTGCGCCGCCGCCGAGCGCCCGCATCCGCTTCTGTGCGCGCATCACGACCGCGATCCCCGACGAATCCATAAAGCTCACGCCCGAAAAGTCCAGTATCAGCTTGAGCGGCAGCGCAGCGTCCAGCGCCAGCTCCATGCGCTGCATCACGTTCTTTGCCCCGTGATGGTCAAGCTCGCCGCGCAGCGTGAGCGTCAGCTCGCGGCCCGTCTCTTTGGAAATGATCTCCATTGCTTTCTCCCTTCTTCGCCTTCTCAAAGGCACTGCAAGGTGCTTGATGCGAGTATAGCCTGTCCGCCCGCGTATTTTTTGTCGCTCCCTGTCGTCGGCCGCGCTTTATTTCTCCCCGCTTGCTTTTTTTCCGCTCATCCGTTATCATGTAAAAAAACAAGGAGGGCCGGCCTATGCGAAGAAACGACCGTGAGATCACCGATTTGAACGAAATTCTATCGATCATCAACGACTGTAAAGTAATTCACCTCGCTATGATAGATGCCGGTGAGCCTTACCTTCTGCCGCTGAATTTCGGCTATGCTTGCGAAAACGGCGTGTTTTCCTTCTTTTGCCACAGCGCCCGCGAGGGCCGCAAGCTCGATATTCTGCGCAAAAATCCGACGGTCGCCTTTGAAATGGACTGCCGCGGCGCGCTCGACGAGCAGGACGCCGCCTGTCGGTGCGGCTACTATTTCGCCTCCGTCACCGGCGTCGGCCATGTCGAATTCTTAGACGGCGCGGAAAAGCTCGCCGCGCTGACTGCCCTTATGCGCCACATGGCCGGGCGCGAGGATCCGTTTACCGAAGAGCAGGCCCGTGCGGTCGAGGTCTTCGCCGTTCGCGCCGACAAGCTCAGCGCCAAGGCAAAGGTGCCTCACGGCGCGCAGTGAATCCGACGATCGACCTCCTCCGCCGGTGTAAGGAACGTGTCTTCACCGATTTTTTTATCGTCAGCGCGGCAAGGGTCAAGCCTTGTGCCCCGAAATGACCGCCGCCTCGCTAAAAATGGAAATCGCCGCTGCGCAAATAATTTGCACAGCGGTGCTTTCTTTTCAGTTTTACAGCGCGCGTTCCATCGGCAGATACGCCGAATCATCGCGCGGGAATTCTTCGCCTGTCAGCGCAAAGCCGTTCTTTTCCCAGAACGCCTTGCTCTGCGGGTTTCCCCTGTCGATCGCAAGACGCACCCTGCAAAACTTCTCCTTCCGCAGTTCATCGAACAATTTTCCGATCAAAGAAGTGCCGAGGCCGCAGCTCTGCCGCTCCTTCTTCGTCATAAAAAAGCCGATGTAGGCCGTGTTCTGCTGCGGGTAGCGCTCGATCAGGTCCAGCACGGCGATGAGCGCATCTCCGTCAAAAAAGCCGAGATAGTGCTTATTTTCCGCACCGGTCCCCGGCGGCAGCGCCGTCATGTCCGCCAGAATGCTCTCCCTCGTCGCAAGCGGCGGATGGTAGCGGTAGAACTGCTCGTTCTCCGCGCAGAGCGCTAAAATCTTGTCTACATCCCCCGCCGTCAGCGGCCGGACGGCGTATTTTTGTGAAAAATCCAGCTTCATTTCTCCGCCTTGCTGGCCGCGAGCACCTCCCAGTAGTCCTTGTAGTTCGCCTGCAGGAGCTCGGGCGTGTTGAGACCGTAGGGGCACTTCGACATACAGTGCCCGCAGTGGCGGCAATTTTCAATCTGGTGCATTTTCTGCTGCCATTCCTCGGTCAACCACGCCGCCGCGGGTGCTCTTCGCAGCATGAGCGACATTCGCGCGCACTGGTTGATCTCAATTCCCGCGGGACACGGCATACAGTAGCCGCAGCCGCGGCAGAATTCGCCGCAGAGCTCCCTGCGGTCGCGCTCGATGGTCGCCCTGCGCTCGTCTGTCAGCTCGGTGCCCTCGCGGATGCACTGCAAAAACTGATCAAGCTCGCTCTCGCGCTGCACGCCCCAGATGGGCACAACGCCCTCCTGCTGCGCCATCCACGCCGCCGCCGTAAAGCCGTCGCGGATCAGGCCGCCCGCCATGCCCTTCATGGCGATAAAGCCCATGCTCTGCGCGCGGCACTTCCGGACAAGCTCCATCTCCTGCTCGCCCGCCAGATAGCTGAACGGGAACTGCAGCGTCTCATAGAGCCCCGAGTCGATGGCCTCGTGCGCCACAGCGAGGCGGTGGTTCGTGATGGAAATGTGTCGGATCTTCCCCTGCTTCTTTGCCTCGAGCGCCGCGTCGTAAAGGCCGTCCTCCCCGCCCGGCTTCGGGCAGAAGGCGTGGTTGTGGAACTGGTAGATATCGATGTAGTCGGTCTTCAGCGTGCGAAGGCTCGTCTCGAGGTCCTTCCAAAAGCCCTCCGCCGTCGGCGCGCCGGTCTTCGTCGCCAGCACGATCTTGTCGCGCATCGACGAGAACGCCGCGCCGACCTTCTGCTCGCTGTCGGAATACGCGCGCGCCGTGTCGAAAAAGTTGATGCCGCCGTCATACGCCTTGTGCAGCAGGTTGACCGCATCCTGCTCGCTGATGCGCTGGATCGGCAGACAGCCAAAGCCGTTCTTCTCAATGACAAGCCCCGTCTTGCCAAGCGTGATCCTGTTCATGGAAAATCTCCCCCTTATCCTGCTTTTCTCTCAGCATAGCAAAATCGCGCTTTTTTTGCAATCCCCCTTGTTTTCCCCTTGACAATTTCTCCTGCTCCCGCTACTATATAGATAATCTACTATATAGGCAATCTACTTATTTGGAGGTACATCTATGGCCGTTGACAAAAGTCTGCTCGCGGGCAGCACGACGATGCTCGTGCTCAAGCTGCTCGACGGGCAGGATATGTATGGGTATCAGATGATCGAAGAGCTCGCCCGCCGCTCCGAGCGCGCGTTCGCACTCAAGACCGGCACGCTCTATCCCCTACTGCACTCGCTCGAGGATAAAGCGCTCATCCACTCCTACGAAAAGGATGAGGGCGCAGCGCGTCCGCGCCGCTATTATCATTTGGAGTGCAAGGGGCAGCATCTGCTGCGCGAAAAGGAAGACGAATGGTCGGCGTTCACCGCTGCGGTAGACCGCGTGCTGAAAGGGGGCGGCTGCCTTGGCCCTGCCTGAGACCTTTGCTCAATTTGCCCGCACCGCTGCCGAGCAGCTGCGCTGGAAAAAGGCGCGTCCGCTCGTGGAGGACGAGCTTCTGACGCACCTGTGCGACCAGCGCGACACGCTGATGGCACAGGGCATGGACGAGACCATCGCGACGGCGGAATCCCTCCGTCTGACGGGTGACCCGTATGAGATCGGCACGGCGCTTGACCGCGTTCACCGCCCCAAAACGCCGACGGCGCTTTTTGTGCTCGCCGCCGTCATTGCGCTCTCCGGACTCGCTTTCACTGCGCTCGTGAGCGCTGGCGACGACGGTATTTTCCTCACGCGGCAGTGCGCGGCGCTGCTGCTCGGCACGGCGGCGATGCTTGCAGCGTATTTTCTTGATTTTACGCTGCTCGGACGCTTTGCCCTGCCGCTTGCGCTTGTATTCCATACCGCGCTCGTGCCGCTCAGTCTGCTGCCCGTCGGCGGGTTTTCGCTCTTCCGCACCTATGTCTCAACACGTCTTCTCCTGCGCGGCCTGCCGCTGCTGCTCCCGCTGATGTTCGCCCTGCTGCTCTATGCGCTGCGCGGGTGGCGCGGCTGGGGCGTTTTCGCCGCCTTTGTCTGCCTTGCGGTGCAGCTCCGATTCTGCGCAGCCATCCCGAGCCTGACCGATCTGTGCTTTTCGTTCCTCTGCGACGGCGCACTGCTGATCTTCTGCGCCCGCAGCGGCTGGTTTGGTCTTGGAAGGAAGCTGGAAATGCTGCTCACTATCCTGCCGCTCGCCGCCTGTATTGTGTCAGGTCTCGCTCTCGGTGCGCTCTGGTTTTCGCGGCAGCTCGCTCTCGTGCTTGATCCCTATGCTCAGATTGAAGGCCGTGGGTATCGGATCGCCATGCTGCGTGAGCTGCTGCAAAACGCAAGGCTCATCGGTCAGGGCGACGTTGGGACTTACAGCGGCCCGCATCTCGCCCGTTACGGCTGCGACGGCATCACAAGCTTGCAGGATCACGCGATGACGCTGCTCGTCCACCGCTGCGGCTGGCTTGCGCTCATCGCGCTTGCTGCGCTGCTCTCTGCCCTGCTGATCGTTGCCTTCCGCCGATGCCGCAGGCAGGAGAGTATGCTCGCGCGCCTCGTCTCCTATTCTGTGCTGCTGTCGTTCGGTGCACAGACAGTCGCCTACCTTCTCTGCGACCTTACGCTGATCCCGCTTGCGGGCGGCACAGCCTTCCCGCTCTTCACCTTCGGCGTCAGGACACTGCTGCTCAACATGATACAGCTCGGATTCCTGCTCTCCACGCTGCGCACGGGCAGTGTTGTGCGCGATCAGGACGTTTTCGCAGCGCAACTCCGGCCCAAGCACCGCCTGCGCGTGAAATTCACCTGGGAAAAAGCCTGACGCCATCTTCCCGCAACGCACCTGCAAAAAGGTTGCGTTCTCTCGCACGAGAGAACGCAACCTTTTGCTTTTTACGGAAATTCTTTACTTCTTCATTGCGGCGGCGGAAGCGTCGAGCTTCTCAATGAGCGCGCGGAGCTTTTCCGCGTCGGCGCGGGCGCCGTTGACGACAGCCTCGGGCGCTTTGGCAAGGAACTTCTCGTTGCTGAGCTTATTCTCGATGCCGGCGAGCTGCTTTTCGGCGTTCGCCTTCTCCTTGGCGATGCGCGCAAGCTCCTTTTCAAAGTCGACCAGCTCTGCAAGCGGCATGAAGATGCGCGCGGCATGGGTGTCGACCTCGACCTTGCCGTCTGCGTCGATGGCGGCATCGGCGGGCACGATCGTCACATCGCTGGCAGAGGCCAGACGCGTGAAGAACGGGATACCGGTGCTGAACGTATCGGCGTGCGCGGTGGCGACGGTGTAGTGCACCTTCTTCGACGGCGCAACATTCATCTCGTTGCGGCGGGCACGGATGGCGGTGATGGCCTCGATAACGGTCTGCATCGCCTCCTCCTCGGCGGGGAAGCTGAACTTTTCGTTGTACTCCGGCCACTTCGAGAGCATCAGGAACTCACCCTCGTGCGGCAGCGCCTGCCAGATCTCCTCGGTGATGAACGGCATGAACGGGTGGAGCAGCTTGAGCGTCTCGATGAGCACGTAGCAGAGGACGTTCTGCGCGTTCTCGCGCGCGGCGGGATCCTCGCTGTTCAGGCGGTTCTTCGTCAGCTCGATGAACCAGTCGCAGTAGTTGTCCCAGATGAAGTCATAAATTTTTGCGGACGCGACGCCGAGCTCGAAGGCGTCCATATTGTCCGTGACCTCGCGGATGAGCGTATTGAGCTTCGAGAGAATCCACTTGTCCTCGAGCTCGAGCTTTTCGGGCAGCGCCACGTGGTCGATCGTCAGGTTCATCATCACGAAGCGGCTCGCGTTCCAGATCTTGTTGCAGAAGTTGCGCATCGCCTCGCACTTTTCGACGTAGAAGCGCATATCGTTGCCCGGGGAGTTGCCGGTGATGAGGTTGAAGCGCAGCGCGTCCGCGCCGTACTTCTCGGCCATCTCCAGCGGGTCGATGCCGTTGCCGAGGGACTTGCTCATCTTGCGGCCCTTGTCATCGCGGACGAGGCCGTGGATGAAGACGGTCTTGAACGGCTCCTTCTTCATCTGCTCCATGCCGGAGAAGATCATGCGCGCGACCCAGAAGAAGATGATGTCATAGCCTGTGACCATGACGGACGTGGGATACCAGTAGTTGAGGTCGGCCGAGGTCGTATCGGGCCAGCCCATCGTGGAGAAGGGCCAGAGCGCGGACGAGAACCATGTATCGAGCACATCCTCCTCGCGCGTCAGGTGCTTGCAGCCGCACTTTTCGCACTCGGTGGGGTCGTCGCGCTTGACGTTGATGTGGCCGCACTCGTCGCAGTACCACGCGGGGATCTGATGACCCCACCAGAGCTGACGGGAGATGCACCAGTCGTGCACGTTCTCCATCCAGTTGATATAGGTCTTGGTGAAGCGCTCGGGCACGAACTTGATCGTGCCGTCGTTGACGACGCGGATGGCTTCCTTGGCAAGCGGCTCCATCTTGACAAACCACTGCGCGGAGATCAGCGGCTCAACGTCGTTGTGGCAGCGGTAGCAGGTGCCGACGTTGTGGGAATAGGGCTCGGTCTTGATGAGATAGCCCTGCTCCTCCAGGTCCTTGACGATGGCCTTGCGGCACTCGTAGCGGTCCATGCCGTTATACTTGCCGCCGTTTTCGTTGATGGTGCCGTCATCGGCGATGACGCGGATGACCTCAAGGTTGTGGCGCAGGCCGACCTCAAAGTCGTTAGGGTCGTGCGCGGGGGTCATCTTAACAGCGCCCGTGCCGAAGCCGATCTCGCAGTATTCGTCGCCCACGATGGGAATTTCGCGGTTCATGATCGGCAGGATGCAGGTCTTGCCGATGAGGTGCTTGAACTTCTCATCCTCGGGGTTGACCGCAACGCCCGTATCGCCCATCATCGTCTCGGGACGGGTGGTGGCAACGACGATGTCGCCGCTGCCGTCAGAGAGCGGATAGCGGATATACCAGAGGTGACCGGGCTTGTCGACATACTCGACCTCTGCGTCGGAGAGCGCGGTCAGGCAGTGCGGGCACCAGTTGATGATGCGGCTGCCCTTGTAGATGAGGCCCTTGTCGTAGAGCTCGCAGAACGTCTCGCGCACGGCCTTGGAGCAGCCCTCGTCCATCGTAAAGCGGGAGCGCGACCAGTCGCAGCTCGCGCCCATCTTCTGCTGCTGCTCGACGATGCGGTTGCCGTACTTTTCCTTCCACTGCCACACGCGCTGCAGGAACTTCTCGCGGCCGAGATCGTAGCGCGTCAGCCCCTCTTTGGTGCGCAGCTCCTCTTCGACCTTGATCTGCGTGGCGATGCCCGCATGGTCGGTGCCGGGGAGCCACAGGGCAGAGTAGCCCTGCATCCGCTTAAAGCGCGTCAGGATATCCTGAAGCGTCGAGTCCATCGCGTGGCCCATGTGCAGCTGGCCGGTGACGTTCGGCGGCGGCATGACGATGGAAAACGGCTTCTTGTCGGGGTCCGGCTCGGCCCTGAAGCAGTCGTGGTCCATCCACATCTGATAGATGCGGCCCTCGACCTGCTGCGGCTCATAGATTTTGGGTAATTCTTTCATTGGTTTTCTCCTATCTTGAAACTCTAATAGTGTTCTTATTTTTCTTCCGTTCGGTATACGCTAAGCGCGTGAGAAGCTAAAAATGCGGAAAATGCTTCGGCCTCGCCCGTCAGATCTTTCTTCTGTAAAACAGTTGCCTGCCCATCATGGGTCAGAAGATACAGCTGCGGCGTTTCGATGAGCATTTCCATCTCGGCATACGGAACGCTGCACGCATCATCTTGTGTGATGATCGACATTCCCTCGTCATTAAAAACGACCTGCACGCTCACTGCGTCTAAACCGCTTGTGGTTTTCAGCAGCTTAGCTGCCGCCCGACGGAACGAAGCATCCTTTCGCACAAGGCGCCTTCCCAGCAGGCTCAGAAGACCCAATAACACGAAAAAGATACCCAGCACAAGCGGCGTGCGCAGCTCTTCCGGCTCCATCATTCCCGGGATCGCCAAGAAAAGCCCCGCCAGAATCAGTATCCACGAAAGGATTTTTCGAAAAAGGCCATTTTGGATTCTTCCCCGCGCCGCATAGCGATTGAGGGCGTCCGTTTTTTTCCACATATTCGGAAACGATGCGCGGGAAATGACCTCTGTCCGCTTTTCAAGCGCTGCGGCAAGCTCCTCTTCCAACCCCGATTCACAGGCTGTGGGCGAAAAAATGTACTGTTCCATGGTCCCCTCCCGAAAGTAAAAACCGCCCCGAGCAGCGAAAGCTGCTCAGGGCGATCAAAGACCGTGGTACCACCTGAATTTCCGCATCTGCGGACACTCCGATCTCTGTAACGGGAGTTCCCGTCCGGCCTACTTCTTTTTCAGCGCGGCAGCTCCAAGGCGACTTCCCCGCATCCTGCACAAGGGCTTACACCGGCCGCCCTCTCTCTTCGCTTTCGGATGCGGATACTGCTCCTTTTCCTCGCTTTTTCGCTTTGCATCATACCGTTTTTTCACTCGCTTGTCAACTCATTTTGAGGATTTCCTTCTTCAGCCGCGCAATGATGCGCTTCTCGAGCCGCGAGATATAGCTCTGTGAGATCCCCATACGGTCGGCGACCTCCTTCTGCGTCTTTTCCTCCTGCCCGCCGAGGCCGAAGCGCAGCGTGATGATCTCCTTCTCCCTTGCATTGAGCCGACTGACCGCGTCCATCAGCAGCTCTCGGTCCACGTCATCCTCGATGGGCTTCATCACCATGTCCTCGTCGGTACCGAGAATGTCAGAGAGCAGCAGCTCGTTGCCGTCCCAGTCGGTGTTGAGCGGCTCGTCGAAGCTGACCTCGGACTTCTGCGGCGCGGTCTTGCGCAGGTGCATCAAGATCTCATTTTCGATGCAGCGCGAGGCGTAGGTCGCGAGCTTGATGTTCTTGTCGCTGCGGTAGGTGTTCACCGCCTTGATAAGGCCGATCGTGCCGATGGAAATGAGATCTTCGATGTTGATACCGGTATTCTCGAACCGGCGCGCGATGTAAGCGACGAGGCGCAGGTTGCGCTCAATGAGCGTGCGCCGCACGCTCTCGTCGCCCGCATCCATGCGTGCGATGAGGGCCGCCTCCTCTGCCCGCTCGAGTGGCGGCGGGAGCGTGTCGCTGCCGCCGATGTAGAATATCCCCCGCCGCGCGAGAAGCCCATGGTCGATGAGCCAGAAGCGCAGCCTACGCCATAGCGTTCTGAACATTTTTCTCCCCCTTTTCGCACGCTTCGCACCACAGTCCCGCATAGGCGCCGCCGTCGCCGGGCGGCCGCTCCGTCAGCGCTACCGCGCGCGGTCCAAGCTTTATTCCGTCAACTGTTATCCCTTCACAGCACAGCAGCGGCAGTGTTCCGTCCGCATTTCCCACGCTGCAATAGGCGATGCGCGGCAGCGCCGCAGCCTCTTCCTCGCTCACAAGGTCACCCAGCGCGTGACGGTCGATGACCGGCACGCCAAAGCCTGTCGCGGGGTCGCAGAGCGTGTTGCCCGTGTCGCGCAGCAGCCGCACGCGGACCGTTTTCCCGCGATAGGTGACGGTCACGTCCGCTGTTTCCTTCCCCGTGCGCGCCGCGCCGAAGCGGAACACGACGGAGAGCAGCAGATAGGATATCCCCGCCGCAGCCAGAAAGATCCCCCACGGAAGGTCTGCCGTCACCACACCGCGCGCAAAGCGCGCCATCGACCCAAAGCTCTGCCCCAGCAGCACGACCGCACCCGCAAGGCCGCAGGAAGCGAGAAAAAACAGCAGCGTCAGCTTGATCGCCCGCCCGCTGCCGTAATATGCCGCCGCTCCCATCCCCGCGAGCGAAAGCAGCAGGAAAAGGCCGCTGCTCGGCAAAAAGAGCTGCGCCGCAGCATAGATCCCGCCGACCGCCGCGCCAAGCAGCAGTCTTTTCCGTGCGACTGTCCGCCCGGCCAGCCGCGCAGCACCGAACAGTAATAAGTAATCGACCAGAGCGTTGAACACAAAGACGCTCTCGATGTAGATGACCATGGCCCACCTCCCTCAACGGAAGTCCATTATAGCAACGGGTAAAAAAAGAAAAGGGCGAAAGACGCCGTGCCATGAGACAGAAAAAAGGACATCCCTTCCCCAAAGAAGCAACGTCCCTTTTTGTTCCGTTTTTTCTGCGCGGCGACTGCCGCGCCCCCCCGCCCTTAGAGGTAGGGAATGATCATCGACGCAACGAGCGATAAGATCATCACCGCGACCAGCAAGATCGCGACGGCTCTCGTTTTCTTATTCATGGGCTTCCTCTCTTTCTACGATTTTCTTGATGCCCTTTTCCGCCTTGGCGCGCGGGAGCATCACCTCGCGGCCGCAGCGCGTGCATTTGAGCTTGATATCCATGCCCACGCGCGTCACGAGCCATATTTTCTCACCGCAGGGATGCGGCTTCTTCATTTCGACAATATCATTCAACCTCAGGTCCATACACTCACCCCTTGATCGCTTCCCAGTACTGCGCGGCGGCGCGCTCGGTCTTATTGTCGCCGTAGCGGTAATACTGCACGTCTTTGAGCTCGTCGGGCAAATACTGCTGCTTCACCCAATGGTTCGGGTAGGAATGCGGGTACTTGTAGTTCTGCCCCTGCGCGCCGCCGGTCGAATCGGCGTGGACATTCTGAAGGCAGCGCGGGAAATTGCCGCACTTGCCCGCCTTCACGTCCGTCCACGCGGCGGAAATGCCCTCGATGACGCTGTTGGACTTGGGCGCGGTGGCAAGCAGGATTGCCGCCTGCGCCAGCGGCAGCTGCGCTTCGGGAAGGCCGAGCTGCATCGCGGTGTCGACGCAGGCCTTGACGATGGCGATAGCCTGCGGATAGGCCATGCCCACATCCTCGCTCGCCGAGCAGAGTAACCTCCTGCATGGCGTGACCAGATCGCCCGCCTCTAAAAATCTTGCGAGGTAATGGAGCGCCGCGTCCGGGTCGCTGCCGCGCAGCGACTTCATCAGCGCCGACGCGCAGTCGTACATCGCGTCACCGCCCTTGTCGTAGCGCATGGCACTGCGCTGCGCGACCTGTAAGGCGTCTTCACTTTTCAGTGTCAGTTCGCCGTGGACAGCCTCCGTCGCCTCGTATAAAAGCTCACAGGCGCTCACGGCCTTGCGCACATCGCCGCCGCACTGCTGCGCGATGACACGCGGCACATCGTCCTCCCACGAAAGCGGCAGCTCGCTGCGCGCTTTCAGGATACCGAGCGCGCGCTCGACCGCGGGGATCGTCTCCTCCGCGCTGACGTTTTTGAACTCAAACACCGTCGAACGGGATAAAAGCGCGCCGTAAACGTAAAAATACGGGTTCTCCGTCGTCGACGCGATCAGCGTGATCGAGCCGTTTTCCATGAATTCGAGCAGGCTCTGCTGCTGCTTTTTGTTGAAATACTGAATTTCGTCAAGATAGAGCAGGATGCCGCCCGGCGCCATCATCGTGCCGACGTCGGAGATGATGCTCTTGACGTCCTGCAAGCTCGCGGTCGTCGCGTTCAGGCGGTAGAGGGTCTTGTTCGTGCGGTTGGCGATGATGTTGGCGATCGTCGTCTTTCCCGTGCCGCTCGGCCCATAGAAGATCATATTCGCGCTCGAGCCGGACTCGATGAGCCGGCGCAACAGCGCGCCCTTCCCCAATAAATGCTGCTGCCCGACGACCTCGTCGAGCGTCATCGGGCGGATCTCGTCCGCCAAAGGTCTCTTTTCACTCATATCAGTTGTTCCTGCTGCATTTTTCCGCGTCGATGGCCAGCACGACCATCAGCGCGCCCAGCGCGTCCTGCGCTTCGGCCACGTCGATCACATAGGTATCCGTCCAGTGGAAGAGTTCCTTCGTGATGGTGGCGATGCAGCCGCGCGAGGCGCTGTCGATCGTGTAGTCCCATTCCATGAAGCTGCCGTTCACTTCCCAGTCGCTGCACTCGAGCGTGAAGCGCGGGGTGAAGAACGTGAATTCCTTACAGATGCAGCCGTAATATTCCTCGCCGATGTAAAGCTCAAACTTGGGAAGAAAGGTCAGCACCCGCTGCTGCACGGTGCCGATGTGCTCGCCCGCGGCATTCAGGATATGCAGGCAATGTCCCCACGCGAGCTTGCCCTCGACCGTAAAGACGGTATTGCCGGCTTCGTCGTAGATATCGTAGCTATCGAACCACGAAAAAAAGCGCTGCTTGAACAGTAATTTCATCACGTACCCTCCCTTGCAAGAAAGTGCTTTGATTATAGCACGATTTTCTTCCCTTGCACAGTCTTTTTGTGTCGATTTTTCCGCGCTCGTATGGTATACTGTCGGCAGTATTGATGAATCCGCAGGAGGTCACGCCATGAAATCCAAAGCCGCCGTCCGCCGCATCGTGGACGAATTGAAGGTCCTCTACCCCAACGCGCGCTGCTCGCTCGAATATAAAAAGGACTACGAGCTTCTGTTCGCCGTGCGGCTTTCCGCCCAGTGCACCGACGCGCGCGTGAACATGGTCACGCCGTCGCTCTTCGCCAAATTTCCGACGCTCGAGGCCTTTGCGAACGCAACCTATGAAGAGGTCGGCGAGGCCATCCGCTCCTGCGGATTTTACAACACCAAGTCGAAGGATCTCGTCGAGTGCGCGAAGATCCTGCTCGAACAGCACGGCGGCAAGGTCCCCGGCACGATGGAGGAATTGACGGCGCTGCCCGGCATCGGGCGCAAGACGGCGAACCTCATCCTCGGCGATATCTACGGCCAGCCCGCTTACGTTTGCGACACGCACTGCATCCGCATCACGGGGCGCCTCGGCCTCACCGACGGCAGCAAGGACCCACTGAGCGTGGAAAAACAGCTTCGTCAGGTGCTCCCGCCGGAGGAATCGAGCGACTTCTGCCACCGCATGGTGCTTTTCGGACGTGACATCTGCACCGCGCGCAAGACAAACTGCGAAACCTGCCCGCTGAGAAAGGACTGCGACTACGGAAAGGCGCAGAAATAATTGCGTTGTTGACAAAAAATATCCCGCATGCTTTCAGCATGCGGGATATTTTTCCGCTCAGCGCAGGCTGCCTTACCTGCGGCCGTAGGGGTCTTCGTATTTCGTTGAGTTGTACGAGTAGCAATCGTTGTAGCGGATCGTGACAAAGAGCGTTTTTCCTCCGTCCTGCTCATCGCGCAGCAAAACATGGCAAAGGCCATTTTCATCAAAGCGGTCTGTAATGTCGAGCGACTGGCCGCGGTAGTAGATCATCACCGTGCCGTCATCTTCGTAAACGACCTCGGGCGCGTTGAGATGCTCTAACATCTCTTCCTCCGTCAGCGCCCGCTCCGTTCCGTCGTCTTCAATGGCGATGCCACCGCCGCCCCTTTCGTGCTCGGTGCCGTCCTTGTCCGGATAGCGCAGGGTGTAGCTTCCCTCGTTTACCGTCAGCGTTGCGTCCGTCATCTCACCGTTGAGCCAGAGCTGCACCGTGCGCTGGATGCCGCCGAGGTCCGAGGCATAGGCGACGCTGCCGAGCGCCAGCACGAGCGCGGCAGCGAGGCCGATAGTCGCGGCGCGGTGCAGCGCGGGGCGTTTTGTTTTCCGTTCTGTCATCTTCATTACCTCCGTCATCGTGTCCGGGGAGGCGTGCAGCGGCGCGAATGCGCGTTGAAATCTCTCTTTTTCCGTCATTGCTTTACTCCTCCTCCAAAATCGTTCTGAGCTTCGCCCTTGCGCGATAGAGCCTTGTGCTGACGGTCTTCTCCGCGATGGAGAGCATCGAGGCGATCTCCGCCGTCGAGTATCCTTCGTAGTAAAAGAGCAGCAGCGGCACGCGGTATTTTTTGTCGAGCATCATCACGGCTTTGAACAGCTCGCCGTCCTGCGGCTGCTCAAAGGGCAGCGTTTCGGCGTAGTCGTCGATATCCTCGTGCCTGCGCCACGGCGAGCGGAAGAGCATCTTGCAGCGATTGACGGTGACGCGGATGAGCCAGTTTTTCAAATGGGCGTCCGACTCGAACGCTTTATCTGTTTTGTACAGCTCTATCAATACGTCCTGCGTCACATCGTTGGCGTCGTCCGGGTTTCTGAGCCAGCCGTAGGCCACGCGAAAGACCGTGTCCATGTACTTTTCTGCGATTGGGGCAAATGCTTCGTTTGAAAACATATATGTTTCTCTCCTCAAAGGCCTTACACCATATATGTGCACGGGCCGGGCGATTTCTTTCACGTTCTTTCGCACTTTTGCAAAATTTTTTCCATCCGTGCAGGCACGCCCTCGCCGCCGCGCTCATATACTGCCATGAGACTGATCGATGCGGAGGCAGTAAAATGGACAACAAAACGCAGACCATCATTGAAAAATTCAAGAAGAATCCGGCCATGGCGCAGGCTGTGCTCCAATCGGGCGACGGGCAAAAGCTCATGCAGATGCTCACCGCGCAGGACGGCGGCGCGGCGCTGGAACAGGCCGCGCAGAATGCCGCCCACGGCAACACGAAGGACCTTGCCGCCATGCTCTCAAGCCTCATGCGCAGCCCGCAGGGTGCGGAGCTGATGAAGCGGCTGAACGACGCGGCGCAGAAGTAAGGCAGACCGGCGGCAAAGGAGGCGAGGACCGTGAGCGAGTGGGAGGATAAACTGAATACGCTGCTCTCCGATCCCAATGCCATGGCGCAGGTGATGCAGATGGCGCAGAGCCTATCGCAGCAGATGGGCACGCCGGAAGGCGATGCACCGCCCCCGCAGGGCAGCGCAGGCGCACCGCCGCAAGCTCCACCGCCGCAGACCCCGCAGGGCGGACCGCCGGCAGACCTGTCATCGCTACTCGGCGGCATCGACCCGGCGATGCTGCAAAAGCTCCTGCCCGTGCTCGGCCAGATGAATCGCCCCGCGAGCAGCGAGACCGCCGCGCTCCTTCATGCGCTGCGCCCGTTTTTGAAACCGGAGCGGCGCGACAAGGTCGAGCGCGCCGCGCAGCTCGCGCGGCTCATCCATCTGGCCAAAACATTTTTGCTGTCGCAGGAGGGCTGAGGGATGTATAACCGCTATCTTCGCAATGACGACGGCATCTACACCCGTGTGCCCATGCAGGACCCGCCGCGAGATGAGCCGCCCCGTCAGCCGCCGCACGGCAATGCGCCGCCCCCGCCTCCGCCCGAGCCGCCGCCCTGCGGCGAATCGCCGGGACAGGAGGCGTCACAGTTTTTCTCACGCCTGCTCGACAAGCTGCCGCTCAAGGGCGTGGACAAAGCAGACCTTTTGCTGCTGCTCATCCTCTTTTTTCTCTTTGAGGAAAAGGCCGACGATGAGCTGCTCGTCGCGCTGGGACTGCTGCTCATCTTATGATCTCGGGCCGCCAAGAGCCGCAGCGGACTCCTCCGCCGCGGCTTTCTCCTCTCTCCTGCCCCTGCACATCCTGCTTGAGAGAAGCAAAAAGCACCGCCGCGGCGGTGCTTTTCGTTTTACTTTTCCTTGTAGTAGAGGCGGCAGTAGCAGTAGCCCTCAAACTCGGGGTCTGCGATCTGCTCGCGAAACTCCCTGCACATACAGACGTTGTCCTCGGTCTTCTGGAAGCGGCACGGACATTGCAGATCGCGCTTTAAGAGTGCGGCGCGCAGTCGCGCGACGACCTCCGCGTCCTCGTTGTATCGAATTTTCATCCTCTGCACTTCTCCAGCATCTCTTTGATATCGGCCTTGTCATGCACGCCGACCATGCCGGTCAGCGTATGGCGGTCCTGCACGACGGCAAGCGTCGGGATGGAGTCGATGCCGAACATGGAGGCAAGGTTCGGCTGCTCGTCAACGTTGACCTTGCAGAACTTGACCTTGTCCTCTTCCGCATTCAGCTCGGCAAACACCGGCGCCATCATCTTGCACGGCTGGCACCACTCGGCCCAGAAGTCAATGATGATGAGGCCCGGATCGTCGAGCACCTCGGTCTGGAAGTTTTCCTCCGTCAGCGTAACGATCTCGGTAAAGGTGCGCGTCTCGACATACGGCTCGTGGAAGCCGCCTCCGCAGCCGCCGCAGCCACCGCCGCAAGCGCTGCATCCGGCTCCGCAGCCTGCACCGCAGCCGGCGGCGCTCGCGCCGCTGTCGCCGGTCATCAGCTCCAGGCTGCCGTCGAGAAAGCGGTCGACCGCCTGATCAGCCTCGCCGGAAACACCGGTGCAGAGCACCATGTGCGCGTTTTCGACCGCACTGCGCGCGCCGGGGCCGATGCTGCCGCAGATGATGAGGTCGACGCCCTTCTCCTTCAGCCCGGACGCGACCTTCTCATGGTCGGTATCGTCAAAGGTGACGGTCTCCTTCTCGATGGGCTTGATATCCTCAACGCTGTAAATGGTAAACTCCTTGGACTGGCCGAAGTGCTGGAGCACCTGGCCATTCTCGCAGGGGATGGCAATTTTCATGGTTATTTTTCCTTTCCGCTCTATTGCTTCGGCGGCAGCGCCGCCATATTGAGCCGAAGGTAGTTTACCACGCTTTTGTGCGCCGTACAACCGCAAATTTGTAAACAAACCATGGCCGCAGCCGTTTTGTCTTGCAATTGTAGCCGCCCCGTGATAGAGTGAAATCAAACAAGGCGCTTTGCCGCAAAATGACAACCGACAGGAGGCAGCACTTATGAAAAAATCAGAACTGGCGATCCTTTCCGTCCTCATCCTTGCCGCCGTGTTTGTTTTCAACGGCAAGATCAACAAAGTGACGAATCCCTGTGTGCAGGACTATGTCGCAGGTCAGGGGAACATCAGAGGGAATGTAAACGTCGAGGACTATTACGAGCGCGACGCGCGCTTTGCGATCGGCGCGGGAGAAGACGGGTATGCCGTTTTCAAAGACCCCGGCGAGGCCTTTGCCGCGCTGCGCGAAAACTATCCGGAGGGCATTTCGCTCATCCGAAAGGAGTTCCATCTGCTCGGGCTTTCAAAGCTCAATTACCCCTCCTACCAAACTTACGGCTGGCAGGCCACAAGCGGCTCGGAAGAGGCTCGTCAGCAGGCCAGATT
>ENA-OUQP01000966-OUQP01000966.1-human-gut-metagenome-genome-assembly--contig:-NODE-966-length-22387-cov-4.733880_pt1 | contig 22387 bp, 14 predicted proteins | sample MGYA00237951_ERZ548836 | MGnify/ENA primary metagenome ERZ548836 (study PRJEB26490, sample SAMN05194702) | human gut metagenome | biome: terrestrial biome; feature: human-associated habitat; material...
GAGAAATTTCATAAGCCTGCGCTTCAGATTACTTTTGCAAAATTTCTCTGTACACCAAATTTATCCGTGAAAAAAGGACCATCAATTATGAAAACAGATATCCTCATCGCAGGAAGCGGCTGCTCCGGTCTTTACTGTGCCCTCCAGCTTCCCCGCGACAAAAAAATCACCGTCATCACCAAGTCCGACCTTACCAGTAACGATTCCTTTCTCGCTCAGGGCGGCATGTGCATGCTGAAAGAACAGTCCGACTATGACAGCTTTTTCGAAGACACCATGAAAGCCGGACACTACGAAAATGACAAAAAATCCGTAGAGATCATGATTAAAACCTCCCCGGAGGTTGTCAGGGATCTTGTCTCTTACGGTGCCCAGTTCGAGCGAAACGAAGACGGCAGCCTTGCCTACACCAAAGAAGGCGCCCATTCCACCAACCGTATTATTTTCCACGAGGATGTAACCGGAAAAGAGATCACCAGCACCCTGCTCCGCGAAGTCCAGAAGCTTTCCAATGTAGAACTTCTGGAATACACAACCCTGGTTGATATTCTGGAAAAAGACAACCACTGCTACGGCGCTGTGATCCGCCGTCCAGATGGTTCCCTTGACACCGTTACTGCAACCTATACCGTTCTGGCCAGCGGAGGTGTAGGTGGACTTTACAGACATTCCACCAACTTCCGCCACCTTACCGGCGACGCACTTGCTATTGCAGGTAAGCATAATATTGAACTGCAGAACCCGGATTACGTGCAGATTCACCCTACCACCTTCTACACCAGACATCCGGAAGACCGCAGCTTTCTGATTTCCGAATCTGTCCGTGGCGAAGGTGCCAGACTTTACGACAAAAACATGAACCGTTTCGTAAACGAGCTGCTGCCCCGTGATCTTCTTTCCCAGAAAATTCACGAACAGATGGCAAAAGACGACACCGACTTTGTCTGGGAAGACCTGCGCACCATCCCGGCAGAAACTCTCCGCCACCATTTTCCAAACATTGTTGAACACTGCAGGGAAATGGGCTATGATGTTTTCAAAGAATGCATCCCTGTGGTTCCAGCACAGCACTACTTCATGGGCGGCGTGCGGGTTGACCGCGACTCCGCGACGACCATGCCCCACCTCTTCGCCGCTGGTGAGGCCAGTTGCAACGGCGTTCACGGCCACAACCGCCTCGCGAGCAACAGCCTGCTTGAGTCGCTCGTCTTCGCGCGCCGCGCCGCGCATAAGATGCTCACGGGCGAGAGCCTGCCTGTCGAGCTCGCGGGGTCTCCGGCGCTTGACGGCATGCATCGCGTCAATGGCGACGGCACGCTTGCCATCGACGAGCTTTGTGCCGAGGATGGTACGACGACGGAGGATACCGCCGTCTTTGGTGACGCCCCCGTCGACTTTGACTCGATCATGCCCGAGAAGGAGGCGTAGACGATGGATCCTATCGCCATGAAGCTCGTGGGAGACGACATCATTCTCCAGGCGCTCAGGGAGGACATCACATTCGAGGACGTGAGCACTGCCTCCGTGTGCCCAGAACCTCGCGCCGCGGAGGTGCAGCTCATCGCAAAGGCGGAGGGCGTCATCGCCGGCCTCGACGTGTTTGGCCGCGCGTTTGCCCTCCTCGACCCCGCCACGCGCGTCGAGGCGACGGTTGCTGACGGCGACGTCGTGTCTGCGGGCCAGCGCCTCGCCACGGTCTACGGAGACGCCCGCGTGCTGCTCGCTGGCGAGCGCGTCGCGCTCAACTTCCTGCAGCGCATGAGCGGCATCGCGACGTATACGCGTCGCATGGCCACAGCGCTCGAGGGTACGGACACCGTTCTCGTCGACACGCGTAAGACCACGCCTTGCCTGCGCGTGTTCGAGAAGGCCGCGGTGGAGATTGGCGGTGGTCGCAATCATCGCTATAACCTCTCGACCGCCGTCATGCTCAAGGACAACCACATCGACGCGGCTGGTGGCGTCACGCAGGCTATCGAGGCCGCGCGCGCCCACGCGTCCTTTACCTGCACCGTTGAGGTTGAGTGCGAGAACCTCGAGATGGTTCGCGAGGCCGTCGAGGCCGGGGCGGACATCATCATGCTCGACAACATGGCTCACGACGACATGGCCGAGGCAATCGCGCTCATCGGCGGACGCGCCAAGACCGAGGCCTCCGGCAACGTGGACGCCGAGAACATCCGCGCCCTCGCCGACCTCGGCGTTGACTTCATCAGCTCTGGCGCCCTCACGCACTCCGCGCCAATCCTCGACCTGTCCCTCAAGCACCTGAGGATGCTGGACGATGGCGAGGGCTGCTAACGTGGGCGGCACCGAACGCAGGGCCGCCATCATCTCCGAGCTTGCTGCTGCGACCCAGCCGGTTTCTGGCAGCGCGCTCGCGAAGGCCGTTGGCGTGAGCCGGCAGGTCGTCGTCCAGGACATCGCGCTTCTGAGGGCGGACGGACATGACATCGTGGCCACGAGCCGCGGCTACGTGCTGCAAGAGGGCAAGGGGACCCCGCAGGTGCCCACGCGCCTTCTCAAGGTCCATCATGGCCCCGATGACCTGGAGGATGAGCTCACGACGATCGTCGACCTTGGCGGTGCCGTGCTGAACGTCATGGTCAACCACCGCGTCTACGGCAAGATCACGGCGGACCTCGACGTCAGGAATCGTCGCGACGTCGAGCGCTACCTCGAGAGCATCCGCACGGGGAAGAGCTTTCCGTTGATGACGGTGACGAGCGGCTACCACTTCCACCGCATTGCTGCGGAGACCGAGGCGCAGCTCGATGAAATAGAGCAGGCCCTGCGCGAGAAGGGCTATCTCGCACAGGTCCTGCCCTACGAGGACGATTTGCAGTAGGGGAGAGGCTTTCGCCTATGCGAGGGCGGCGCCAAGGGCGCGACAGGCCTCGAGGGCTTCGTCGTCAGGCTCGAGGTTGGCGATGACAGTGTCAACGACCTCGGCACCGTCTCCCTCGGTGCGCTCGCGCCAGGCGTCCATCCAGTCGCCGGTGCCCCAGTCGTAGCTGCCAAACAGGCCGACCTTCTTGCCGGAGAGCTCGTCTTCGATGCTTTCGAACATGGGCTCGAACTCGTCCTCCTCGAGGGATTCGTCGCCCATGGCCGGGCATCCGAATGCGACGGCGTCAAAACCTGCCAGGGCATCTGCGGAGAAGTCCGCCGCCTGGATCTCCTCGACCTCGGCGCCAGCGCCGCGCGCTCCTTCCGCGGCGGCGCCCGCCATGGTCTCGGTGTTGCCCGTGCCGCTCCAGAAGACGACTGCGATCTTGCTCATGGTCTGTCCTTTCGTATGCCAACCCGCCTGTCGGGTTTGGATTCGTTGATGTGGCTGGAGGCCTATGCCGCGACGGTCATGCTTGTCAGCTCCGCGAGCGTTGCCCCGCGACCAAGCATCGCCTCACAATCCCTTGTGCAGCGCTTATATCTCGCGAAGCACGCCTCGGCGCTCTCCTGATCGGAGTAGACCTTCCAGCAGCCGCAACACAGGTAGTCGCGGCCCTCATGCTCGATGAAGGCCATGACGTCGTCATAGGGATAGCCGAGGAAGAGCCCCACCTCGTGGGGGAATCCTCCGTTGGCACTGCACCGCTGACGGTTCTCGAGCTTGCGGCCCAGATGCGCGATCGCTGCTTCGAGCCAGCCGGAGCCTGTCGTCTCATAGCCCCACGAGAACATCGTCGCGGCGGCGCGCGGTGCAGAGAGTTCGCGCGCGAGAAGCTGTGGCCGATATACGAGTACGAGCGCGCCGCAGCTCCTGCGAGCGAGTACGCGCACGTGAACGCTCGTGCCTGCAAGCTGGCGATTTGCGCGCGCGACGAGTGCGTCGAGGCGGGCGTTGCGTAGCCGTGATGGGCCCTGCTCGCTGGTTGACTGGCCCGATGCGCCCCGCGTGCCGGGCGCCTGCCGCGAGCGATCCTGCTCGCCGGTTGATTGTTGTTTCTCGTGCTGTGCGAAGTCGCCGGGCACGTTAAATAGGCATGCGGGCTTGATGCCCACTAGCGTGGGCGAGCAATGTTTGACGATGGCGCGCTCGAATCCATTTCCATCCAGCGTCATGCCTGCTCCCTCAAAATAGTCAGCCGCAGTTAACTATGGTGCAAAGAGTAGCCGTAAAGTTAGACAAGGTCAACTAACGAGGGCAGCACGACTGGGAACTGAGTGCCGAGCGCGCGCTGCCTTCGAGAACACCACCTCGTCACGAGCTGGAAACCCGACTGCGTTACAATTGCGAGCTACATCGGCCACCAGAATGTGAGGGACACCATGAGTGACGAGACCACGAACGCTAACACCACGTCCAACCGCGCCATTGTCTCCGTTCTTGGCGCAGACCGGTCCGGCATCGTTGCCGCAGTCGCAGGTCTGCTCGCAGAGCGTAATGTCAACATCCTCGACATCTCCCAGACGATCCTCCAGGGTCTGTTTACGATGACGACCCTCGTCGACCTAGGTGATGCCGACTTCGCGGAAATCCATGTCGGTCTCGATGAGCTTGCCAAGCAGCTTGGCGTGCAGATCACGATTCAGCGCGAGGATGTCTTCAAGTTCATGTATCGCCTGTAAGGAAGTGTCATGGCGATTTTCTCATCGCACCTAACGCCCCGCAGTGCTCGCGAGCGAGTCGCGCGTCGCATCCTGTCGACGGACGACACCTCGGCACTCCTGAGCGCCACGGATGTCACCCCCATGCCCTCGGACGAGGTCGCGCTCGGCCGTCCCGCGGAGAGCGAAGGCCTCTACGAGGGCTATGCCAAGGTCGACAAGCTGCCGGAGGAGATGTTCCGCGAGTACGACGTCAAGCGCGGCCTGCGCAACGCCGACGGCTCGGGCGTGCTCGTGGGTCTCACGACCATCTCGGACGTTCACGGCTACAACAAGGTCGATGGTAAGGTCGTTCCTGACGAGGGTGACCTTATCATCCGCGGCTACCACCTCGAAGACCTCGTCTCGCAGACGCATGGTGCCGGTCGCTTTGGCTACGAGGAGATAGCGTACCTGCTCATCTCCGGTCGCCTGCCTAGTGCGGGCGAGCTTGCGGACTTCAACGCTCGCATCGATTCCCGCCGCGAGCTGCCCACCGGCTATCTGAGCCTGTTCCCGCGCACGACGGAGTCGAGCTCCATCATGAACGTGCTCGCGCGTTCGACACTGCTGCTCTACGCCTTCGATGAGTGTCCTGACAACACGGGGCACCAGCATGAGGTCGATGTGGCCTTGTCGCTTCTCGCGCGCCTGCCGCGTATCGCGGCTATCGCCCACGAGGCTTCCGTCTCCGCGCGCGCCGGCGAGAAGCTGCTCGTTCCCCCCGTCCGCGAGGGCTATTCCATGGCGGAGACGGTCCTGGACGTCCTGCGTGGCGCCGATGGCTTCACGCGTGAGGAAGCCATGATGCTCGACGTCATGCTCATGCTCCATGCGGAGCACGGCGGCGGCAACAACTCGACGTTCACCTGTCGCGTGCTTTCGAGCTCGGGCACGGATGCCTACTCGACCTACGCCGCTGCTATGGGTTCGCTCAAGGGTCCCAAGCACGGTGGCGCCAACTCCAAGGTTGGTGCCATGATCGAGGACGTGGCCGCCCACGTCGAGCGCTGGGATGATGACGACGAGCTTGCGAGCTATCTCGAGAAGCTCGCGACGAAGCAGGCGTTCGATCAGACGGGGCTCATCTATGGCATGGGCCACGCGGTCTATACCAAGAGCGATCCGCGTGCTCGCCTCGTGAAGCGCTATGCGCGCAATCTGGCTACCACAAAGGGCTGCGAGGATAAGCTCGCCCTCATCGAGGGCATCGAGCGTCTGACCCCCGAGGTCATCCATAGCGTGCGTGGGACGAACAAGCCCATTTGCGCCAATATCGACCTGTACACGGGCTTTATCTACTCGATGCTGGGCGTGCCGTCCGATCTCTACACGCCCATCTTCGCCATGGCGCGTCTTGCCGGCTGGACAGCTCATCGCATGGAGGAGCTCTACGGCTGCGGCCGCATCATCCGCCCGGCGTACAACTCCGTCGTTGGCCGCAAGGAGTATGTGCCCATCGAGGAGCGCGGTGGCCAGAAGTAGGCCCGCCCCTCGCGACGGGCTTCTTGGCGGTTCCCCGTGATGTCCCTCCCGCGACGACGATCACTCGCACGTACGAAAATAGCGGCGGCACCCCTCGCTTGGGATGCCGCCGCTTTGCATGAAGCGGGTTAGACGGAGACGCTAGTCCTCGTTCTCCTCGGCGCTCTCATCCTCTTCGTCATCGGCGGAGACGGGGCGGAAGACCGCGGTGTCGCCACCAATGATGCTGTCCTCGACGTAGCGGGCCTCATCATCGTGGGCCTTGCGGACGGCGGCATCGAAGAGGTCGACGTCCTCCTCCTCGTCGAGGTAGTTCTCGGCGTCCTCGAGCTGGATCCTGTGGCCCGTGCGAAGGGCGACATACTCGTCGTTGTTCTCGTCATAGGCCATGCCGACGCGCTTGAGGGCATCGGAGAGCTCGACGTAGTCGAGGGTGTGCTGGCGCTTGGTGCGGGCGAACAGCGGTACGTACTCGAAGATGACGGAGGAGTTCTGGAGGCCATACCAATGCGCGGGCGAGCCACAGACGCGACGGATGATGTACTTCGCGTTAATGATGTTGCGGTCGAACGTCGAGATGTCGGCGGAGCTGGACGGCACCTTGCGCACGAGACAGAAGCGGAAGTCGCCGACGGCGCTCTTCTTCTTGTAGATCGAGTACTTGTGGTGCTGCGGCGCGATCATGTTGTCCTGAACGAGCTTCTCGACGATCTGGTAGAGGTACTCGTTGACGCGCTGGTTCACGCGGAAGCCGAGACGGATCTGCACCTTGAAGATGAAGTCAGTGCCAAAGGTGTTGACCGAGAACTCGTGGGTGTACGGCTCGTCCGTGACTTGGATGTTCAGGAAGAAGTAGGCGCGGGCACGCTTCGGGCGCTTGTCCAGGATCGAGTAGAGGATGTCGCGGTCGAGCCTGTCAGGCGAGGAGTCGTTCGTGAGGAAGACGAGGTTGTCAGCGAGGAACGGGATCTCGTCGTCCTGGCGGAGCTCGGCGAGCTGGTCGATGTACTGCTTGGTGGGCAGGTAGACGCTCTGCGTGCGCTCGATGGCGGTGCCGCGGCGCCAGATGTACATGACGACGAAGATGAGGGCCGCGATGACGACGGTGACGTAGCCGCCATGCAGGAACTTCGTGAGGCTTGAGAAGAAGAACGCCAGCTCGATGGCCATGAAGAAGAGGAGGAACGGCCAAGCGGCGACCTTGCGCTTGCGGACGCGCATGAGGTACGTGAACAGCAGCATCGTGGTCATCAGCATCGTGACGGTGATGGCCAGGCCGTAGGCGGCCTCCATGTGGGAGGAGCTGCGGAAGTACAGCACGACGCCAATGCAGGAGACCCACATGATGTTGTTGACCAGCGGGATGTAGATCTGGCCCTTGGTCTCGCTCGGGTAGGCGATGCGCATGTGCGGCATCAGGTTGAGGCGAATGGCCTCGGAGATGATCGAGTAGGAGCCGGTGATCAGGGCCTGCGACGCGATGATGGCGGCGAAGGTCGAGAGGACGACGGCGAAGACGCGGAGGTTCTCCGGAAGCATCTGGAAGAATGGGTTGAGCTCGTGCATGGCGGCGAGCTCGGCGTTGGTTCTGTTGGCGAGGATCCAGGCGCCCTGGCCGAGGTAGTTGAGAATGAGGCATGCCTTGACGAAGGGCCAGGAGGCGTAGATGTTGGCCTTGCCGACGTGGCCCATGTCGGAGTAGAGGGCCTCGGCGCCGGTCGTGCAGAGGAAGACATTGCCGAGGACCATGAGGCCGGCCTTGTTGAGGTTGCCGTCAAACAGGAACGTGATGCCGCGCAGCGGGTTGAGCGCGCGGAAGACGTTGAGGTCTGCACCGACGTTCACGAGGCCGACGATGCCAAGGTAGAGGAACCAGATGGTCATGATCGGACCGAAAGCCTTGCCGATCATGGAGGTGCCGGCGCGCTGCATGGCGAACAGCACGCAGAGGATGGCGATGGTGATAAAGACGACGACGTTCTGGTTGTCGCCAATGATGCCGTGGAAGAACGGGATCGTGCGGAGACCCTCGATGGCCGTGGTGACCGTCACCGCGGGCGTGAGGATGCCGTCCGCGAGCAGCGCGGCGCCGCCAACCATGGCGGGGATGATGAGCCACTTGGCGCAGCGCTTCACCAGGCTGTAGAGGGCGAAGATGCCACCCTCGTTGTGGTTGTCCGCCTTCATGGCGACGAGTACGTACTTGACGGTGGTGATGAGGGTCATCGTCCAGATGACGAGGGACAGCGCGCCGATGACGACGTCCTGGCTCATCGTGGTGAGACCGCCGTTGCCGCTCATGATCGCCTTGAGCGTGTACATCGGGCTCGTTCCGATGTCGCCGTAGACGACGCCAAGCGTTACGAGAATCATCGCCGCGGATAGCGGGATGCCGGCGGACTTTGCCGACGACCTCTTCTTTGTCGAGGGTTCGGCTGCGCGAGAAACACCCATGTTCCTTGCTCTCCTTGTGACGGGGGCTTTCCGCCCCGGCCGCTCCAATACGTGTCCAGGCCACTTCGTCTCGTTTGTGACCCACGGGGTCGCAAACTGGACGACGCAACAAAAACTGCCTGACCTCGGCGCGGACGCTGAAGTCAAGCAGCTTAAGGTACCACTTTATGCGGTCTTTATGTGCGGAGAACGGCGGTCGGTGCCGCTCGCACGGTCTTTAGTACCTTCCGCGGCCCGGACCGCGGCGGTCCGAGGGCGATGACGAGCGGCGGGGACCGTCGGAGTAGCGGCGCGGGCCGTCCGTGCCGCGGCGGTCGTCGCGCGAGAAGCGATTGTTGCGCGGGTTGCGGTCGTCTCGCGAATAGCGGTCGTCACGCTGGAAGCGGTCGCCCCGCGGGCTGCGGTCATCTCGTGAATAGCGGTCGTCACGCGTGTGTCGACGGTCGTCCGGGCCACGGCGGTCGTCATGCATGCGGCGGTTGTCGCCCGAGCTACGGCGGTCACCTTGCGGGTAGCGGCGGTCGCTCGAATCGCGACGAGGGCCGTTCTGCTCGTGGTGGAAGCTGGCCCGTTCGCGGCGCGCCTCCTCCGGCAGATCGCTGGCGCCCTCGGGGCGCGGGGTCCTCTTCACGAGGTAGACGTGGTGGATCTTCGCGTTGCGGCTGAAGTCCTCCGGGATGGTGCCCTCCGTGACGTTCTCGATTTCGACGCCGTACCTCTCGAGCTTCTCGGTGTCGGGGGTGAATCCGCGCAGATTGCAGGAGAACAGACAGACGCCGTCCGCGGTGAGCAGGCGCGAGACGCCGATGAGGAGCTCGGCGTGGTCTCGTTGCACATCGAAGGAGTCGCGGCCCATGCGCTTGGAGTTCGAGAAGGTTGGGGGATCGCAGAAGACGAGGTCCCAGCGGTTGCGCGTGCGGCGCTGCTCGCTGATCCAACGGACGACGTCGGCCTGGACGTACTCGTGCTCGTCCCCGGTGAAGCCGTTTCGCTCCATGTTGCGCTCGGCCCAGTCAAGGTAGGTGCGAGAGAGGTCAACCGTCGTCGTGTGCTTCGCCCCACCGTCCGCGGCGTAGCAGGTGGCGGTGCCGGTGTAGGCGAACAGGTTGAGGAAGCGCTTCGAGCCCTTGGTGCCCTTGGCGAGCTCGCGCACCTGGGCGCGCACATCGCGATGATCGAGGAAGAGGCCCGTGTCGAGGCGCTCGGCGAGGTTGACCTCGAAGATGAGGCCGCCCTCGTCTACGAGGTGGGAGCCGGGGGCAAGCGCGAGGCGCGAGCGGCGGCCGGGACGGGTGTCAGCGCCTTCCTCCTGCTCGCTCGCGTACTGGGATCCGCCCTTAGCGCGCTTGCGCACGCGTAGGGTGACGTCATTGGGGTCGACGCCAAGGATGCGCGGCGCGATGGCGAGGACGTCGAGAAGACGGCGATGCGCGAGGTCGAGGTCGATGCCCTTGGGTGCGGCGTACTCCTGGACGACAAGCCAGCGCCCTCCCTTGTCGCGGCCACGCGAGGCCTCGCTCGCCTGGTAGAGGTCGATGGCGACGGCGTAGTCGGGGAGGTCTGCGTCGTAGACGCGGTAGCAGCTCACGTCTTCGCGCTTCGACCACTTGGCGCGGAGCTTCGCGACCTTCTGGAGACGCGCCGCGAACTGATCTGACGCGGAGACGAGCACGGGGATGGTCGTCCCGTCCTTGAGGGTGACGGTAGAGCGCGGCGCGGGTGCTGCGGGCGTCCCGTTGTCGTCACTGCCGGTGGCGCGGGCGTCCTCCGTCTCGGCGTAGAGACGAATCGTGGCCTCGTCGCGGCCGAGTAGCGTTGAGACACTGTCTGCCGGCGCCATGCCGAGGGCGGCGTCGAGGCTGTCGCCCAACACGAACGCGGCGAGCGGCGAGCCCGTGGGCAGGGAGTCCGCAAGGGTGGTGACGCAGCCGAGGGCGGAGACCTCGCGCGCGAGCTCTGCGGTACGGAGCCAGGAGAGGTCGCAGACGCCGAGCGTGGAGGAAGCGTCGGCGCCCGCGAGAACATCCGCAAGGGTATCGCACGAGGTCAGCGTATCGAGAGAGACGTCGAGGCCCGCCGAGCGCAGGGCCGTGCGGGCGGCGGAGGCGGCGCCGGGGCGGTCATCAAGCGAGATGAGACGAAGGGAACCGGCACGCTCGCCGCCCTTCTCGGCACGCTCGTCCGCTTCGTCGAGGAGGGTCTCCCAGGCTGCGGCGTCATGGCCCAGCCAGCGGTCGAAGCCCCAGCGGGAGCGAAGCAGGCCGGGGGCGCGGTCGAGCGCGGCGCCGGCTGCTTCGACGAGGATGGTGCCCGAGCCGGCGTATGCGGTGGCGAGGGTGGGGGCGTCGTGGCGCAGGCAGCGGTGCCAGGAGCCGGCGGCGAGCATTGCGGCCGCGTAGTCTGCGCGGAGGCCGCCGAGGCCGTCGTCCGCAGAACGCCTGCCGAAGCCACGGTGGAAGAGCGGCTCGCCGGAGAGGTCGATGCCGAGGGTCACGCGCTCACCGCGGACGCGTGCGATGATCGTGACGTCAGGGTGGCGGACCTCGACGCTCGGGCGGCCGCCGAAGCGAGCCTGCATCCTGTCACAAACCGCGTCTTTGACGCGGAGGGCGACGAACTGGGTGTTCCTGAGCTGGTCGTTCACGCCGTGGGCATCGACGGCAAAGGTAGAGGATAGGGAAAGGTGGCTCTCCCATTCGATCGAGGAGGCTGCGTCATAGAGCTCGTCTGCGTCGGCCGCGGCACCGTGGGAGAGGACGAGGACGACGCGCGAGGCGATGCGGCTCCAGAGACAGACGCGGTAGGCGTCGGCGAGGGCGCCGGAGAAGGCCACCTGGCCGTGGAGGGCGCGGACGCCCGTGGCTCCCAGGCTCGCGAGTTCGCCTGCGAGCAGGCGCTCGAAACCCTTGGGACAAGTTGCGAAGAACTCATGCGTGTCTGCCATGCGCATCACCTTTCGATCGGGTCACCATTTGCCCGTAAGGGGGCTGCTTGCCCCTCACATCTCCTGCCGAGGTTAACCCATATGGGCGTAAACGCGCGGCTCACCGGACGTATACACAGAAAACGCCCCGCTCGAGCAAGGTGCTGAGCGGGGCGTTAGAAGGGAGTCGCGTGGATTGGGGCTCGAGCGCGCTGAGGCGCTTGAAGCTACAGTTCCATGGAGAGGTAGCGCTCGCCGGTGTCGGGAAGGATGGCGACGACGGTCTTGCCGGCAAACTCGGGGCGCTGGGCGACGGAGAGCGCGGCGAAGGCGGCGGCGCCGGAGGAGATGCCCACGAGGACGCCCACCTTGGCGGCGAGCTCAGCTCGCTCGGCGATTGCGTCAGTCGAGGCGACGGGCAGGATCTCGTCGACGACCTCGCGCTTGAAGTTCTCAGGCTCGAAGCCAGCGCCGATGCCCTGAATCTTGTGGCCACCGGGCTTTCCGCCCGAGAGCACGGGGCTCTCTGCCGGCTCGACGGCGACGGCGTAGACGCCCGGCTTGTGCTCCTTCAGGAGCTTGGAGGTGCCGGAGATGGTGCCGCCCGTGCCAACGCCGGCGACGATGGCGTCGACGGAGCCTTCAGTGTCGGCCCAAATCTCGGGACCGGTGGTCTCGTAGTGGGCGCGCGGGTTGGCGGGGTTGGTGAACTGGCCGGCGACGATGCTGTTGGGCGTGGAGGCGTGCAGCTCGTCAGCCTTGGCGATGGCGCCCTTCATGCCCTCGGCGCCGGGGGTGAGGACAATCTCCGCGCCGTAGGAGGCGGCCAGCTTGCGGCGCTCGATGGACATGGTCTCGGGCATGGTGAGGATCATCTTGTAGCCGCGGGCGGCCGCGAGCATTGCCAGGCCTACGCCGGTGTTGCCGCTCGTGGGCTCGATGACGGTGCCGCCTGCCTCGAGCTCGCCGGATGCCTCGGCTGCGTCAAGCATGTAACGGGCGACGCGGTCCTTCACGGAGCCGCCGGGGTTGGTCGCCTCGTACTTGCCGAGGACGCGGGTGCCCTTGGCCTGGGCATCGGCGGGGAGAAGCGAGGAGAGGTCAACGAGAGGGGTGGAGCCGATGAGTGCCTCGACATGGTTTGCGACGTGCATGAGAGCCTCCTTGTGGCTGCGGGCGGAGCGCGGCTCCGACCAGACTGGCGGACGGGTTTTGCCGTCCATGGGTGAGAGGAGTGGGTTCTCCTCTTTGCCGAAGCGGGGGTTGAGCGCGCGTCGTGCGGGACCTCCGCTTCGTTAGGGGGCAAGTATGCCACCAATAAACCAACTAAACCAGTAGGAATTTATGGTTATTCATCAACTGGCAATGAGGAATTGTTTGGCGGGCGAGACGTGTCGTTGCGAACACGGCGTTCTCGCCAGTGTGGACATGGCGTCATGTTGTTGCGGACACCGCGCCGTGTTGTCGCGGACACAGCGCCATATTGTTGTGGACACGGCGACGTTGCCATTGCGGGCACGACGTCATGTTATTGCGGACACAAAAAATAGTGTCCGATTTCGACACATCTGTATGTTTTGCTACGCAACACACATATAGATGGTTTCTAAATTCAAACATGCAGCTAGCATAGCTCATGGTTAATCCGCTATTAAAAGCAAGGCCATCTCTCTTCCCGGCGTTGGAAAGTCTGCCGGCACTATGGTGAAGGGCGTTGGGAGAACGATGAGAGCAGTTGACGGGTCGTGGCTCCATTCGGGTATGGTCGTAATAGCCGTCGTGGCTTATCGGCCATTTGGCGGAAGGCTTGGGAGGAAGCCCCGGAGTTGCTCGGCGGATGACGACGTAGCCACCATGCCCGACTCTCCTGACCTGCTCAAGTCTTATATCGCTGACTTACAATTTCGCCTCGATCTGGCGCGCGCCGCGAATTAGCTGCTTCGGGAATGCCAGGGCTCCGAAGAAGACGAATAGGCGGACTGGCTTCTGCTGAGTACGATTTGCCCATTTTGGGCTGCCGTCGCGAAGCAAATGGCGCGCGAGTGCTGCACGCCACCGGCCTTAGTTCGCCTCGAGGGTGCCGATCAGGGCTTTGTGGTCCGTGCCGGCGATCTCGACGGTCTTGAGCGAGCTCACCGTAATGCCGGAATCCCTCGCATAGACGATGTGGTCGATTTCGATGAGCGACGGCACGATCTTGTTCGAGGGGTAGGTCATGTGGAAGCCTTCGCCGGACGCCTGGCTGGCGTCAGCGAACCGCGTGCCTAGAAGCGTGCGGAAGCGTGCGTGGTCCCAGGTTGAGTTGAAGTCACCCAAGATGAGGTAGGCGTGCCCATAGTCGGAAAGTGATCCGATTACGGAAAGCCCCTTGTCCCAAAGGTCCTCCGCCCCGCGGACGGGCGAGTTTGGGTGGACGCTCACGATGCGAACGGTGGTCGAGCCAATGACGATGTCTGCGGCGGGCATGGAGCTCGTCTCGATGGGCAGGAGATTGCGCGAGACGTTGCTCTGCGGTGCCGCCGTCCAGATGCCGTTACGGCCACCGTTGCTGATGGCGGATGCACCCTCGGAGACCACGTGATAGGGGAGGACCTCGTCGATTCCCGCCGCCGTGAGGTCTGCCACCATGCCGTCCGTGAGTTCCTGCAGACAGAGGACCTCGACGTGCTCGGCGCGGCAGACCTCGACGATCTGCTTGGCGCTTGCGGCTCCGTTCAGCGTGTTGACCGTCATGACGCGCGCATATGAGTCGTCCGTGGTGGCGCTCGTGGACACGGCGTATTCGGCGGCGGGGGAGACCCGCGCTCGGCCCGCGAAGTATCCGGCGTGCCACCAGCCGTTTATGGCGAGTGCGAGGACGCAGACGACAAGGAGGAGGCGCCTTCTCGACAAGAGGGCGATCGCGAGGCAGATGATGGCTGGAATGAGGGCGAGCGGGACGAACGAGACCACTTCGGGGACAATCCGGCCGTTCGCGAGGTCCGTAGGCAGAACCCTTAGCGCCATGAGCGTGTAGACACCAAGCATGGCGAGCCAGAGCAATGCCGAGACGAGCAGGTGACGCGGGCGATGGTGCCTCCGCGCGGGTCGACGAGTGGGCTTCGCCGCGCGCCTCGCCGCTCTTGCGGAGGTCTTATGCGGGAGGTAGGGCGCTTGCTGCGCAGGAGAGGGAATCGGCGCGCCGGATGCAGCCCTCGCGCCCCCGTTCTCCAACGGTGCCGCGCCGTGCCCGTATCCGTTTGTGGAGCTGCCCTGCGTCATGTACTGCCCTCCCCGTTGTCAGCATTCATGCTAGCTGAGGAGAGCCGACAGCGACCATATCTGACGAAACCGCCGCATGACTTGCAGTGATTGTGTCCTAACCGTGCGGGTCGGCAAACGGTTGCAAGATATTGCTCACATTGTGAAATACTGCGCACGCTGTGTAAAAAAGACCCTGGTGGCTCGATGACGCCGCCAACGCCAAGACCTCTGGAGGTTGCGTGCAAGACCTTCTCACTCAGGCTGCTGCCGCGCGCCGTCGCGCCAGAGCCGATAGGCGCTGCATTCGCTCTCGCTCCCAGCTTCGCGACGCCCTCGCCGCGGAGATCCAAGCCACGGGCGACCTGTCGCGCGTGACGGTCACCGCCGTCACCGAACGAGCGGGCCTCACGCGTCGCACGTTCTACTCGCACTTCCGCGACATCCCGGATCTTGTCGACGCCGTCGAGCGCGAGGCTCTTGATGACATAAGGGGCCTCGTCGAGAACATCTCGTCGTCGCACCTCGATGAGCTCACCGCCGCCCTCGCATCGCTCGAGGCCGCCCCCGGAACCGTCGAGCTTCTGAGCTACTTCCGCGACAACGCCTCGCATCTCACGGCGCTTCTGGGCAAGGGTGGCGACCCCGCCTTCGTCGAGAAGATCAAGGATGTCTGCCGCGAAGCGGTCGTCTCTCGTGCCCTCGACGGCATCGACTCCCGAGCCCTCGGCCCGTTTTTCGACTACTACCTCGCTTTTGCGGTGTCTGCCGAGGCCGGCGTCCTTACGCGCTGGCTTACGGGTGGCATGCGAGAGGACGTCCGCACGATGGCGCTGATCATGACCTCGCTCATGTTTGTCCGCCCGGGCGACCTCTATGGCAAGTCCATTGACTTCAACGTGCCGGCCTATGCGCTGGCCCTCATGCAACTCAAGAACAATGCGGAGCGCGGGGGCGCTTCCGCGGAGGAAAAGGAGCCCATCCATGACTAACAATCCCGCAGCATCCAATGCGGCGCAGGCCAAGTTGGCCCGCGGCATCGAGCTGGTTGAGGATGGGGCCGAGCTGCGCCCCGCCAACACCACGGACTTCTCGCGCGCCAACCTGCGCCTGGGTATCGACGTGGGCTCCACCACGGTCAAGCTCGCTGTCATCAACGACGCGGACCGCATCGTCTACGCAAACTACCAGCGCCACCACACCGACATCCGTGCCACGGCAAAGGAACTCTTCGAGAAGGCCCGCGCCGTGCTCGGCAACGCCTCCATGCGCGTCTCCATCACTGGTTCTGGCGGACTTCTGCTCGCCAAGTGGCTCGACCTCGAGTTCGTCCAGGAGGTCATTGCGAGCAAGCGCGCCGTCGAGACCCTCATTCCGGAGACTGACGTCGCCATCGAGCTCGGTGGCGAGGATGCCAAGATCATCTACTTCGATAACGGCATCGAGCAGCGCATGAACGGCACTTGCGCGGGTGGCACGGGCGCGTTCATCGACCAGATGGCGAGCCTGCTGCACACCGACGCCGGCGGGCTCAACGAGCTCGCGAAGCAGGCGACCCATATCTACCCGATTGCCAGCCGCTGTGGCGTCTTCGCGAAGTCCGATGTCCAGCCGCTGCTCAACGAGGGCGCGGCCCCCGCGGACGTCGCCGCCTCGATCTTCCAGGCAGTTGCCAACCAGACGGTCTCCGGCCTTGCGTGCGGCCATCCCATTCGCGGCCACGTCGCCTTCCTCGGCGGCCCGCTCCAGTACCTCTCCGAGCTGCGCCATCGCTTCTACGAGACGCTCTCGCTCGACGAGGAGCACCGCATCGTCCCGACCAACGCCCATCTGTTCGTGGCCACCGGCGCCGCCCTTGCCGGCGAGTCCGACAAGCGCGTGACCTTCGCTGAGGTCATCGACGCCCTCGAGAACCTTGGCGATATGCAGGGCAGTGAGGTCCAGCGTCTAGACCCGTTGTTCGCCAATGACGAGGAGCTCGCCGAGTTCCACGCCCGCCATGACGCGCAGGTGGTCCCCAAGGGCGACCTCGCTACGTATCGGGGCCGCGTCTTTATCGGCATCGACGCCGGCTCCACCACGATGAAGGCCGCCGTCGTGGGCGAGGACGGCGAGCTGCTCTACACCTGGTACGGCAACAACCGCGGTGACGTCCTGGGCACCGCCCGCGTCATCATGGATGACATCTACGACAAGCTCCCCGAGGGTTGTACCGTCGGTCACGTCACCACGACGGGCTACGGCGAGGCCCTGCTCATCGAGGCCCTCGGCGCCGACTCCGGCGAGATCGAGACCGTCGCTCACCTTCGCGGCGCCAAGGCCTTCGTCCCCGACGTCGAGTTCATCCTCGACATCGGCGGCCAGGACATGAAGTGCCTGCGCGTGCACAACGGCATCATCGAGCACATCATGCTCAACGAGGCGTGCTCCTCGGGCTGTGGCAGCTTCATCGAGAGCTTCGCGGATTCGATGGGCCTCTCCGTCCAGGACTTCGCGCACGCCGCCATGGGTGCCGAGAAGCCCGTTGACCTTGGTAGTCGCTGCACCGTCTTCATGAACTCGCGCGTGAAACAGGCCCAGAAGGAGGGCGCGACCGTTGGCGACATCGCGGCCGGCCTCTCCTACTCGGTCATCAAGAACGCGCTGTTCAAGGTCATCAAGATGCGCGACCCGGAGGAGATCGGCAAGTATGTCGTCGTCCAGGGCGGCACCTTCATGAGTGACGCGACGCTGCGCGCGTTCGAGAAGCTTACCGGTCGCGAGGCGATTCGCCCGGATATCGCCGGCTGCATGGGCTGCTATGGCGCCGCCCTGCTCGCCCGCGACCGTGCCGGCAAGGACGGCACCTCGACCCTCCTCAGCCGCGAGCAGATCGACAACCTCCAGGTGAAGCAGACCAAGGCCCACTGTGGCCGCTGCTCCAACAACTGCCTGCTCACGATCAACAACTTCGGCAACGGCCGCAAGTTCATCACGGGCAATCGCTGCGAGAAGGGCTCTGGCGGCAAGCGTGCCAAGGCGCTCGCCCCCAACCTCTTCGCCTTCAAGAACAAGCTGCTGTTCGATCGTCCGGTACTTGACCCCAAGACTGCGCCACACGGTACCGTGGGTATCCCCCGTGCCCTCAACATGTATGAGAACTACCCCTTCTGGCACGCGTTCTTCACGGAGCTGGGTTTCTCGGTCGTGCTGTCTGACCAGTCGAACAAGAAGACCTACGAGGCGGGTATCGAGTCGATGCCGTCCGAGTCCGTCTGCTATCCGGCGAAGCTTAGCCACGGTCACATCATGAACCTACTCGAGAAGGACCCGGACTTTATCTGGATGCCCTGCATCCGTTGGGAGCGCAAGGAGGACGAGACGGCGGGCAACCACTACAACTGCCCGATCGTTATGAGCTATCCGCAGGCGCTCGGCCTGAACGTCGACGAGCTCGCCGCGCCCCAGGTCGAGTTCCTCGACGCGTTCATCCCGTATGACGACAAGAAGGAGCTTAAGCGCCGCCTCTACGAGCTCATCTCGGTCCAGCGCGAGAAGGACGCAGCCAATGGCCGCGGCCGCTTCCGTGGCGAGCACATCACCCGTGCCGAGGTTGACCGCGCCGTGAACGTTGCCTGGGAAGCCGACCTCGAGTTCAAGGAGACCATGCGCCGCAAGGGCGACGAGACCCTCGAGTGGATGGAGACCAACGACGTCCACGGCATCGTGCTCGCAGGCCGTCCCTACCACAACGACCCCGAGATCAATCACGCCATCCCCGAGCTCGTGAACAGCTTCGGCTTCGCGGTCCTCACCGAGGACTCCGTCGCTCACAAGATGCGTCCCGAGCGCCCGATCCGCGTCGTCGACCAGTGGATGTACCACAGCCGCCTCTACCGTGCCGCGCGCTTCGTCGCCAGCAGGAATGACCTCGATCTCATCCAGCTCAACAGCTTCGGCTGTGGCCTCGACGCCCTCACGACCGACCAGGTCCAGGAGATCCTCGAGGCGTCCGGCAAGATCTACACCACCCTCAAGATCGACGAGGTCTCGAACCTCGGCGCGGTGCGCATCCGTATTCGCTCGCTGATGGCGGCCCTCGTCGAGCAGCGCGAGGAACTCGAGCGCGAGGCTGCCGCGGGCGAGCTCGTGGCCGCCGGTCCTGTGGACGTCCGCCGCGCGAACGGCTCGCTGGAGCGTGCCAAGCCGCTGGGGGTTCGCGAGGATGGCAAGGCTGCGCTGCCCGTGTGGCGCGAGGCGAAGAGCGCTGCCGTTCACAAGGTGCGCTACACCAAGGAGATGCAGGACAGCGGCTACACGCTGCTGTGCCCGCAGATGTCGCCCATCCACTTCGAGCTCGTCGAGCAGCTGCTTAAGAAGAACGGCTACAACGCCGTGCTGCTGCCTTCCGTCGATCACGGTGCGGTCGAGGCGGGCCTCAAGTACGTCAACAATGACATCTGCTACCCGTCCATCCTGGTTACGGGCCAGATCATGGAGGCCATCGAGAGTGGCAAGTATGACCTCTCGCGCACGGCCGTCATGATCTCTCAGACTGGCGGCGGCTGCCGTGCCACGAACTACATCGCCCTCATCCGCAAGGCCCTGCGCGACGCCGGCCACCCTGAGGTCCCCGTGGTCTCGCTCACCGCGGCGAAGGGCCTTGACGAGGACAACCCTGGCTTCAATGTCTTCAAGCCCGAAATCCTCGTTCACGCCGTCTATGCCCTGCTCTATGGCGACCTGCTCATGCAGGTGCTCTATCGCGTGCGTCCCTACGAGGCCGAGCCCGGCTCCGCCGACGCGCTGTATGACCAGTTCATGGCTCGCGCCAAGAACGAGGTGACCAGCTGCGGCCAGCATGCGTTCCTGAAGCTGTGCCAGGACACGGTTGACGCGTTCGAGACGCTGCCCGCCGTGGCCGATCGCTCCAAGCCGCGCGTGGGCGTCGTGGGCGAGATCCTCGTCAAGTTCCACCCGACGGCGAATAACCAGGTCGTCAAGGTCATCGAGCAGGAGGGATGCGAGGCGGTCGTGCCCGGCCTCGTCGACTTCTTCCTCTTTGGCATGACGAGCCCGAAGAACATGAAGGGTGAGCTGGGCACCAAGCTCAGCAAGCGCCTCACGCACCAAGCCGGCATCAAGCTCATCGAGTCGATGCGCGAGCCCATCAACCGCATGCTCGAGAAGTCGACCCGCTTCGAGCCGTATCCGGACATCTACGAGCTCGCCGCCAAGGCGAAGCATGTGCTGTCGCTGTGCAACACGATGGGTGAGGGATGGCTCCTCACGGCCGAGATGTGCGACCTCATCGAGTGCGGCACGCCCAACATCGTGTGCTGCTCGCCGTTCGCATGCCTGCCCAACCACGTCGTGGGCAAGTCCGTCATCAAGCGCCTGCGCGAGATGCACCCCGAGAGTAACATCGTCGCCGTCGACTACGACCCCGGCGCGTCCGAGGTTAACCAGCTCAACCGCATCAAGCTCATGATCAGCGTGGCCAAGGAGAACTTCCGCGCCGCTCGTGCGGCTGCGGCGGAGATGGGTGGCGCCGCGGAGAACGTGGCCGAGTTCCGCCTCGAGAATCCCGTTGATCCCACCACGAATGTCGTGGCTCCCTATGTGGAGGAGGGGGAGCGGGACCGCGTCGAAGAGGCTTCCTGCGGGCTCGGCGCCAATATCGCCGACGACTCCGGCGTCCTTCCACTGAGCCGTATGCAGCTTGACCGCATCGAGGCCGCCAAGGCCCGTGCTGCGGAGCGCGCTGCTGCCGACGACGCGAATGAGCCTGCTCCTGTCTATGGCGCCGACGCTGGCGCGGAGGATGCCGACGGATTCGAGGAGGGTGCTGGCGTGGCAGACGCTCCCAAGATGTCTGATGCGTCACAGAATGAAACGGAAGCGAACGAATCCTAGCTCGCTCGATTACCATAGAGCCCTAAGAGATTGACGGGCGGCCCGATCGCGCAAACGGGTGCGGTCGGGCCGCCTCTTACGTAGGGGGGATACGTGATGGACGAGAACAACGAGAGCAAGGCGGCGCAGACGGCTGCTGAGCCCAAGCCCCTGTGGGGCGGGCGCTTCTCCGCTGCGCCGACGGGTGAGCTCGAGAGGTTCGGAGCGTCGCTGCCGTTTGACAAGCGCATGTGGAAGCAGGACATCCGCGGCTCCAAGGCCCATGCCGCCATGCTCGCGCACCAGGGCGTGATCTCGGCGGAGGACGCCGACGCCATCCGTGCCGGCCTTGACGAGATTGCCGGCGAGATCGAGCGTGGCGAGTTCACGTTCGACGTTGACCGTGACGAGGACATCCACATGGCCATCGAGCGCGTGCTCACCGAGCGCATCGGCCCTGCCGGCGGCCGTCTCCACACCGGTCGCTCTCGCAATGACCAGACCGCCGTCGACACGCACATGATCGCTCGCGACTTGGCTGACGAGTTGCTTGGCTCGCTCGAGGGGATCCAGCAGGTGCTGCTCGACCGCGCCGAAGAGCAGTTTGGCGTCGTGATGCCCGGCTACACGCACATGCAGCCGGCGCAGCCGGTGCTCCTCTCGCACCACCTGCTCGCCTACTTCTGGATGTTCTCCCGCGACCACAAGCGCGTCGCCGACGCCCGGGCCGCTGCCAATAAGTGCCCGCTCGGTGCTGCCGCGCTCGCTGGCACCACCTATCCGCTCGATCGCGCAATGACGGCTTCCGAGCTTGGCTTTGACGAACCGGTCGCCAACTCTATGGACGCCGTCAGCGACCGCGACTACCTGCTCGACCTCATCTACGCCTGCAGCGTCTGCCAGATCCACCTCTCTCGCCTCTGCGAGGAGCTCGTCTGGTGGAGCTCGGCGGAGTTTGGCTTCGTGGAGATGGACGACGCCCACTCCACCGGCTCCTCGATCATGCCACAGAAGAAGAACCCGGACTTCGCAGAGCTCGTTCGTGGCAAGTCCGGTCGCGTCGTGGGCGACCTCATGAGCCTGCTCGTCACCGTGAAGGGCACGCCGCTTACTTACGACAAGGATCTCCAGGAGGACAAGGAGCCGCTCTTCGATGCGGCTGATACCGTCCTGGGTTCGCTTATGGCCTGCACGGGCATGCTTGCCACCTGCACCTTCAAGGCCGACCGCATGCGCGAGGCCTCGCACGAGGGTTACATGGCCGCGACGGACCTTGCGGACTACCTCGTGGGCAAGGGCCTGCCGTTCCGCCAGGCTCACGCCGTGGCGGGTCGTATCGTGGGCGACTGCGTGCGCGAGGGCGTGACCCTGCAGCAGCTCACCACCGATGAGCTCCGTAGCTACTCCGAACTCTTCGACGACGGCGCTCACGCGGCGCTCGACATCGACAACATCGTGCGCCGTCGCACGACGCTCGGTGGCACTGGCCACGACGCCGTGCGCGCGCAGCTTGCCCAGGCTCGCGACGTGCTCGTCGCCGAGACGGCATAGGTCGCTGCCGACCCCGCGCCGGGCTTCGACGTTGGGTTGCCGGGATGGCCGCTGACTTGCAAGCGGCGCCGCCAGCCCGCGCAATCTGAAGTGCCCGCGCGCGACATAGCTCACAGGTTAAGAAGAACGCCCGTCTGCCGAAGCAGGCGGGCGTTCGTGTTTTCGCTGGCCGGAGGACGGGCTCGAAAGGACTACTGCCCCTCGGTTGGCGTGTCGGGGTCGGGATGGGCTCGATGGCGTTGCGCGGGCAGGCCTTGGCGCACATGGTGC
>ENA-OUQP01000967-OUQP01000967.1-human-gut-metagenome-genome-assembly--contig:-NODE-967-length-22365-cov-6.592246_pt1 | contig 22365 bp, 25 predicted proteins | sample MGYA00237951_ERZ548836 | MGnify/ENA primary metagenome ERZ548836 (study PRJEB26490, sample SAMN05194702) | human gut metagenome | biome: terrestrial biome; feature: human-associated habitat; material...
TCGGCGTAGATGGCGCGCTGTACCGTTCCATGGAGTTTGTCGGCGAGGGCATCAAGAACCTTTCCATGGATGACCGTTTCACGATCTGCAACATGGCGATCGAGGCAGGCGGCAAGAACGGTATCTTTCCGGTTGATGAGAAGACCATCGAGTACTTAAAAGAGCATTCTAAACGTGATTTCAAGGTATATGAGGCAGATCCGGATGCAGAGTATGACGAAGAGTACACCATAGACTTATCCGAGTTAAAGCCGACCGTATCCTTCCCGCATCTTCCGGAGAATACGAGAACGATCGATGAGGTGGGTGACATTGCGATCGATCAGGTTGTCATTGGCTCCTGTACGAACGGACGTATCGAGGATATGCGTATCGCAGCTGAGATCTTAAAGGGCAGAAAAGTGAAAAAAGGTCTGCGCTGCATCGTGATTCCGGCGACACAGGCGATCTATTTACAGTCCATGAAAGAGGGACTTTTAGAGACCTTCATCGAGGCTGGTGCTGTTGTCAGCACTCCGACCTGCGGTCCGTGCCTGGGCGGTTATATGGGTATCCTGGCAGAAGGCGAGAGATGTGTATCCACGACCAATCGTAACTTCGTTGGACGTATGGGACACGTGGATTCTGAGATTTATCTGGCAAGCCCGGCAGTGGCAGCAGCCAGCGCCATTACCGGAAAAGTGAGCGGACCGGCGGAACTGGGACTGTAATAGGCATAAAAGTTTAGGAATAAGTAAAACGGATGTAACTGTTCAGTAGGTCTGCGCGTGACTGTGAAGGTACTGAACAGTTACAAACGGATATTACGGTTCGGGGAAAGGTTTCCTAAAATCGCAGATGCCGTTTCGTGAATTGGAATAAAATAACAGGATAAATCGCAGGAGGATATAGAAATGAAAGCAAATGGACATGTGTTTAAATATGGAGACAATGTAGATACAGACGTTATCATCCCGGCAAGATACTTAAACTCTCCGGATGGCAACGAGCTGGCAAAACATTGTATGGAAGATATTGATAAAGAGTTTGTAAATAAAGTACAGAAGGGTGATATCATCGTAGCAAATAAGAACTTTGGCTGCGGTTCTTCCCGCGAGCATGCGCCGCTGGCAATCAAATGTGCAGGAGTAAGCTGTGTTATTGCTGAGACGTTTGCACGTATTTTCTACCGCAACTCTATTAATATCGGTCTGCCGATCATCGAGTGCCCGGAGGCTGCAAAAGCAATCGCGGCTGGTGATGAGGTAGAGGTTGATTTTGACAGCGGTGTGATTACCGATAAAACCACCGGCCAGAGCTTCCAGGGGCAGGCGTTCCCGGAGTTCATGCAGAAGATCATCACAGCCGGTGGACTGGTAAACTATATCAACCAGAAATAAGAGGAGTGCACTAAATCTGTCTCCAGAAAGGGTTTAGCTTATGACAAAAACAAACGTAATGCGTCTTTTAGACGCGGCTGGAATCGATTATGAAGCAGGCGAGTATGAAGTAGATGAGGACGACTTATCCGGCAGCCATGCGGCGGATATGATGGGGATGGACCATGACACGATGTTCAAAACGCTCGTTTTAAAGGGCGATAAGAACGGCTATCTGGTCTGCTGTATCCCGGTCGATGAGGAGCTGGACCTGAAAAAGGTGGCAAAGGCTTCCAAGGACAAGAAAGTGGAGATGATCCATATGAAGGAACTTCTTCCGCTGACTGGCTATATGCGAGGTGGTTGTTCCCCGATCGGCATGAAAAAGAAGTTCCCTACTTATATAGAAGAAACAGCGCAGATTTTCGACAAAATCAGCATCAGCGCGGGTCAGAGAGGTGTTCAGGTCATTCTGAATCCGGAGGAACTTGCAAAATATGTGGATGCACAGTTTGTAGCGCTGATCTAGAGTGGTAAGGAGTTTGAGTGGCAGTGATCGGACACCGGACAGTGGATTGTATGTGTTGGTTTCACATAATCGGAGTCTGTCTGACACCTTTACAGATACCATAATTGTTCTATTACAGTTGACATAAAAAACAGGCGACTTGATTCGCCTGTTTTTTTGACGGGCAGAATTTAACAGAATTGTAAAAAATTAAAAATTTTATACCAGCCAAAGTTTATAAAAATTGGGAAGAAAAAGCAAAAAAGTTTATAAAATGCTCACATAAATATTAAGGAAAAGTTAAATGAGAACGTGATTTGTCACAAAAATGTAAAAAAGACGTTGACTTTGAAGCCGGAAACCACATATAATGTCTCCCGTCACTTGAAGGAAGCGGCACAGGCAGAGAGGATCTGTCGTAACTGTTCACAGGTAGGAATTTTCTGAACTGAAAATTCCGTACGATACAGTTCTGGCAGCAGATTTTGTCGATTTAGAATGTGCAGTATCGGCAAAATCCCATTGATGGGCACACGTGTGCGAACCGTAACCCTGAGCACATTCTTTATTCCGTTTACGACAGCCCGGAATTGACTTTTTACCGCATGACCGATATAATAATAGGGCTGTCCCTATCAAGGCAGATAGCTTTGCGGTTTCTATGAAAGACCGCGTGGAGGAATTATGAAAACAGAATATCTGATAAAAATTGGTTCTGTCGCGAAATGGCTGGTGCCGTTTTTTGCAGCGGTGGCGCTGCTGAACGCGTAGGTTTTAAGTGGGCAGAATAAAATAGAAAGGCTGGGAAGAAGCTGGGAGATGCATCACGGATTCTGACACAGCGGAAAGGAGAAGAGATGCAGTTAGTTCAGTTAGATATGAAGCAGATATCGAGCGAGGCAGAGATTTATGACTGCCTGGTCGGTCAGATGAATTTTACCAATGCCGATGAAAAACCGGAATGGATGAATGTGATTGAGATGAACGAGCGGGATCCGTATGAGATGGATACAGAAGAACAGCCGGAGGATCCGGAGTTTAAGAAAATTCTGGAGACACCGGAGAAGACATTGGATGGTCTGGTACAGATGCTGGCTGCCCGCCTGGCAGATGATTACTGCCTGGAAGTAATCCGGGATGAAGCGGCGGATGATGAGAAGAAAGAACTGGAAAAACGTCTGGAACGCGCACTGGAAGATGCGGCGCGCACAATCGATGAAAGAGACGGGAAATTGTATGCAATACTTGAGGATACAAAACCCATGGCATTCTCCGTTATCTGATGAGCCGGAAGAAGGATTGATTCCATGTGAGGTGGTTCGGTCTTCCCGGAAGATGATCGCCATCCAGATCACGGCGGAAGGACGCCTGGTACTCCGGATTCCGAGGAGGGCTTCGGTGCAGGCTGCGATGCGGTTTGCCGAGGAGCACCGCGACTGGATAGAAGTCCATTATAAAGAAGCGGTGGAACGCCAGAGGAACCGGAAAACATATGGAGCGGAAGAAATCCGAAATTTCACAGAAAAGCTGCGCCCGGTGCTCATGCACCGGGTTGCTTTATATGCGGCGTGCATGGGCGTAACCTATGGAAAAATCACAATCCGGAACCAGAAAACGCGTTGGGGAAGCTGCAGCGCAGCTGGAAACCTAAATTTTAACTGGCGGCTGGCACTTTTGCCGGAGGATCTGATGAATTATGTGATTGTCCATGAGCTGGCACACCGGCTGGAAATGAACCATTCCGCGCGTTTCTGGACGCAGGTGGAGAATATACTGCCGGACTGGCGGGAACGGCGCAGGCGGCTTAGGGAGTATGTGATATAGAAAAGAAGCACAGACATAGATGTACTCTCGGAATTTTTCTGTGCTTGATTTTGTGAGATGATTTTTTGTCAGTTGTGCCCAAATTTCTGAGGCGTTGGCGTTGCGTCCGCCTCTGAAATTCGGGTGCGGCTGGCGGAAAATCAGCCACAAAAGCAAGTGCAAAAAAGACTCCGAGAGTACATCTAGATAATAGGAGGAACAAAATGGCAGAAGAAGTCTGGATGCTTCAGACCAAGAAAGCAGATTTTAAGCAGATCGGGGCGCGGTTTCGGATCGATCCGGTTACGGCGCGTATTATCCGGAACCGTGGGATCGAAGGAGAGGCGGCGATCGACCGCTATTTAAATGGCACGCTGGATGATCTGTATGATCCGATGCTGTTAAAAGATATGGAGCATGCCGTTTCCATCCTGTGCGAGGCTGTGGATACTGGAAAGAAGATACGGATCGTCGGTGATTATGATATTGACGGCGTCTGTTCGACGTACATATTATTGCAGGCATTTGAACGGCTGGGCAGTGATGTAGATTTTGAGATACCGGATCGCATCAAGGATGGCTACGGAATCAATGAATCGATCATCGAACAGGCGCACGCGGACGGCGTGGAGGTGATTCTGACTTGTGACAATGGTATTTCCGCGTTCCATCAGGTGGAGCTGGCGAAGAAATATGGCATGACGGTTGTCATCACGGATCATCATGAGGTGCCCTTAGATGGGGAAAAAGAGAAGATTCCACCGGCGGATGCGGTGATCGATCCGAAACAGGCAGACTGTCCGTACCCATTTCCGGAGATCTGCGGCGCAGTGGTGGCGTACAAGCTGGTGCAGGTTTTATATGCCCGCCGGGGCGTGCCGCAGATGGAATGGCTGGATTTGCTTGAATTTGCCGCGATTGCGACGGTCGGTGATGTGATGAAGCTGCAGGATGAGAACCGGATTCTGGTAAAATACGGTCTTAAAAAGATGGCGCAGACCAAAAATCTAGGGCTTCGCAGACTGGCGGAGAAAAATAATCTTGATCTGGGGGCGATCACAGCATACCATATCGGATTTGTCATTGGACCGTGCCTGAATGCGGGCGGACGATTAAAAACGGCAAAGGAAGCGCTGGCGCTTCTGCGGGCGCAGAGTGAGGAAGAGGCGGAACGCCTGGCAGAGGAACTTAAGGAATTAAATGATACCCGCAAGGATATGACCGAGCAGGGGACTGAGGCGGCGAAGCTGCAGGTAGAGAGCTGGTACCAGAAGGACAAGGTGCTGGTGGTCTTTCTGCCGGAATGCCATGAATCGCTGGCGGGCATTATTGCAGGGCGCCTGAGGGAATATTATCAGAAGCCGGCGATCGTGCTGACGCGCGGCGAGGAGGCGGTCAAAGGCTCGGGACGTTCCATTGATGAGTACCATATGTTTAAAAAGCTGACAGAGGTCAGCGATCTGCTGCTCAAATTTGGCGGGCATCCGCTGGCAGCCGGGCTTTCGCTGGAAGAGAAGAACATTGACGAGTTCCGGCGCAGACTGAATGAAAATGCGGGGCTGACGGAGGAAGATTTTAAAGCGAAAGTCTGGATCGATGTGCCGATGCCGGTGGGATATGTGACAGAACGGCTTGTGAGAGAGCTTTCCTGTCTCGAACCGTTTGGACAGGGTAACGAAAAACCGCTGTTTGCAGAGAAATCACTCCGCATCCGGGCAAGCCGCGTGCTGGGGCGCAACCGGAATGTCGTAAAAATGACGTTGGAAGAGACAGACGGACACGCGATCGAGGCGCTATATTTCGGTGACGGAACGGCGTTTGAGGAAGAGCGCGCCGGACGGCGAGAGATCGACGTCGTGTATTATCCGGACATCAATGAGTACAATGGAAGAAAAACGCTGCAGGCGGTGATCCGCCGTTATAAATTCCGGGGGTAAATGGCATGATAACGAGAAAAGATGTGATGCCGGTCAATTTCCTGAAAAAAGAAAAATTTACCGGAAGTGATACCGGGATGCGCTACCGGATGGAGATGACAAAGCGCGAAGTACCGAAAGAAGACGGCGCAGATGGCGAGACGGTCGAGGAGACAGTCCTGACCGTGACATCGTGGCCGGAACCATATGGATACGACGCAACGCCGGAAGAGGAGAAGACCCGCGAGGAATTTCCATTTTCGGAAGAAGGAATTGTGAGCGGGGTAGAGTGGCTGAACGGGCAGCATGCGCGGTATGTGAAGCCTGAAAAATAGACGGTTGCGTGAACAGAAAGAGTGAAAAAGTAGAATGAGTTGGAAAAAGACATTTTATGAGGGGCTAAAGAGCGGTATCCCCATTGGACTGGGGTATCTGCCGGTCTCCTTTACGTTTGGCTTCCTGGCGGTGTCGGGCGGTCTGCCGGTCTGGGTAGCAGTTTTTATATCGCTGACGAACTTAACGAGCGCCGGACAGTTCGCAGGGACAAACCTGATTCTGGCGGGGGCTGGGTACTTTGAGGTGGCATTGACGACGTTTGTCATCAACCTGCGCTATATGCTGATGTCACTGTCCCTGTCCCAGAAGCTCGATGAAAAGACGGGAACCGGGGCGCGCCTGGCATTGGCATTCGGCATCACGGATGAGACGTTTGTCGTCAGTTCCCTGCATCCGGGCATTTTGAAAGCGTCGTATATGCTGGGACTTATCACGATGCCGATTCTGGGGTGGAATCTTGGAACCTGGCTGGGAGGCGCGATCTCGGCGGTTCTGCCGCAGGCGCTGCAGAATGCGATGGGAATTGCCCTGTACGCGATGTTTATTGCACTGATTCTGCCGGCGGCACGCAAATCGCGGTCGGTGTGCTGCGTCATCATTCTGGCAGTTGTGATGGTGTGCATTTTAAAATATGTTCCGGTTTTTGCCGGTATTTCCTCCGGTTTCCGGGTGATTCTGGTTACGATCGCGGCATCGGCGTTCGGTGCATGGAAATTCCCGCATGATCCGGACGGTAAAGAAGCCGGTCAGGACGAGAGTCAGAAAGAGGGGGCAGAATGATGAATACAGCAGAGGCAGCAGGAGCAGCCGGAACACTCGATATGAAATACGTGCTGACCTGTGTCCTTTTGATGGCACTGGTTACATATATTCCACGTGTTCTTCCGGTTACGATTTTCCGGAAACAGATCCGTTCGAAGTTTATCCGATCTTTCTTAGATTATACGCCGTATGCAGTGCTGGGAGCACTGACATTTCCGGATGTATTTACCTCCACAGGACATCTCTATTCGGCGGTCGGAGGAACGATCGTAGCGGTGATTTTGGGATATAAGGGAAAGAGCCTGGTGGTAGTGGCGATCGCGGCGATTGTGACGGTTTACCTGCTTGAGATGGCAGGCGGAGCCGGTCTTTTGGCGTCGCTTTCATTTTAAGAAAAATTTAAAATGAATATGCGCTAAAGCGCGGGAAATTCATCATAAATAAAAACGAAAGGTGCAGACAAGATGATTACAATGAAGGGAGCCGCTGTTTCGGCAAAGCTGAAAGAGCAGGTGGAAAAAGGGCTGGAAACCCTGACATGGGTGCCGAAACTGACGATTATCCGGGTGGGCGAGAATCCGGATGATATTTCCTATGAGAAAGGCGCGACGAAGAAGCTGACATCGTTCGGGCTTGAGGTGGAATCGAAGGTATTTCCGGGAGATATCTCGGACGAGGCATTTAAGAAGGAGTTTGCGGCGATCAATGCGGATGCGTCGGTGGACGGTATTTTAATGCTGCGTCCGCTTCCAAAACAGATCAACGAGCAGGATATTGAAAAAATGATCGATCCGGCGAAGGATCTGGACGGTATTTCCCCAGTCAATATCGCAAAGGTGTTCAGCGGCGATACGAGCGGTTTTGCGCCGTGTACGGCGGAGGCAGTGGTATGCATGCTGAAAATGAACGATATCGCGCTTTCTGGCAAACGGGTGGCAGTCGTAGGAAGAAGCATGGTTGTGGGACGCCCGCTTTCGATGCTGCTTCTGCATGAAAATGCGACCGTGACCATCTGCCACTCGAGAACTGCCAGCCTGCCGGAGGTATGCCGGGAGGCGGATATTCTGGCTGCCTGCGTGGGAAAAGCAGCGATGATCAACCACACCTATGTAAAAAAGGATGCGGTTGTCATTGACGTTGGGATCAATGTAGATGAAAATGGAAAACTCTGCGGAGATGTGGATTTTGCCGATCTGGAAGGAACTGCTTCGGCGGCAACCCCGGTTCCGGGCGGTGTCGGCGGCGTGACGACGGCGGTTCTGGCACAGCATCTGGTGCGCGCGGCATGGATGAAACAGGAAAAAAATAGTAATAAATAAGCGAAAGAAAGTTAAGAGAAAAGCAATACATTTCCTCTCGTTTTCAGGTATAACTATAGTAAGAATGACAGTGTACCAGTTGTTGCTCCGGAAGGTCTGAACCCATTGTGGGGTGGAACTCACGGATGAAACAGAAAAACGGGAGGAATTTTTTATGAGAAAAATGGGGATGATGCGAAACAGGATGGCAGTTCTGCTGGTAGCAGGCACGATGACAATGACGTCGGCGGCAGGTCTGGCAGGTTGTACGTCCGCACCGGCATCGGTGACGGTGCAGTCGGCGGAAAATACGGGGATCACGGTGACGAGCCAGGAGAAAATCAAGGCGGAGCCGGATATTGCGGAAATTATCTACAGTGTCTATTCACAGGCGGCAGATGCGAGCACCTGCCAGTCGGAGAATCAGACGGATTTGGATGCGGTTCTGGCTCTTTTGAAGGAAAAGGGAATTGCAGATACCTCGGTGCAGACGAGCGGTCTGGGGCTGAATCCGATCTATGACTGGGACAATGGCAAGAAGATCACTGGTTATGAGATGACGACGGAGGTTGTTGTATCGGATGTTGCGATTGAGGATGCAGGGGCGATCATCAGCGATTCGGTCAATGCGGGTATCAATTCGATCGATTCGGTCCAGTACCAGTGCAGCAATTTTGATGAGATTTATCAGGAAGCGCTCAAAAAAGCCATTGAGTCGGCGCGCGTGAAAGCCGAAGCGATGGCGGAGGCAGGCGGCTGCAAGCTGGGAACGATGACGAATGTGCAGGAGTACAGCAGCGGTCAGCAGGCGCGTTATTATGACACTTCTTACAGCAGCGGCATGGCGATGAAGGAAACGGCGATGGAAGATGCGGGTGCAGGCAGAAACCTGATGCCGGGGCAGGTGGATGTTGAGGCAGAGGTGTCGGCTACGTTTTCCATTCAATAGGGATCAGCTGCATGAAAGGTTGTCTGGTTTCGGAGGAAAAATCGGATTTTAAACAGGAAAAGGGAATAAACACAAATTGTATAAACCTTCGCATATCTGGGATACTAACAGTGTGAAATGAATGGTCGGAAACGGCTGCTGTTTCATGAGAATGTAGAACAGAATGCGGAGGTTTATTTTTTATGTGGGGAATGATAACCGCGCTGGTTTCCGGCGCACTCATGAGTATACAGGGCGTGTTTAATTCTGCCGTGATGAAGCAGACCAGCATGTGGGTATCGGCTGGCTGGGTGCAGATAAGTGCGTTTGTGGTTTGCCTGCTGATGTGGCTTTTTACGGGGCGCGGCGCGGTATCGGAGCTTTGGCAGATCGAACCGCGGTATATGCTGACTGGCGGCGTGATCGGGGCATTTATCACGTACACGGTCATCAAGAGCTTTGACGCGCTGGGACCGGCAAAATCAGCGCTTCTGATCGTCGTGGCGCAGATCCTGGTGGCGTACCTGATTGAGGTGTTTGGCTGGTTCGGTGTGGAGAAAGCGGGATTTGAGTGGCGCAAGGCGATCGGGGCGGCGGTTGCGATTGCGGGGATTGTGATTTTCAGATGGGAATAAAAATTTTCTGCTTGTGTTTAAAGGGGGTTTTGGTTAGAATAGAATTACGGACAAAACGCGCCTCGGAAAAAGAGGGGTGCAGAAGATGAAACAGACAAATCAAACAGTAAATCGGAAACGATGGATGCGAACAGGGGCAGTCGGCGTGGTATTTTTGGCGGCTGTTTTGTGTTTTGGTGTGCAGAGCCGGCGAGAGAAGCAGACGGTGGTGCTGGAGACGCAGAATAGTTTTTCAAAAGAAGTGGATGATTCGCAGGAAAGCTCCGAACGTCCAGCAAAACGGTCAAACGGCGGGGCAGTGGATGGATATAATGAAGCAGAGAACGCTGCGCCTGAGGGGCAATCAAAAGAAAATCCCCAAACGCCGGAACCGAGAATCCTATATATCCACGTCTGCGGCGAGGTAGCCGCACCGGGCGTCTATGAGCTTCCGGCGGGCAGCCGTATGTATGAGGCGGTTGAAAAGGCGGGCGGGATGACGTCGGAGGCGGCGCAGGAATCTGTAAATCTGGCGCAGGCGATCGAGGATGGACAGCAGCTTCGGATTCCGAGCCGGGAAGAGATTCGGAAATATCAGGAAACAGGGAAGGATGTCTCCGGGCTTCTGGGAGCCGGAGGCGCTGCTGGGAATGGCAGCGAGTCAGCTTCGCAGAAATCTGGAAGCAGTGCAGCATTGATTAATTTAAACACAGCTTCCAAAGAAGAGTTGATGACTTTAAACGGTATCGGCGCGGCGCGGGCGGAAGCGATTCTTTCTTACCGGGAGCAGAAGGGCGGTTTCCGGACGATTGAGGATATTATGAAGGTGCCTGGCATCAAGAACGCGGCATTTCAAAAGATAAAAGATAAGATTACAGTATAGAGAGATAGAAGCATAGTGGTTGAGGTGGAGAATGGCGAAGGTATTAGTGGTAGATGATGAAAAATTAATAGTAAAAGGAATCCGTTTCAGTCTGGAACAGGATGGATTTGAAGTTGCCTGCGCCTATGACGGGGAGGAAGCGCTTCAGATGGCGAAGGAGACGGAGTATGATATGGTTCTTCTGGACGTGATGCTGCCGAAGTTGAACGGATTTGAAGTCTGCCAGGCAATCCGGGAGTTCTCCGAGATGCCGATCATTATGCTGACCGCAAAAGGCGACGATATGGATAAGATTCTGGGGTTGGAATACGGCGCCGATGATTATATCACAAAGCCATTTAACATTTTGGAAGTAAAGGCGCGCATCAAGGCGATCCTGCGCCGCAACTCCAAGAAATCGAGACAGGAGCCGCAGCAGACAAAGAAAGTCATCGAGGCGGGCGATCTGACGCTGGATTCGGACAGCCGCCGGGTCTTTATCGCTTCCCGTGAGATCAATCTGACCGCGAAAGAATTTGACCTTCTGGAGCTCCTGGTGTGCAATCCGGGCAAGGTTTACAGCCGCGAGGAGCTGCTGCGCTTTGTCTGGGGCAACCGGGCGGCGGCGGGCGGCGATGTCCGCACCGTAGACGTTCATGTGCGGCGGCTGCGCGAGAAGATCGAGCCGAGTCCGAGTGATCCGAAATATGTACATACGAAATGGGGCGTGGGGTATTATTTCCGGATTCGGTAATGTAGAAAAGAACTCAGAAGAGGATGAAAGGGGCGCTGCAGGGGAGTGTGTATCCCGGCAGCTGCTCTTTTTCTTTAGGTGGCAAAGGCAGATGGGGCAGAGAATGAACGAGGAAAACCAAGAACAGGATCAGAAGGATGAAATTGCAGGGAAGCAGGAAGAGCCGGGACAGATAGTTTCAGAAAAAGTGGAGAAGAAACGAGAGGAAAAACCAAAGAAAAAGCGTCTCCGCATCCAGGGCGCCGCGTGGAGGCGGCTGGATAACACGGCGAAGCTCTTTGCGGCGGTGTCGGGGGAGGATTTAAGCAGTGTATTCCGGATTTCGGCGGTTCTGAAAGAAAAAGTAGATCCGGAGCTTTTGCAAAGGGCGCTTGTGCGGACACTTCCGGAGTTTGAAAATTTCCGGGTGAAGCTGCGGAAGGGATTTTTCTGGTATTATTTTGAGACGAACAACCGGAATCCGGGCGTGGAAGAAGAACAGAGTGCACCGTGCCGTTTCATTGATCCGCACCGGGGCGCGCGGTTCCCATTCCGTGTGAGCTACTATGGATGCAGGATCAATTTTGAAGTGTTTCACGGGCTGACGGACGGACTGGGGGCGCTGCGGTTTGCTTCACGGCTTACAGAACATTATCTGGAACTGGTGAAAAAATTGCCGATTGTGGTGCAGGAGCGGGAGTTTTCGCCGCTCCGGGAGGACGATTATCTGCGACATTACCGGAAACTGCCGCATCGGCATTATAACAGCAGACCGGCGATTGCGATTCAGGGGGAATTTCTCCCATTTGATCAGATGGCAGTGCTGCAGGGGACGATTGAGGTGTCGGCACTGAAGACGGAATGCAGGAAGGTGGGTGTCAGCATCACCAAATATCTGGCGGCGGTGCTTCTCTGGGCGATCATCCAGACGGAGACGGATGGGAAAACGCTGAAACGTCCGGTGGCGCTCAATCTTCCGGTGAACCTACGGAGTTTTTTTGAATCGGAGACGCTGGCAAACTTCTTTGCTGTCGTGAATATTTCGTGGGCGGCGGGAAAGGCGCCGGAGGCATTGGAAGAAGTGATTGCGTCTGTGAGCCGCCAGATGGATGAGCAGATCGTGAAGGAGCGGCTGGAGGAGACGATCTCCTACAATGTGTCGAATGAGAAAAAATGGTATGTGCGGGCGATCCCGCTATTTGTCAAACATCTGGCGATGCAGTTGATTTTTCTGCACACCAGCCGCGCCCACACGATGACATTTTCCAACATCGGACCGGCGCAGGTTCGGGAGGAACTGAAAGATTCGATCGAGGGCTTTCAGCTTCTTGTCGGCGCATCGCCGAAGCAGCGGATGAAATGCGGGGCGGTGGCGTATGACGGGAAATTATGCCTGTCGTTTACGAGCGCGATGGCAGAGAACCGGCTTCCGGAGTTTTTCTTTCACTTTTTGGAGGAAAAGGGCATCCGGGTAGAGCGCGAGAGCAATGGAATCACGGATACGGAGCATGATAAAGGACGTTATCCGGTGATTGCCCAGGATCGAGAGCGCGTGCGCCGTGCGGTGCGGGGATTTTATGTGTCATTGGTGCTCGTATCGCTTCTGGCGGGGCTTACGAATCTGGCGACTTATCATCGGATTCCGTTTAAATGGTCGCTTCTGACGGCGGGCGCGGCGGCATATGTGGCGATGACGCTGCGGTTTTCGGTCATGCGGCATGCGAGCCTGGCAGGAACGCTGGTACGGCAGTCCCTGGGAATTCAGGCAATTTTACTTCTGATTGACGCGCTCACAGGGCTTCGGGGGTGGTCGGTGGACTACGCGATCCCATGCGTCGCACTGTTTGAAGTGGCGGCGGTTCTTCTGATGATGCTAGTCAACCGGATGAACTGGCAGAGCTATTTTATGTATCAGATTACGATTACATTTCTGAGCTTTGTGCCGTTGATTTTCTGGAAAATCGGGTGGACACATCATCCGCTTCCGACGGTGTTGGCAGCAGGCGTGTCGGTGGCAGCGCTGGCGGCGACGGTAATTCTGGGCGACCGGAGTGTGAAGCGGGAATTGAAGAGGCGGTTTCATGTGTAAATGGCAGGAAAATCGGTCACAGTAAAGGAACGATCTATAAAAATACGAAGATTGAAAATTTGGATGAAAGAAAGGGAAGAAGCATGAGTCGGAAAACAGTCAGCATGATAGGCAATCTGACGCGTGATATGATGAGTGACGTGATGGAGACATCGTTAAAGAAGCCGATCCAGACCGGCGAATTCCGGAAAAATCCGGTCGAACCGGCATGGAGATGTCCGGCGGAATATATTTATGAGCTGGTAAAAACAGAACAGTTTGTGATGGAATATTTGAAGCCGAAGCAGGCGGTGACGGGGCGCGTCATTTTGCAGCTGCACGGCGGCGGGTATATCGGTCCGATGAAAAATATTTACCGGCGGTTTGCGGTTAAGTATTCGCAGATCAGCTTCGGCGCGGATGTTCTGACGCCGGACTACCGGGTGGCACCGGAGCATCCGTATCCGGCGGCGCTGGAGGATGCGGTGTACGCGTACCGATGGCTTCTGGAAGAGAAGAAATACCAGCCGTCCCAGATCGTGGTAGCCGGGGATTCGGCGGGCGGCGGCCTGGCGCTGGCGCTCTGTCTGTATGCGAAGGATCATGGGCTGCCGCTTCCTGCGGGCATTATCACGATGTCGCCGTGGACGGATGTAAGTCTGAGCGGGGCATCGTATGAGGAAAATTATACGATCGATCCACTGTTTGGTAATTCGAAGGAAAATATGTTGTACCAGTGCAGCTACATCGGGAATGCCAATCCGAAAAATCCGTATCTGTCGCCGCTGTTTGGAGATTTTGAAGGATTTCCGCCGATGCTGATGCAGGTGGGCGCGTATGAGGTGCTTTTAGATGATACGAGGGCGGCGGCGAAAAAGGCGCGCGCCGAGGGCGTCAAGGTGCGCTGCTCGGTCTATGACGGGATGTTCCATGTATTCCAGATGGGACTCGACCTGATCCCGGAGAGCCGCGAGGCGTGGGAAGAGGTTGCGGAATATCTACGGATCATCTACCGGATTCATCGGGAGCCGGAGGGAACGGTCGTGAAAAAGGTAAAAACGAGACGCAAAGAGACGGAAGACCGGGCGCGGCTGAATCTGTTGGCATTTTTAAAACGGGAGCTTAAAAAGTGAAGATTACGTTAGTGACAGTAGGAAAAATTAAGGAAAAATATCTGGAGGCGGCGATCGCGGAGTACAGCAAGCGGCTGGGGCGTTACTGCCGTCTGGAGATCGTGCAGGTGGCAGATGAAAAAACGCCAGATAAGGCGAGTGAGCTACAGGAAGCGCAGATCCGTGACAAGGAAGGCGAGCGGATTCTGGCGCATATCAAGGAGGACGCGTATGTGATTGCGCTTGCGATCGATGGAAAGCAGCGTTCCTCGGAGGAGATGGCGGCATGGATGGAAGAACTGGGCGTGCGAGGTGAGAGCCATCTGCAGTTTATCATCGGAGGTTCGCTGGGGTTGTCGCAGGCGGTGTTAAACCGTGCGGACACGAAGATCAGCTTTTCGCGCCTGACTTTCCCACACCAGCTGATGCGCGTGATTTTGCTGGAACAGATTTACCGGAGTTTCCGGATTATAAAAGGAGAACCGTATCATAAGTAGACATAATGCGTGATGGGTGATTAAAAATCAGCTATTCATAATGCGTGAGAGCAGTTCCAGATCCTCTTTTTTGACCTTTAAGTTAGATGCCACCTCGGTTCCGTCCGGGGCGGTCACTTTTAGGGAAATGACGCTGTTTTCGCGCAGCGCGCGGGTGTAGGCGGCTTTCAGAAAAGGGGAAAATTTAGGGTGGCGGGTTTTGAAACGCGCCCACTCGTCCCGAAATTGCAGTAAGGATGAAAGATTCATGTGATTAAGTCCTTTCCGTTTTAATAACTGATGGTAGTGTATCATGCGCGGGGAAGGCATGTAAAGAGGAAAAATTATCAGTAACGAGAGGTAGACTGGTAATTGTTCGCAGTAACGTAGACAGGAGAATCAAGATTCATGGAACAGGTACAGAAGAAAAATATACTAGGCACGGAGCCGATCGGCGGGCTTTTGCGGCAGTTTGCGGTGCCAAGCATTATCGCGATGCTGGTAGGCGCCCTTTATAATATCGTCGATCAGTTTTTTATCGGAAGAAGCGTGGGAGAGCTGGGGAATGCAGCGACGAACGTGGCGTTTCCGTTGACGATCTCCTGTGTGGCGCTGGCGCTTCTGTTTGGAATCGGCGGTGCGGCGTCCTTTAACCTGACGCTGGGAGGCGGCGATCGGGAAAAGGCGTTATTTTATATTGGAAATGCGGCGACGCTTCTGTTTGGAAGCGGTGTGATTCTGGGAATTGTGGCGCTTTTATGCCTGACGCCGATGCTGCGCTTTTTCGGTTCGCCGGACAATGTGCTGGCGTATGCCCAAACGTATACGGGTATCACGGCTCTGGGATTTCCATTTCTGATTCTGACCAACGGCGGCGGGCATCTGGTGAGGGCGGACGGAAGCCCTCGCAATGCGATGCTTTACAATTTATCCGGGGCGCTGATCAATACGGTGCTCGATCCGCTGTTTATTTTTGGAGTTCATATGGGAATGGCGGGTGCTGCGCTGGCAACGATCATTGGACAGATTTTTTCAGGAATCCTGATTATCCGGTATCTGCGCCGTTACAAAAACGGACGGCTGACAGCGGCGCATCTTCGCCCACAGAGAACATATGTAAGCATGATTACCTCATTGGGGGCGGCGGCATTTTTCAACCAGCTTGCGATGCTGGTGGTGCAGATCGTGTTAAATAAATCCTTGACCTACTACGGTGCGCATTCGGACTATGGGGAATCGATTCCGCTGGCGTGTGCCGGCATTATCACGAAGGTCAATCAGGTGTTTTTTTCGATCGTCATCGGTCTTTCGCAGGGTATGCAGCCGATCGCAAGTTTCAATTATGGCGCGAAAAATTATGCGCGCGTGCGGCAGGTGTATGGGTTGGCGCTCAGGTGGGGATTTGCGGTGTCGGCGGTGTCCTTTGCGTGTTTCCAGTTGATTCCGCGTCCGATCATCGGGCTGTTCGGGGAAGGATCGGAGATGTATTTCCAGTTTGCGGAAAAATATTTCCGGATTTACCTGTTTTTCACGTTCTTAAACTGTGTGCAGCCGATTGCATCGAACCTGTTTACGGCGATTGGAAAACCGAAAAAGGGTATTTTCCTGTCCCTGACGCGCCAGATTCTCTTTTTGCTGCCGTTAGTGGTGATTCTGCCGCTGTTTATCGGCATTGATGGAATCATGTATGCCGGACCGATCGCGGACTTTGTGGCGGGCGTGGTGGCGCTTGCGATGGCAGGTGTGGAGGTGAGACGGCTGCGGCGGATGGAAAGTGCGTCCGTGCATGCATAGGCGGATGGTATATTTTAGCCAGTCCTTCATATATTGAGGTAAGGAGGACGGGCTGATGAAGGAGGAACAATCAAAGCAGGATGTGAGGGCGCTGTTTCATTTTTTCTCCCGGAATATCCGGGAGCAGCTTCTGGCGCTTCCGCTTGAGGCGGATGGAATGGAAGAGGTACGGCTGCGGGTTAGCGCGCCGCTGTATTACATATATAAAAATAAAGAGTACACAGCCGGAAGTGGATTCCGGGTCAGCCGGGAGGATGTGGACGAGACGCTGCAATGCGCGGCTCGTTCTTCCCTCTATGCTTACGGGGAGGAAATCCGGCAGGGGTTTCTGACCGTGCAGGGCGGACACCGGATTGGCGTGGCTGGAAGGACGATACTGGAAAACGGACATATAAAGGCGATTCATCCGATAACCTTTTTAAATGTCCGTTTTTCGCATCAGATGATAGGATGTGCAGCAAAAATACGGTCGATTTTGACGGATCCAGGGACGGGAAGTATCCGGAATACGCTTCTGATTGCACCGCCGAGATGCGGAAAAACAACACTTCTGCGGGATCTGATCCGGATGGTGTCGGATGGAGAAGAGGGAAAGGATAGGGGCTCTGCTTTGACGGGGAGCTTTGAACGGCCTAAGGCAGGTGCAGGACATGAAAATAAAGCTGGAAAAATGGTGGAGATGAGGAAGCAGCATGGTGGAAAAGTGAGGGCGCAGACGGTCGGGGTGGTGGATGAGCGTTCAGAGATTGCCGCCTGCTATCAGGGAATCCCGCAAAACGATGTTGGCTGCCGGACAGATGTGCTGGATGCCTGCCCCAAGGCGGAGGGAATGATGATGCTGATCCGCTCGATGGCACCGGAGGTGGTCGCGGTGGACGAGATCGGCGGTGAGAATGATTTGGAGGCGCTTCGCTATGTGATGAACTGTGGCTGCAGGATTCTGGCAACCGTACATGGAAATTCGATGGAGGACATCCGGGAAAAACCGGGCTTGTCCTCTTTTTTGCAAGAAAAACGGTTTGAGCGGTATGTGGTGCTGGGAAATAGACGCGGACCGGGAACGGTGGAGGCGGTATATGATGCAGCTGGCGAGGAGCTCATATGTGGATAAAATTGCTTGGAATCTGCCTTGTATGTGTATCGTGTGCGGGGATTGGCGGGGGTGAGGCATTGCGCCTGATTGGCCGGAGGCGTTTTTTGGAGGAAGTAAAACGGATTGCCGCGGGACTGCGGGGAGAGATTGGGTATACACAGGCAGTTCTTCCTCTGGTACTGTGCCGGGCGGGGGCACGCGGGGATGGAAAAGCGGGGAAGCTATTTTTGGTGGCAGGAGAGCGGCTGGAAGCGAATCCAGAGTGTCCGTTTGGGCGTATCTGGGAAGCGGTTCTGGAAGAGCAGGGGATTCGTCCGATGTTAGGAACAGAGGAATGGGAGCTGATGTGTCGGTTTGGAAACAGCATCGGGTATCTCGATCTGGAAATGCAGCAAAGGACGCTGGCACTGTATCTGGAAGAATTGGAACGGGCGATTGAGCAGCTGCGGCGGGAAGAGCCGGAGAAGAAACGGCTGTGCTGGGGGCTTGGGATACTAGGCGGGCTGTTTCTGGCAGTGGTGTTGATGTAAGTGGGGGAAGAAAATGGGAGTTAATCTAATATTTCGGATTGCGGCAGTCGGTATCCTAGTTTCCGTCCTCTGCCAGATTCTCAAACACAGCGGGCGGGAGGAACAGGCATTTCTCACAAGTCTTGCGGGTCTTCTTTTGGTACTGTTCTGGATGGTGCCGTATATTTATCAGTTGTTTGAGACGATGAAGGAATTGTTTGCGTTGTAATGTACTCTCGGAACCTTTCTGTGCTTGATTTTGTGAGATGATTTTTTGCCAGTTCTGCCCAAATTTCTGAGGCGTACCTTGATGAAATTCGGGTGCAGCTGGCGAAAAATCAGCCGCAAAAGCGAGTTCAGGAAAGACTCCGAGAGTACATTGCAGGGAAGGACGGTAAAAAATGTCAATTTTAACCGTATCGGTTCTTGGGATCACGGCAGTTCTTCTGGCAGTCCAGCTCAAGGGAAAAGGCAGCGAGTATGGGACGTACATTGTGATGGCGGCGGGGCTGTGTCTCTTTTTCTATGCGGCGGGAAAGCTGGAAGTGATTCTGAAAACACTTCGGACGATGGAATCCTGCATCGGGATCAGTCCAGTGTATTTGTCGGCGCTTTTGAAAATGGCGGGAATCACTTATATTGCCGAATTTGCCTCCGGGATTTGCAAGGATGCCGGGTACGGTTCGCTGGGAACACAGATTGAGATATTTGCGAAGCTGTCCATTCTGGCGGTCAGTATGCCGATTCTGCTGGCATTGTTGGAGACGGTGAAGCAGTTTTTGGCGTAGGGAAGTGGTAAGTGCAGAAAAGCGGAGAGATGGTGAGAGCAGGTGACGGTGGGAACAAAGATGGTTGTGCGGGCAGTGAGCGTTATATTCTTGAGTGTATATTTGATGGCAGGAAATCATTTAACGGTGTCGGCGGCGAATGGTGAAAAGATATCCGAAGATTCGGATTTCAGTGTTTCTGGCGAGAACATGGATTCTCTTCTGAACTCACTGGATTTAAGCAGAATCGAAGCATTTTTAAGGGAAGCGGGAGGTTCGGCAGTCCCGGGGCTTTCATTCCGGGAAATCCTTTCGATGCTTCTCTCTGGCAATTATCAGAGTGTGGTTCGGATGCTGATGGATTTCTGCCGGACAGCCCTGTTTCGGGAAATTTCAGAAAATGGCAGATGGATGGGGCAGGTCATCCTTCTGGGAATTTTAGGAGCGGTGTTCGCCAGCTTTTCGAGTCTCTTTGCCGACAGTCAGGTATCGGAGATGGGCTTTTATGTCACGTATCTTCTGATTTTTACACTGCTTGCCGCCAGTTTTTTGAATGGGGTGCGGATCACGCGGACGCTGTTGGAGCAGCTCTTTGAATTTGTCCGGGTGCTGGTTCCTGCTTTTTTTCTGGCTGTTTCCTTTTCCGGGGGAAGTACCTCGGCAGCAGCCGGATATGCGTGGACACTTGCTTCTGTCAATGTGGCGGAATGGGTGTTTTTACAGTTGTTTCTGCCATGCACCCAGTTGTATGTCCTGCTGTCGCTGGCGGGACATTTAAGCTCGAAGGATTTGTTTTCAAAAGCGTTGGAATTGCTGGAACAGGGGATGCGCTGGGGCAGCAAGGCGCTTTTGGGAGTGGTGCTGGGCTTTCATGTGCTGCAGGGAATGATTGCGCCGTATACAGATTCGGTGCGCCAGACGGCGCTGCGGCGGGCGGTCAGCCTGATACCGGGAATCGGACAGGGCGCGGCGGCAGTGTCGCAGGTACTTCTTGGAAGCAGCGTCCTGATCCGGAATACGGTGGGCATCGGGGGAGTGCTTGTGCTGGCGGCGGTGTCGCTTCTGCCGCTTTTGAAACTTTTAATCCTCTATCTGGGGTGCCAGGGAAGCGCGGCGCTTTTGCAGCCGGTCAGTGACAGCCGGGTGGTGGAGGCAGTCGGCGCTGTGGCGAAAGGATTTTATTTTTTGCTGGCGGCAGCTGGTTCGGCGGTGATGTTATTTGCACTTTCGATCGCGGTGGTGTGTGCGAGCACGAACGCGGCTTATTTTGCGGGGTAGAAGATGGAAGCAATTACTCACTGGGCGGGGAATATCGTCAGTTATCTTGTGTTTCTGACCGTTCTGACCGGGCTTTTGCCCGCACATAAGTATGAAAAATATATTCGCCTGTTTGCGGGCTGTATCCTGCTTCTGATTGTGCTTAAGCCGCTGACGGACGGGCTGCGTCTGGAGGAGCGGCTGAATTATCTGTTTACATCTCTTTCGTTTGAAAATGAAGCGGGCGAGCTGAAACGTGAGATGGATGAGATAGAGGTGCGGCGCAGAAATATGGTTTTGAGCCAGTATGAGGCGGAAGCGTCCAAGGAGGCGGTGCGGGTGGCAGCGGAAGCGGGATTTTCCGTGGAAAAGGCGGATGTAGAGCTGGAAAAAGATCCGGAGTCGGAGCAATTTGCCTCGGTGCGGAGTGTGACGGTGTATGTGGCGGGAAGTGAGGCGGGGATGGAAGCGGGGATGGAAGCGGCGGAACTGGAGGAGAATCAGAGTTCGATGATTGAAATAGAAAAAATTCCCCCGATTGAAATTTCACTTAAACAGGAGCAGAAGCAGGGAGAACCCGCCGCCGCGCAGGCAGTTTCATGGATGAATGGGGAAAAGATTTGGGAGCTTCAGCAGCGGCTGGCATCGTTTTATCAGGTGGAGGCGGATCATGTGGAAGTCAGGATGGAACCTTGACAAGGAATGGGTCAAACGAAATGAAAAATGGCTGATTTTGCTGGTGCTTGGGCTGGCAATTCTGATCTTATATGCGCCGTTTGGGAAGAAGACGAGTGAGACGGGAGTCTTGCGGTCAGGGGAAAGATGGGCGGAGAGTGAAACAGAAACAAACTCTGGGCATAGAGCAGGGCAGGACAAAAATGGAAGTTCAGAAGAGAGTGGTTCGGATGTCGAAACAGGTTTGCCAAGCACTGCATCCAAGCAGGACACGAACCGCCTCTACGAGCTTCGCCTGGAGCAGCGGATCCGGGACGTTTTAAAGAATGTGGACGGCGTGGGTGAGGTGGATGTGATGCTGACGCTGTTTTCTTCTTCGGAAAAGGTGCTGCGGGTGGATAAGGAGAGAAGCCGGGCGTCCACCTCGGAGACGGATTCTTCGGGTGGTACGCGGCAGCAGGCGGATGAATCGCTGCGGGAGAGCACCGTGTTGGCGGGAGGTTCGGGCAGCGGAGAACCGGTAGTTGAAAAAGAATTGGCGCCGGAGATTTCCGGTATCGTGATCAGCGCGCAGGGAGGTGGAAATGCGTCGGTACAGAAGGAAATTTCGGAAGCGATGCAGGCATTATTCGGACTGCCGGCACATAAAATAAAAGTATTAAAGCGGGTAGAATAAAGGAGTATGCAAATATGAGAATGAAGATGAAACGCGTTTTCAGGAGAAATCAAATCATCATCACGACGCTGGCGATCATGATTGCGGCGGCGGGGTATCTCAACTATGCGGGAAAATCCGATCTGCCGGGGGCGGATACATATGAAGCGGGGGCGACCAAGATTTCAGATAGCGATATATATTCGGAAAATCAGGCGGTGTCCGGAAGCGTGGCAGACGGTGAATATGAGGAGATTGCAAGTCTTGACGATCCGGGAGAGGGCGATCCGCTGGCAGCAGGCAGTGAGGAAGGCACAGCGCAGGGAGCGGCGGACGGAGATGAGGCATCTGCGGACAATCCGGCAGTCGATAATCCGGGCGAGGCGGTTTTGACAGGCGGAACCGGCGTGGCAGAGTACATAGCCAATGTACAGCTCAGCCGTGAACAGATCCGCGCCAAGAACCGTGAAGCGCTGAATGCCCTGATTAACAATGAAAATCTGGATGCGTCGGCAAAAGAGGCAGCCGTTCAGGATATGCTGGCACTCAATGCGATAGCGGAGAAGGAAAATGCAGCGGAAACGCTTCTGATGGCGAAAGGATTTGCCGATCCGGTTGTCAGCATCACGGATGGAAAAGTGGATGTCGTTGTCAACGCGCCGTCCATCACAGATCCGCAGCGCGCGCAGATCGAGGATATTGTAAAACGGAAAACCGAGATATCGGCGGAAAATATCGTGATTTCCCTTTTAAACCTGGGAGATTGAGGAAGTTCGGATGAGTTAATGTTCACGGGTAGGCACTTTTGGAACCGAAAGTGCCGTAAGAAAACGTGGTGGCA
>ENA-OUQP01000970-OUQP01000970.1-human-gut-metagenome-genome-assembly--contig:-NODE-970-length-22310-cov-5.263132_pt1 | contig 22310 bp, 14 predicted proteins | sample MGYA00237951_ERZ548836 | MGnify/ENA primary metagenome ERZ548836 (study PRJEB26490, sample SAMN05194702) | human gut metagenome | biome: terrestrial biome; feature: human-associated habitat; material...
ATCGAATGCCATATAGATGCCTTGTTGCATTGTAACCGCGCGGCGGGGTTTATCGAGTCTTGATAACGTCTTTACCGTCAACGGACACGAACCGACCACTCATCCGGTCGCGCAGGTCAGCATAGAAAAAGGAGCCGTCCCCATGGGAACAGCTCCTTAGATGCTTGATAAAACGTTATACCTCGTCGTCCTCGTGCAGACGGCGGCGATAATCGGCGGCCCAGCCCTCAATATTTACCTGACGGGCACGACCCAGTCCGAGCGCGTCTGCCGGGACCGGCTCGGTGATGACGGAGCCGGCGGCCACGAGCGCGCCGTCGCCGATCTGAGCGGGCGCGACCATCATGGTGTCGGAGCCGATGAAGGCATCCTTGCCGATGACGGTCTTGTGCTTGTGCACGCCGTCGTAGTTGCAGGTGATGGAGCCTGCGCCCACGTTGACGCCGGAGCCCATGGTGGTGTCGCCGATGTAGGACAGATGCGGCACCTTGGAGCCCTCGCCGATCGTGGACTTCTTGATCTCCACATGCGTGCCGGCCTTGGAGCCATCGAGCATGTGGGTACCCGGGCGCAGGTAGGCGCGCGGGCCGCAGTCGACGCCGTTCTCGATGACGGCCTCGATGGCGATGGTCTCATCGATGGTGCAGCCGCTGCCGACGGTGGTGTCGGTGAGACGGCTGTTGGGGCCGAGCTGGCACTCCTCGCCCACGGTGACGTGGCCGATCAGGTGCGTCTGCGGCCACACGACGGTGTCGCGGCCGATGGTGGCGTCGGGGCCGATCCAGGCCTGCGTGGGGTCGATGAAGGTAACGCCCTCGGCCATCCAGTGCTCGTTGATGCGGTCGCGCGCGATGGCGGTGAGCTGGGCGAGCTGGGCGCGGGAGTTCACGCCGAGGCCCTCGCGGTAGTCGTCGCAGTGGAAGGCGCGAACGGCCTGGCCGTGGGACTTGAGAATCTCGAGCATGTCGGGCAGGTAGTACTCGCCCTGGGCGTTGTCGCATCCGACCTCGCCGATGTGGGCGGCGAGCTGGGCGCCGTCGAAGGCGTAGCAGCCGGCATTGCATTCGAGGAGCGTTGCCGCCTGCTCGGGCGTGCAGTCCTTCTGCTCGATGTTGCGCTCGATGGTGCCGTCCTCTGCGAGGACGATGCGGCCATAGCCGAACGGGTCGGGCGGGGTGATGGTGAAGGCAGTCGCCGCGGCGTTGCCGGCGGAGACGGACTCGGCGAAGGCACGAACGGTCTCGGCGGTGACCAGCGGAAGATCGCCGTTGAAGACCACGACGGGACCCTCGTCGATGCCGGTGGCCTCGAGGGCGACCTTGACGGCGTGGCCCGTGCCCTTGCGCTCGGCCTGCTCGACGCACTCGACCGCAGCTGCGGAGCCGGCGTAGGCGGCGTCGACGATGGCGCGGACCTCGTCAGCGTGGCTGCCGACAACGACGACCACGCGGTCGCAGCCGCCTGCGATGGCGGCGTCCGCCACCCAGCGGATCATCGGCTTGCCGAGAATCTCGTGGGAGACCTTGGCGTGACTGGACTTCATGCGCGTGCCCTCGCCGGCGGCGAGGATGATTGCGGTGGCGTTTGCCATGGAGTTGCCTTCCGTTGGGGCGGGATCCGCCTTGGGACGCGAACCTCGTCATGATAGCGCACGGATGTGGAGAGTCCGGAAAGGGCCGCGTGAGCGGATGAGGGAGGCAACGTGCCTTCTGCCGCGTTTGCGGTGCCGTGCCGGGCGTGCGCGCCCTTTGCCGGTGCATTCGCGCTGCCCGGAAGCAAGTGGCGGCATATCCGCGCTGCGTAGAAGCGAAAGGCCGCACATCCGTGCTGCGTGGAAACAAAAAACCAGCGCATCGCTGGGGTACTAGGATTCGAACCTAGGTAACGGGAATCAAAATCCCGGGTCCTAACCACTGGACGATACCCCAGCGACACGCTGGCCGGTTAAGTGTAGCAGCTTGCGGCGACGTTGAGTGCGAAGAGCCGCCTGCGGCTGCGATTGCCCCGTGGGCTACTTGCCCCGTGGGCTACTTGCCCGGGGCGCGCGGTCGCCCCCGGTTACTTGCCGAGGAGGAAGCGCTCCACGAAGTCGGCGAGGCCGTCCTGCTCGTTCGTGAGGTCGAGCGTGAAGTCCGCTGCGTCGCGGGCGACGTCCGAGGCGTTCCCCATGGCGATGCCCAGGCCCGCCGCCTCGAGCATTTCGACGTCGTTGCCGGAGTCGCCGATGGTGCACACCTGCTCGAGGCCAAAGCCCAGGTGATGGGCGAGCTCCTCGAGGCCGCACGCCTTGCTCACGCCGAAGGCGTCCCACTCGATGTTGCTCACCGCGGCGGGATTGACCGTGAGACCGGAGTTCGCGGGGAGCGAAAGGAAGTCCTCTTCGCGCCACGGGTCGATGAAGTTGATGCCTACCTTGAGCACGCCCTTGCCCAGCCGTTCGACCCTATCGGCGATATCCGCCGCGCCGTCATAGCCGTTGCGCGGGGTAAACGCGGCAGCGACGCGATCGAACTCCTCGCGGTTCACGGCGCAGCCATAGCGCGTGCCAGGCTCGTCGTCGATACAGACATAGGCGGAGATGCCCGGCTTCATGAGGGTGCGAAGGAGGTCGGCCGCGGTCCTCGCGTCGATGGTCTTGCGACAGAAGAACTCGCCCGTTCGCAGGTCCCGGACGATGGCTCCGCAGGCGGCTACGAGGTAGTGGAAGTCATCCATGCCGATCTCGGGCATGGGAAGGCCCTGCCAGGCACGGCCCGTGGTGGGGACGGCCTCGATGCCCCGGGCGAGAAGCTCGCGAATCGCGTTCTGCGTGCGTTCCGAGACACTCTTGTCGTCTCTCATCAGGGTGCCATCAAGGTCGAAGGCGAACAGCCTGATGCCCTTGGCCTTCTCGGCCAGCTCTTGTTCTGTGAGTGTCATGCGATGCCCCCGTTTCGTGCGCGCCGTCGCGCACATGATAACCGCTTGGGGGAGTTGACGGCGAGAGAGGTTGGTGGCTGTTCGGCTAGGCCTCGCCCATGCGTGCGTGTGGTACCTTACATGCGGTAATAGGCTGCGGAGGAGGGCTGGGGCTTGTCGCGATTCGTCGCAACCGAAGTTAACGAGCGCGTGGCGTGCAACCCGCTTGCCGTCGCGGACTCACTGTGTCTGGGCGACGTCGTCGCCTTCGGCTCTAGCGCCACGGCCCATCTCGCCGACGCCTCGGGCAAGAAGCTCCTCGTTAAGGTCTTGCGCAGCAATGCCGTCTGCGAGCAGCGGGCGCGCGACGAGTACCGTCTGCTTGCCGAGCTTGGGGGCGCTGCGGGACATGCTCCGGTTGTCTACGCGCTTGGTGTCTGCGGGGGCGATGAGCCTGCTACTACGGCCACCGCGCCGTCGCGTGCCGTTGACGGAAGGCATCATTCCGCGGCTACGCCCGCCATCGCGATGGAGTACGTCGAAGGGCTTGACCTCTTTGGCCTCCGTGCGCTTGTCTCGGATGAGTGCGGGCGCGTGGCGAGCGTCGACGCGCTCGGCGTGGCACGTCACCTTGTCTTGGCGCTCCTCTGTTGTTCGGTGGAGTCGCGCTCTGACGCGTGCTATCTTTCGACGGTTTCTCATCGCGACGTGAGCGCGGGCAACGTCCGCTTTGTTCTTGATGACTCGGGTTCGATTTCGCGAGCCGTCCTTATCGACTTTGGCCAGGGCGTCGAGTCCGATGATCCGGACGTCACGGCGACGAACCCCCTCGAGCGCTCGACGACGCCCTTCGTGGGCGCCCCGGAGATGTTCGACCAGCGCCCAGAGGGTAGTCGTCTGCTCAGAAACAGCAGCTATACCGATACGTATTCGGTTGGTTGCCTCCTGTACTACCTGCGCACGGGCGAATGGGCCCTGCGCCGGCAGGTGGAAGACGCCATCGCCAGGCTTGGCCTGGGCCGAGAGGGCAGGCAGGCACTGTGCGATCTCAAGATGCGCTCGGCCATCCATCTCCCCTCTGAGTTCGTGACGACCGAGGAGGACCGCGAGCTTGACACCCTGATCGCGCGCTGCACGGAACCGGGCGTGGGCAAGCTCGGCGGCCGCTTTGACCTTGTGCGCCTCGCGGAGAGGCTCGGCATTTCCGAGGAGGAGGCGATCGAGGCCCGGCGCGCGTCGGGTGCGGCGCCCGCCGGACAGGTCGATCCCGGAGCGGTAACCGTGGCCCCAACGCCCCTCGTTGAGGGGGACGTCGCAGGCTCCACCGAGCAGCGAGAGGAAGGGCGAGACACCCGGCCGCGCGCTGTCCCCGCCGGGCGTTCGCGCGTCGAGGAGCCGGACACACCGTCGGTGGAGCGTCCGGGCTCCGGGTATCCCTCGCGCCTCCGTGAGGTTCTGGGGAAGATGCGTCGCACGGCCGCGGTGCCGCTCCCGCTGAAGGTGGCGATGCTCGTGCTCGTCGCGGTGGCGCTTGCCGTGACCGCCTACGCGAGCGCTCCGGCGTGGTTGCCCGTTGCAGGTACGCCTGCCAGCTCGAGCGCGCAGACGCTCGTGCTTTACCCTCGCTCGGAGTTTCTTGCGACCTCCCAGCTCAAAGACACCGCGGACCTTGTCCAGGCGCGTCTTTCGAGCGTGGAGGGAGCGTCCGCGGCGCTGCTCGACTCCTCTGACGGCATCTCCGTTTCCCTGGCGAGCCCCCTTGCGGATGCGGATGAGCTCGAGGGCGCCATTGCTGACGACGACGTCACGGCGGAGAAACTCGCCGCATGGCTTGAGGGCGATGCGAAGAGCCTTCTCGCAAACCCACTCGCGCGCTACCTCGTGGATGACTCGAGTGAGGACGCGGTTTTTGACGGCACCGCCCCGCGCGTGCGCGTCTATCGAAGCGAGATCGCCTCCGCCGAGGCTTGCACGGGACGCGTCGACGGCCTCGAATCCGCTGATTACTTAAATGATGATTTCGCCGCTTACGTGCGCCTGACGCTTACGGATGAGGGCGTGCACAGGCTTGAAGAGGCGTGTGGGGACTGGTTCGACCATGCCGTTTTCGCGTTCGACCTCGAGAGTAGCTCCTGGTCCACCACCTCGACGGTACGCCTAGCCAGTGGCTCCTACGCCGTCTCCTCGATGCTTGCGCCCATGGAGCCCGAGGCAAAGATGCTTGTGGCGGCGCTCGCCACCGAAGAGTACCCGGCCTCATTCAGTTGCGAGGCCGTTCCCAGCATCGACTGGGATGAGCCGGACGCGTCGAGCCAGAATCGGGTGGCGGAGGCGAACGTGGGACCCGGGGACGCATGGGTGGTTGAGGCAAGTACCGCGGACGGCCTTACCGAGGGCGAGGCCCTCGACGCTCGCACGATGCTCGTCGAACGCTGCGAGGCCATGGGAGTCCCGTACGCCCTCGGAACGGTGGAAGACGGAGGGGGCATCGCCGTGAAGCTCGCCCCAGAGGGGTTCGACGCGCTCGCGGCGGAGGCGCTCGTGCAGGGACGTTCGATCACGCTTTCATGGGGGATGGAGAAGCGCTCGCTTACCTCCGAGAAAGTCGAGGTTGTGGAACAGGACGGCCATGTGTCCCTGTGCATCTCGGGCGGCTCTGACAACGGCGCGGTCGCGCAGGCGTCTCGTGCCGCGGCGGACTCGCTGGGCGTGTGGGTGTACGCCGAGGTGGCGGGCATCCCACTCATGCGCGGCTGGGTCGACGCGAGTTCGAATGGGAAGGTCGTCCTGGACCAGACGTGTGCCACAAATGCCGAGATAGACGAGGCCGGCGCCTGGCTGCCTCGTCTAATTGCGTCCGTTTTCGAGGCGGACGGACCGAGCGCCACCGTCGTCTACAGCGGCAAGGCGGACCTCTCGTGGCCTGGCTCCACCCGCGCGACCGAGGGCCCCGTTTCTGAGGCCCGGGCCGCCGCAAAGGCGGTAAACCCCGCCACGACGGTTGGCACGGACCCCTATGACGCCAGTGGTTTGCTCATGTATCTGCAGTTTGATGACTCGCGTGGCTCAGGCGCGTCCGCTTCCCTTGTCGCGGATGCGCTCGATGCGGCGCGCGCGACGTACGAGCGCATGGATTTCGAGTCCGGTCCGTTCGCGACCCTGTCGTTCTATTTTGGCGGCATAGACACGGAGCCCGTGGGAATGATCAGGTTCCACAAGCAACGCTCTCTTTGGAACGGGGAAGAGCCCGCCGTGGAAGTCGCGTTCGTGTCGTATGGCGGAGACGACGGGCTCGAGGAGCGCCTCTCTGCGGATGCCGCGACTGATGAGTTCTACGCGAGCAAGCTCGGACGGGCGTAGCAAGCCCTGTTACGCGAGCAGGCTCGGGCGGGCGCAACAGGCCCTGTTGGCCGCGCGCTCGTGACTCCGCGAGGCCCCTCTTTTACGCCTCTAGCCCAGCTGTGCGACTTCGATCACGAAGTCGACCTCGCTTCCGATCACGGTGACGGCGTCGCCCGGCTCGAGCTGGAGCGTGGCTCCCTTTTCCTGCCGGCTTCCGCGCAGGTAGGTGTTCTGGTTGAGGACTTCGAGCTCGAGCGCGTCCTCCGTGCGTAGCACCAGCGCGAGGCGCGAGACCGCGGGGTCTGGCAGCGCGAGGTCGGCGACCGCCGCGGGCGCATCGCCTGCCGTCGTCCCACCGAGAAGGGCCTGCGTGTCGGCGTAGCTCGGCGCGCGCCCGATGCGCACGACGGTGCCAAGCTCGAACGCGTGGCTTTCGACCGACGCCGCGCGCCCGCTGCCCCGCTCCGCAACGGGAATCTTCGAAACGCGAAGGGTGACGTACTCGGCCTTCCTCGCAGGGACCTTCGGCTCGAGATGGCTGTCACCTGAGGTTTCTGGTGCGGGCAACGTGCCCAGGCCCGCCTCCACCACGACGGCGTCGAAGCCCGAGGAGGCAATCCCCGAGCGAAGTGCCACGCAACAGAGCAGGCTCGCGAAGAGTGGGGTCAGAAGCTCGTTGACCACGGCGTTCGTGGGTGCGAGCGCGTCTTTCGCGCTGCCGCGTGTGGGCGCGAGCGCGCCTGAGGCGTCGCCATGCGCGATCGACCATCGGCGACCGAGCGCGTCTGCAAAGGAGAGCAGCTCGCGGGCGGCTTGTGCCGAGCCGTCGCGCTTGCATTGGCTTGTCACGGCATCGACGATTCGCTGGGCCTCGCTCGCGAGGTCGGAGGGGGTGCCGCCTCGCCCGCACGTCTCGGAAAACCAGGATGCCAGGACGTGGCCGGAGGCGATCCACTTGGCATGCTCGCGGCCAACCAGCTCTAGGCGCTCACGGGCGTCTGTGCGGTTGCCCTGGGCGAAGCCCCAGCGCCAGGCGACGGGCGTTGCCGTGCGGTCCTTGAGCGTGGCGGAGGCGCGGACGATGTCCAGACGCGTCTCCACCGCCTGAAAGAGTACCCGCCTCGCGCGGTACTGGACGTATCGCGGCGATGAGGGGCCTTCCTCCTTCGGCGAGGACGGAATCGAGCCGCTGGGGTTGGCCAGCGGCAGCTCGGCGTCCTTCTCGCTATAGCCCACATAGCCCATGAGCTGGCCAATCTTCGCGCCCGTGCTGGCAAACGAGCGGTTCTTCTCGATGGGGGAGAAGCTCGCGATGGGGGAGGACGCCCCCGCCCGCGCCAGAAGGCGGCCCTCGGTCTCGAGGATGGCGTACTGGGTCAGAAGGTCGCCCACGTGTTCGGCGAGCAGCGTCGTCGCGTGGTCCCTGCCGTGGTCGAGGCAGAGGAGGCCGATCGCGTGCGGGTCGCGCAGCGCCTTGGCCTCGATATCCGCGTCACCCGCGGCAATGATCCATCGGATGCTGGCCTCATTCGCGCGCGTGCGCAGGTAGGAGGCAAGCTCGTCAAAGACGGCGACCCCGATTCGCGCACAGCCCTCGGCCGCCTGGCAGAAGTCCGTATGCGTGGCATAGCCGACCGCCTCGCGACCGCCGAGCGCGCACCACGCGCCAAAGGGCATCGTGGTGGCGCGGGCGAGCTCTACGCAGAGGGTCTCGTAGGCGTTTTCGGGGAGTTTCTTGAGCTTGGGCATGGATCCTCCTTTGCTGCCGCGAGTCTATCAGAGGCCGAGCGTTCCCTGCAGGTGGAGTCAGCTGAATAGCCCCTGCGCATTCGAGATGCCTTGGATAGCCTCGCCTTGAGGAGGGACGCCTGCGTCGGCGCCCCGTGATGCGTATGCCGGCGGGAGGTTGTCCATGGTTGGGGCGCTGCTGGGAAGGTTTCTGAGAGTTCTGCTGAGAACGTTCGTGTGGGTCGCCTGCGTGGCAGTTCCCAACATCGCGCGCAAGCTGGCGCGCGTGGCCTTGCTGCTCGCCCGAGGACTGGCGCGCGCAGCCCGGGCGCTGGCTCGGGATCTTGCGCATCCTACCTGGGAGTTCGCCCGCGAGCTGGCGTGCCTCGTCCACGGGCTGCCGCGAATGGCGACGTGTGCCGCCCAGGCGCTCGCTCGCGCGGCAACGCGCCTCGACTTGCGCCTGCGCCGTCGCGACGTCTCCCTGCCCCGCCCCGGGGCGGCCGCCCGGCCCGATGCCTCCGCCCCTCCGCTCGAGCAGATCTACCCGTCGCCGGGGGCTAGCGCGGAGACGCGCCTCGTGCGCATGGGGGAGCGTGTCGGCAAGCTGGCGCTCACGCCCGCCGCCGAGGAACGCTTGCTCGTGGAGCATCGAGTGCTTGGCCTCCTCGCTCCCGCCGGGTTCTTCCCGCGGGAGTATGGCCTGGAGCGCGTGCGCGATGGGCACGCGTCGGGAGGCGAGGCCCTGTGCCTTCGCGAGGAGTACGTCGAGGGCGAGAGCCTCGCCTGCTATCTCGGGCGGGTCGAAGCAGGCGAGTGCCGTCTCGAGAGCCTCGACGCCATCGCCCTTCTCGCGCAGCTGCTCTTTGCCCTCTCGCTCGTCCATGGCGCGGGGTGGATCCACCGAGACCTCCACCCCCGTAACGTCATCTTCGCGCCGGATGGCCGCGTGCGCGTTGTCGACTTCGGGTGCGCGGCGCTGGCTGAGGAGTGCGAACGGGGCCTTCATCGCGAGAGGATCATCAGCCTCGGGTTCGAGCCGCCGGAGTCCGCGAGCTACGGGCCGTGGTCGCCTGCCTCAGACGTGTATTCGGCCTGCGCCATCGGAGCGCGTCTGCTCTATGGGGAGGCCGGTGTTCCCGCGTCTGACGACTCGCCGCTCGGCTGCTTCCTGCGCCGCGGCACATCCATTCAGCCGTCTTGCCGCTACCCCGATGCCGGCGCCGCCTACCGTGCCTTGGCCGCAGCGGTGCCCGGTCTGGGCGTCGCCGCGTAGCCTCGTCGCTATTCAGCTGATAAGCGCGAGCGGCGAGGCGCGCTTCCGCCGATTCTGTAGCCAAGGAAAAACGGCCGCGGCAAACGTACCCGATCGCGGCCCAAGGAAAGGAAGCGCCATGACCACCAACGATGCCGCCAAGACCCAGGTCCTCAACCGCCCCGCCGACCAGACGCCGATGCCCGATTTCCCCGGCTTTTCGGCGGGCTCCTCCGCCCAGACCCAGGTGCTTGAGCCCACGAGGCTCGGTCGCGTCGCCACGAGCGGCCTCACCCGTCGCTTCGCGAGCGTCGAACCCACCAACATCATCATCGCGGCGGACTGCAGCAGCTCGGTGCACGGCTCCATGGACTCCATCAACGCAGGTCTTGCGGGCATCAAGAACTCCATCTGCAAGGACCCCGTGTCCGGACAGACCGCTCATGTCTCGGTTATCTCGTTTAGCAGCGAAGTCAAGGTCTGGCGCCTGCGTGACCAGGACTCTTCCCAGGGCCTCGACGAGGTCGATGCCGCCTTCGTCCCCGCTGCCGAGATGCCCGAGGTCGTTCTTCGCGCCAAGGGGGCCACGCACCTCAATGACGCCATCCTCAAGGCCGTTGAGCTCGAGCGCGAGCAGGTTCACCGCCAGGTTCGCCTTCATGGGCAGAACCCCCGCCGTTCCCTGCTGATCATCCTCTCCGACGGCGCCGACTACCCGGGCAAGAACATCGACGCCGCGGCAGCGGCCCTCTCCACGGCCGTCGCCAAGGGCAAGATCAAGGTGATGTTCCTGGGATTTGGCGACTACAAGCCCGAGATCGCCGAGCGTCTTGCGGGTAGCGACGGCTGGTTTGCCGCCGATGACGGCGCCTCGATCGACGACTTCCTCGAGCTCGCCGGCAAGTACGCCCGCGTCCTCTCCTCGGAGGAGCCGGGCAAGGTCCCCGCGGTTGGCACCAAGGTCGGAACTCCCGAAAGCCCCATCAAGTTCTGTTCGCCCGCGGGCATGACCCTGCGCGAGTACCTCGCCTCCTAGGCGCCTCGCCGGCGGCCCGAGATTGGTCGTCGGCGTGTCGAGACCATCGATTGAGAGAAGGGCATATCCATGAGCTTGATGTGCTATCAGGCCTCCGTTCCCGGGACCTCCCACCTCGCCCTCGGCATCCCCAACCAGGACTCGTTCGCCGTTCGCATTGTGCGCTCGGGCTGGTCGAGCACGTGTGTGGCTCCCGGCGGCACCCGCGTCCGTCGCGTTCGCGGTGACGAGTTCGTTGTGGCGGCGGTGGCGGACGGGCTCGGCTCGGCGGAGCTTTCGGACCTCGGGTCCGCTGCCGCGGCGACGGCGGCGGTGGAGGCGCTCTCGCTGTCCGCGGCCACGTATCCCGGCCTTGCCGGGATTGACGACCTTAAGCTCGAGGGGGTCGTGCATCGTGCCCTTACCGCCGTGAATCGCAAGGCGGCCGAGGTCGGGGCCGATTCCGCCGCGCTGGCGACGACCCTCGCCCTGTGCGTCTGGGATGGCTATAGCGTGGCCTGGGCCTGCGCCGGGGACTCCGGCATCGTGGGTCTCTTCGCGGATGGCTACCACCCCCTCTGCCGCATGGACCGAGCCGGGCATCGCAACACGGTCTTCTCCCTGAGCGCGGACGACCACTGGCGGTTTGGGATGGCCGAGGGGGTTGAGGGCCTCGTCCTCGCCACGGACGGCATGCTCGAGCAGTTCGTGCCGGGCTTCGTCGTGTCGGCGCCCGAGGCGGATGGGGACCTGGCTAACGTCGAGGTCAATGACCCGTTGCTTGACCTGCTGCTGCGCCTCGATCCGGCCGACGCCGCTCGCCCCGAGGACCTGAGTGCCGCCGCCGAGAAGTTCCTCGGGGACCTTGACCCGATCGACGTCTATGACGACAAGACCGTGGTCGTCCTCTACAAGGAGCCCGACGTCGGGGAGGCCGACGGGGCTCTTGACCTCGATCAATCCACCGCCGAGGAGGACACTGAGGGCGGGGCTTCCATCGACGAGCAGCCGGGCACCGCACTTGCCGCTGACCCTGACGGCGATCCCGGCGACGAGCCTGGCGACGAGGTTGTCGATGAGACGGAGGTTGCGCCTCTGGGCGATCCTGATGCCTCGCGTTCGAGCGAGCCCGCTCCCAAGTCCGCGGGCGAGCCCGTGTCCCTGCTTGCGGACGGGCCCTTCTCGGCGCCTGCGGCGGGTTGTGTCGCCGGTCCCCAGCCCAGCGCTCGCTCCGCAATCTCCGTCGCTATTGACCGTGCCGTGCCGACTGTTGAACAGGGCGGTGGCGACCGTCGCGTCGATCTTCGTGGTGAGCTCGGAAGTGCCGTCGCGCGCGTTCCCGGTCCCGCCTCGAAGGTGAGGTACCAGTCCTACCGTCACCTCGGCTAGCAGGTATTTATTTGATTCGAGTCGGAGTGGCGAGCAAACACTCGCCCCGTCCGGAGAAAGGTTTGGCCATGGTTGTCTACACGAACTCCGGCCGTCCCGTGGCCCTTGTCGACGCGGGCTCTAGCGGCTCCGAAGGGGTCGTCTATGACGTCGTTGGTGACCCGCAGTTGGTCGCAAAGATATACCACGCCGATGACCCCGACATCTCCAACCACCAGATAAAGGTCGAGGCAATGGCAAGGTGCTATCCCGCGCTTTGTGACAAATCGCCGGATGTGATGGCGACGCTCGCCTGGCCTTCCGAGGCCCTCTATGCAGACGCGACGGCCTGCGACTTCGTCGGCTTCATGATGAGGCGCTTCCAGGGTGACCCGCTTCCTGTGGCCTGCGAGTATCCGCGCGCCGATGCCGCCGCCATGCGCCGTTCGCTGGGCGCCCTCAAGGAGCTGTGCCTCGTTGTGGACTACCTGCACCATATTGGCATCTGCGTGGGTGATTGGAATCCCTACAACTTCGTCGTGAGCAATGAGGGACACATCGGCCTTCTCGACGTGGACGGCTTCCACCTGGTGTATGACCGTCGCATGGTCTATCCGTGCGGCGTCTGCGCCGAGGGCTACGTTGCCCCGGAGCTCGTTCGCGCCCAGCGTGCCTGTGGCCTCGGGTATCGCGATATGGCCATGGAGGACAAGCAGACCTTCACGCCCCAGACCGATAACTTCGGTCTCGCCGTGGCGATCTTCCGCGCGCTCGACAACTGGGTCCATCCCTTCTCGGGATCGGTCGTCATGGGTCCCGAGGACTCCTACGAGCGCCCAAGGCCCGTGGACGAGCTGGTGGCGGATGGCGCGTCGCCGTTTGTCGGCACTGCGCCCGACCTCGACCTCAAGCCCTGGGCCCTGCCCCTCGAGTTCCTCCCTCCGCTCTTTCAGGAGGCCTTCCGCTGGAGCCTGTTCGATGACGATCCGGACCGTCGCCTCGAGCCGGGCCAGTGGGGTCGCCTTTTGGGAGACTACCTCGACAATCTTATCGACTGCCCTCACGGTCACGCATACCACCAGGGCTTTAGCACCTGCCCGTATTGCTATGTGGAGGCGGAGATGTCCAAGGATGTCCTTGCGCCGAAGGTGGCGTGAGGATGCTCGCCCAACTGCATCGCTCGACTCTGGGGCCCATCTCGCGCGCCTACTATGACGAGATTCTCAATGCGCTTGCCACCTTCTCGGACGAAGCGAAGCTTCCGGGCGGTCTCGATCACACCGCGGCGTTTGAGGTGTTTCGTCTCGTGTTGCACGATAATCCGCGCATCATCTGGTCGAGCTCGTCGGCAACGACGACCGAGAGCGGGTCGCGTGGGGTTACGAGAATGTCCTTCTCCTACCTGCGCGGCGAGGCCGAGGCACGTGCGGAGCTCGACGCGATAGCCCTCAGCGCGGACTCAATCCTTGAACTGGCGGCTGACACGCCCTCGGGCCTGGCGCGCGTCGTTGCCATTCACGATGGGTTGCTCAGCCTTGGCGCCGGCGTCGAGGGCGGCGCGGACTTGCGAAACGCGCTTGGCGCGCTTGGTCGCGAGCATGCCGGCGCCGTCTGCACGGGTTATGCCCGCGCGTTCAAGCTGCTGTGCGATGCGGCGAATGTCCCATGTGCCGTCGTGAGCGGATGGTCGTCCGATGGCGATCTTCCCCCAAAGCCGGGTCGCGATGGCGACACCAACCACGCCTGGAACCTCGTTGACGTGTCGGGCGAGAAGGGCGCGCCGCCACGATGGGTCCATGTCGATGCCTATTGGGACGCGGGGCATGACGACTGGTCGTTCCATCACGCGTATCTCGGCCTTTCGGATGACGAGGTCTCGAAAAACCATCTCTGTGCGGGGGTTGGATTCTGCCCAACGTGCGGTGTCTCCGCGGGTTACTACGACGCTTCGGGTCTCGAAGCGCGGAGCGTGGGGGAAGCGGAGGAGATGCTGCGTTACGCGCGCGGCGACGCCGCTGTCGAGATGCACCTGTCTCTTGGCGACGAGGACGAGTTCAGGCGGGTCGCGCACGAGGTGACCGCGCTGGCCACGAGGGTGTGGCGCAGCGACGTCTCGAGCCGGTTGATGCCCGAGCGACGAGTGCTTCTCTGCCGCAAGAGAGGGGCTGTCGGGAATCCCGCCAGCCCCAGGGGCCTTGCGCGTTTGGGAGGCAAACGGACGCTCCTGGCCATGCCCAGCTGGCTTCGGTGAGCCCTGGTGCGGGAGGGGTCCCTGACGCGGGAGAGACCCCTGACGGGGGAGAGGATCCCCTGCTACAGGAGCGAATCGTTGCGGCTCAGGAAAACCTTCTTCATGCAGGAGACGATGGCCGCGTAGCCGAGCACCATCGCGGCGAGGACGCCCCAGAACACCGGCGGCAGACTGCAGAAGTCAAGCGCCGCGCCCAGCGCGCTCGCCGGCAGGAGCGTCGCGACGGCGATGCCCATCGATCCGAGCATCACGAGCGGCAGAGACGCGCAACTGCCGATGAACGGGGCCTTCTCGGTACGGATCAGGTGCACCACGAGCGTCTGCGTCCACATGCTCTCGACGAACCAGCCAGCCTGGAAGGTGCCGACGAACAGCGCCTGACCCGCGGCGTCGAGCGTGCCCCAGGCGCCGCCGGCGACGGCGGGGCACACGAAGAAGAACAGCGCCGCGAAGGTGAGGATGTCGAAGATCGAGCTCAGGGGGCCAAAGGCGACCATGAAGCGGCGCACGGAGGCCGTGTCCCAGCGGCGCGGGGTGCGGATGGCGTCCTCGTCGACGTTGTCCCAAGGGATGGCCGTGCAGGTGAGGTCATAGATCAGGTTGAGCAGGAGGAGCTGGACGGCCGCCATGGGGAGGAACGGTAGCAGCGCCGCCGCCACAAGGACGCTCGCGATGTTGCCGAAGTTCGAGCTGACCGTCATCTTCACGTACTTGATCATGTTCGCGTAGGTGCGACGGCCGCACTCGATGCCGCGCTCGAGGACCATGAGGTCCTTCTCAAGCAGGATGATGTCGGCGGCCTCGCGGGCCACGTCAACGGCGGAGTCGACCGAGATGCCGCAGTCGCTCTCGCGCATGGCGGCGGCGTCGTTCACGCCGTCACCCATGTACGCGACGGCATGGCCGAGGCCGCGGAGTGTGGCGACGACGCGCGCCTTCTGGGAGGGGGAGAGCTTGGCGAAGATACTCGTCTCCTGAACGGCAGCCGCCAGCTCCTCGTCGCCCATGGCCTCGACGTCGGTGCCGGTGAGGACGTTGTCGGCGGGGATGCCGATGGCTCGGCAGACGTGCGCCGCGACGCGGGCGGAGTCTCCCGTGAGGACCTTCGTCTCCACGCCGTGCTCCAGGAGGGCCTTGATGGCGGCGGCGGAGCTCTCCTTGGGCGGATCGAGAAAGGCGAGGTAGCCGATGAGGACCATATCCCGCTCGTCATCGACCGTGAGGATGCCGGTGCCGGCGGGGTTGTCCTTGCGGGCGACGCCGAGGACGCGCATGCCCTCGTCGGCGAGATCCGCGCCACGAGAGATGACCTTCTCCGCGAGCTCGTCGGTCAGGGGGAGGACCTGCCCGTCGACCTCGACGCGCGAGCAGATGCCGAGAATCTCCTCGAGGGCGCCCTTGGTCACCATGCGCGTGCGGCCCCTGGCATCGCCCACGACAACGGAGAGGCGGCGGCGCTCGAAGTCGAACGGGAGCTCGTCGATGCCGTGGTAGTACTCGGCCAGCTCCTCTGCCGTGACGGGGGTTCCCTCCGTCACGGCATCGACCTCGTCGGTGCCCTCCGCGAGGGCACGCTCGATGATCGCGTTGTCGACGAGGTTCTTCACGCCGGTCGAGAAGTAGCTGTTGAGGAAGGCATAGCGCAGGACGCGGGCGTCCTCGCGGCCGTTGACGTCGAGGTGGCGCTCGAGGACGATGCGGTCCTCGGTGAGGGTTCCGGTCTTGTCGGTGCAGAGGACGTCGACGGCGCCGAGGTCCTGGATCGAGTCGAGGCGCTTGACGATGACGCGGGAGTGGCTGAGGTCGACGGCGCCCTTGCCGAGGCAGGTGGTCACGAGCATGGGCAGCATCTCGGGCGTGAGGCCGACGGCGACGGAGAGCGAGAAGAGCAGGGCGTCGACCCAGTCGCCCTTGGTGAGGCCGGAGATGACGAAGACCACCGGCAGCATGACGAACATGAGGCGCATGAGCAGGCGGCTCGTCGATTTGATGCCCGTATCGAACGAGGTCTCGCGCTTGCGGCCGACGAGCGTGCCCGTGGCCTCGCCAAACATCGTGCGGGCGCCCGTGGCGACGACGACGCCGCGCGCGTTGCCGGAGATGACGGTGGAGCCCATGAAGGCGAGGTCGGGGAGGTCGGTGATGGCCGTCGTGGTGGCGTCGAGGCCCTCGAGGCCCGCACCATCGAGGCTCGCGCGCTTCTCGATGGGCTCGGACTCGCCGGTGAGCGATGCCTGGCTCACGAAGAGGTCACGGGCGGCAAAGATGCGCAGATCGGCGGGGACGATGTCGCCCGATGAGAGGTGGATGACGTCGCCGACGACAATCTCGTCAATCGGGGTCTCGTTGCCGCCGTCGCCGTCGCGCTCGACCTCGGCGGTGGACTCGACCATCTCGGCGAGGGACTCTGCGGCGACGGTGCTCTTCTCATCCTGGACAAAGCGCAGTACGCCGGAGACGAGCACCATGGCGCCGATGATGAGCGGGGTGGAGAGGTCGCGCTCGGCGCCGGTGGCGAAGACCCAGTCCGTCAGGACCGAGACGATGGCGATGAAGATGAGGATGTAGGTGAAGGGGTCCGCGAAGGACGCAAGGAATCGGACCGGCAGCGGACGCTTGGCCGCCTGGGCGACGGAGTTCGCGCCGTAGAACTCGCGGGCGGTGTCGACCTGGTCAGACGCGAGGCCTTCTTCTGAGCTGTTTATCTCGCAGAATAGCTCTGAAGAAGGAGCCGCGGCGGCGTGTCGCAGCCACTCCTGCTGTGCCTTGGCCTGGGACTCCCTCTTGGCGGAGGGCTTCTGCTTCTGGACGTCCGCGTGCATGCGAACGAAGAGGTCGCGCAGCATCATGGCGCACCTCGCAATCCCGGGATACTAAAAAGGGCCCGGCGCTTTGCCGGGGACCCCGGAGGCACAACGTGTGCGTGCGCGATTATCTGGCTATCTAGCGTTTGGCCGTTCAGCTGTGCGACTGTCTTGCCGACAAGCTGTCTAGCTGCCGCTATGCGCGACGGGCGGCCGCCATCCCGAGGGCGGGCGCCTCCTCCATGGACTTGAGGGTCTTGGGTTCGTGACTGTTGTTGCGACTATGACTGGAACCGTCGGACATGACGCACCTCCTTGGTGCCGGGGGCAGTGCCCATCGTTGCTGTGTCGGGCAAATGATAACAAATAGGGGGGGTTGGGTTATGTAAGGTTGCCGTAAGTCTGTCATTCCTAATTGTTACCAACCAGGGCGCGTTTATGCGTTGGCATGGGTGATAGGATGGGGCGGCTAGATAAATGGCAAGGATTGGGGCCTTATGAACGTTACCGACAACATTGCATACGTTGGCGTAAACGACCACGACATCGACCTGTTCGAGGGTCAGTACGATGTGCGCGCCAATGGCATGTCCTATAACTCCTACGTCGTCTTTGGTGACGAGAAGATTGCTGTTACGGATACCGTCGACGCCCACTTCACTGACGAGTGGCTGGCGAACCTCGACTCCGCGCTTGCGGGTCGCACGCCTGATTACCTCGTCGTTCATCACATGGAGCCCGACCACTCTGCGAGCATCGCCGCCTTCATGGAGCGCTACCCCGAGGCGACCGTCGTTGCCTCGGCGCCGGCGTTCAAGATGATGGTTGCCTACTTCGGCACTGACTATCCGGAGCGCAAGCTCGTGGTCAAGGAGGGCGCCACGCTCGAGCTGGGTGGGCGCAGCCTCACCTTCGTCGGTGCGCCCAACGTGCACTGGCCCGAGGTGCTCTTCTCCTATGTGCCCGAGGACAAGGTGCTCTTCTCCGCTGACGGCTTCGGCAAGTTCGGTGCACTCGACTCCGAGGACCCGGAGGGCTGGGCGTGCGAGGCGAGGCGCTACTACTTCGGTATCGTGGGCAAGTTTGGCAAGAACGTCCAGGCTGTGCTCAAGAAGGCTGCGAAGCTCGACATCGCGCACATTTGCCCGCTTCATGGCCCCGTGCTTTCTGAGAACCTTGGCTACTACCTCGATCTTTACAACACGTGGTCAAGCTATGAGCCGGAGGATAAGGGCGTGACCATCGCCTACTCCTCCGTCTATGGCAATACGAGGCAGGCGGCGCTTGAGCTCGCGGACGCGCTCAAGGCCCGTGGCCAGGAGGTTTCGGTCTTCGATCTCGCCCGTGACGACATGTCCGAGGCTGTAGAGGACGCCTTCCGCTATGATCGCCTCGTGCTGGCGAGCATCACCTACGCGGGCAGCATCTTCCCGCACATGAGCACGTTCCTTCACACGCTCGCCGAGCACGCCTACCAGAACCGTCGCGTCGCCCTCGTCGAGGCCGGTTCCTGGGCGCCGATGGCCGCCAAGGTCATGCGCTCCCAGCTCGAGGCGATGAAGGATATCGATATCTGCGAGAACGTCGTTACTGTCAAGGGCGCCGTCAACGATGAGACGCGTGCCCAGATCGAGGCGCTTGCCGAGGAGCTCGCGCGATAGGAGAGCAAGTGGAAGAGATGACCAAGACGGCGGGGGCTTCCGCGCTGTCGCCTGCACGTCGCCGTATCTGCGTGGCCCTGCTCGTCGTCCTCGGCTTCTCTTTGGGTTGCTCTGAGTTCGCCGTCATAGGCGTCGAGCAGGAGATTGCCGACGCCTATGACGTGACGCTTGCGGAGGCGGGCCAGCTCATCAGCTTTTTTGCGATGACGTATGCGTTCCTGACCCCGCTGCTCACTCTTGCGACGGGCCGCTTCAAGCGCTTTCATCTCGTCGTTGCCTACTCGGCGGTGTTCTGCGTCGCCAACCTCGTTCAGTCGCTTGCTCCGACGTTTGACATTCTCCTCGCGAGTCGCGTGCTTATCGGTGCTGTCTCTGGAACGTTTTTGGGCGTGGGTATTACGTTCATCCCCGAGCTCGTCGACCCGAAGCGGACGTCCGCGATGATCAGCGTGGTTTACGCCGCGTTCTCCGTGGCGATGGTCGTCGCAACCTCCGTCGGCAAGGCCCTGGCCGCTCTCTCCGACTGGCGCATCATCATGTGGGCCGCGCTTGCGCTCGCCCTCGTGACGTGTGTCACTCTCGTCGCATTGCTTCCGCGCGAGGGTGCCACGGACGAGCCCGCGACTGCTGGCGAGCAGGTGCGCCTCCTCTTCGAGCCGCAGGTCATGACGGGTATCGCCATCTTTGTCTTTGGCGTGGGCTCGATTTACGTGTTCTATGGGTATGTCACGCCTTATCTCGAGACGGTCCTCGGGATGTCTCCGCTTGCCGCGAGCGCCACGCTGATGGCGTATGGCGCGGGTACGTTTGCGTCGAACCTGCTCTCCGGCTGGGTTGACTCTCGCTTCGGAATTCGAGCGCTGTGCGTGACCTTCCCCATGCTTTCCGTCGTGCTGCTCACGCTCTGGCTCGCGGGTTCCTCGCAGCCGCTGGGCCTCGCGTGTGTCATGGCGATATCGCTGCTCATGTACATTGCGTCCGTGCCCTGCATCTCGATGTTCATGAATACGGCAATACGCAAGCACCCCAAGGCGCTCACGCTCGCGAGCTCTCTCGAGGCGACGGCGTTCAATATCGGCATCGCATTTGGCACGGCGGTCGGCGGAGTCATTGTGAGCGACCTCGGGCTTGCGAACGTTGGCGCCGTGGGTGCCGTGTTCGCGCTGGTGGCGCTTGGGCTCGTGCTGCTCACCATTCCGCTCGAGCGTCGTTCGAGGGCGGAAGCCTAGCATGGGGGAGCGTTCGACAGACGCCCGTCGTCGCGCGCCGGGTGTGGGCGGACCCGGCGCCGAGGGCCGCTGGTCCTCGTGGCTGCCGCGCCCCGTTCGCCTCTCGGATGGGTGGGGCTTCGTGCGGCAGGTCCGCGACCACGATGGCGAGCCCGTGCGGGTGCTGCAGACAGGAGGCGTCTACCAAAGCGCTACCTACCTCGACGAGCGCCGCATGGAGCCCGTATTCTCCTACTACCGCGCCTTTGACCACGCCTTCACGCTGCGCCCCGACACGCGTCGCGTCCTCATGATCGGCGGCGGTGGCTACGCGTGGCCCAAGCACGTGCTCGCGACGCGCGATGATGTTTCGCTCGACGTGGTTGAGATCGACGCGTCCGTGACCGAGGTCGCACGCCGCTGGTTCTTCCTCGACGAAGCGATGTCCGCCCATCCGGGTCGCTGCCGCCTCATCACGGGAGACGGGCGAGCCTTCCTCGAGGACGGTGCCGCCTCTGGGCGTGAGCCGTATGACGCGATTGTCCTCGACGCATTCGACGGGTCCGAGCCCGTGCGCGTACTCGCGACCGTCGAAGCCGCGCGGGCGGTGTACGCCAACCTTGTGTCGGATGGCTTGGCGCTCGCAAACGTCGTCTCCGCGGAGGCGGGGACGGACATCGAGTTTCTCCGAGACATCGCCGCATCGTTTGCCGAGGTATTCGCCCATGTGCACGTGATACCCTGCGAGGACGACCCCTTTGCGGTGGAGGACAACTATCTGCTCGTTGCGACTGATGCCAACTGGCCAGCCCCGGATGCGATTCCCTTCGACGAGGAGTTCCTCGGCGAGCCGATGTATGACTAGCGGGACTCGTCCCGTCTGATGTCGGGCTTGCGCCTGGATGTTTCGAATCCTAGCTGAACCAAGGGAAATCGACGCCGGGGACCCCGCCGCCCGACGGAAGCTCCGCACTCGTGGCGTAGGGCTCCCATTCGTTGACGCGGCTCCTCATGCCTTGGACGTCGAGGACGCCCTCCGCGAAGCCCTTTCGCACGAGCTCGGGTGGGAGCAGGCTGTCGTACTTCTCGAAAACCGGGACCTCCGTCGGGCCGAGGAGGTCGAGGGGGTCGAAGGGCTTGTTCGCCTCGTCGATGAGGGTTCGGAAGAACTCGCCGGGGCCCGCGCTCATGCGGAACTGCAGGTAGTAGGGGCGAGTCGGGTCAAGGCCCTTGATGCCGAGCTGTTTTGCGCACTTGTGCTTGATGAGGCGCTCGAGGGCGAGGAACGCGTAGCTTCCAAGCCAGGGGAAGAGTGCCCACGTGTCCTCCCCCAGGTTGATGAGGGGCGAGCGATCTATGTCCGCGCCGGCGGCTGCGCGGCGCGCGACGGCGAGACGTACCGTTGCGTTGCGCATGAGGAACGGATAGTTGCAGCGTTCCTCAAGGACGCGACGCATGCGCTCGAGCACGTGCGTGTGGATGTCGCCGGCGCACTCGCCAAAATAGGCGGGCACGCGGCCCTTGATCTTTGTGACGTAGACAACGAGACGCTTGTGATCGACCTCGTCGACCATCCAGGTGGCGCCGGCGATGGCGACCTTGCCGCCCGGGGGCGGCGGCGCGACGAGCGTGCCAAGATCTGCTGAGTCGCTGCGGACGGTGTACTCGATGTTCTCCTGAAAGACGCCGTAGAACTTGTGCGAGTTGACGATGCGTTCTCCGGCGAGGCCAACGATGAGCGCTCCCGCCTCCGTGAGCTCGAGGTAGTCCGTCCCGAGGAGATGACGGAGCAGGACCTTGAAGTCATCCGGACTCACGCGCCTGAACACGGTGAGGTTGAGCACCCTGCCCGCAAGTTCGCTCGCGGAGAGCTCGCCCTCGCTGGCGAGCGTGGCGAGCGTCTGGTGAAGCAGGAGGCTGTAGGGGAGGCGGTCGAGGCGAGGCGGCTCGACCCAGCGCTCCTCGAGGTAGAGCTGGACGAGGGCGATGCCCTGGAGGAGTTTCCATGGGATGGTCTCCGGGAGGAGAGCCCTGACGTCAGGGTGATCCTCGCGCATGACGAACCACATCTCGGGCGGGCGCTCCCGGCGGCCGGTGCGGCCCATGCGCTGGAGGAACGCGCTCACCGTGAAGGGGGCGTCGATCTGGAAGGCGCGCTCGAGACGCCCGATATCAATCCCCAGTTCAAGGGTTGCCGTGGTGACCGTGGTCATGCACTGCGTCTCGTCGCGCATGAGATCCTCCGCGGACTCGCGAATCGAGCTCGAGAGGTTGCCGTGGTGGATCAGGAAGCGATCCGGCTCGTGCACGAGCTCGCAGTAACGACGGAGCTCCGTGCAATAGGCTTCCGCGTCCTCACGGGAGTTGGCGAAGAGCAGGCATTTCTTGTTGCGTGAGTGCTCGAAGACGTAGCCGAGCCCGGGGTCGGCTTCCTTGGGGGCGGTGTCTGTGGCGATGTCGAGCGTGGGACAGATGAAGAAGTCGTCGTCGATCTCATCGGGCTCGATGGGGGATGGGGCGGCGAGGGAGGCTTCGTTGCCTCTCGAGGCGGCGGTGAGGCTGGATATGGGAGTGCCGTTTTCGTTCGTGGCCTCGACGCCGCCCTCGTTTTTGGAGTCAGCGCAGGCGTTGCTTGCGGGCCCGGCGCTGCTGCTTGCGGAGCCGGCGTTGCTTGCGGGTCTGGCGCTGTTGCTTGCGGGTCCGGCGTTGCTTGCGGGTCTGGCGCTGTTGCTCGCGGGTCTGGCGCTGTTGCTCGCGGGCGCGTCGCTGCTGCTTGACGC
>ENA-OUQP01000971-OUQP01000971.1-human-gut-metagenome-genome-assembly--contig:-NODE-971-length-22268-cov-4.239995_pt1 | contig 22268 bp, 21 predicted proteins | sample MGYA00237951_ERZ548836 | MGnify/ENA primary metagenome ERZ548836 (study PRJEB26490, sample SAMN05194702) | human gut metagenome | biome: terrestrial biome; feature: human-associated habitat; material...
ACACCGGGACACCGGGACACCGGGACACCGGGACACCGGGACACCGGGACACCGGGACACCGGCACGCCGTATCGTCGCCTGTCGAGGGCGACGTGGGAAAGGACAGTCACATGGAGCGCATCGCGAGCTTCTCCGTCAACCACCTTCTGCTCGAGCCGGGCATCTATGTGAGCCGCATTGACCGTGATCCTGCGAGCGGCATGGCGGTCACCACGTTCGACCTGCGCCTCACCGCCCCCAATGACGAGCCCGTCATGAACACGGCGGAGTGCCACACCATCGAGCACCTGGGCGCGACCTTCCTGCGCAACCATGCCGAGTGGGCCCCGCGTGTCGTCTACTTTGGTCCGATGGGCTGCCGCACGGGCTTCTACCTCGTGGTCTTTGGCGAGGTCTCCTCCGAGGAGATTCTGCCGCTCGTCCGCGAGATGTTCGAGTTCGTCCGCGACTTCGAGGGCGAGATTCCGGGTGCCAGGCCCGAGGAGTGCGGCAACTACCTCGACCAGAACCTCGGTATGGCCAAGTGGCTCGCCGCGCGCTACCTCGAGCGCGACCTCGACGGTATTGGCGAGGCACACCTCAACTATCCCACGTGCGAGTAGGCTGGACCCAAGCTAGCGTGTCCGACTATCAGCATATAGATCACGGCTTCGAGCCTGTTTATGACGAAAGCTCCCGAGTCCTTGTGCTCGGGAGCTTTCCTAGCGTGCTGTCGCGCGCGAATGACTTCTACTATGGCAATCCGCAGAACCGCTTCTGGCGCGTCATGGCCGCCTGCCTGGGTGAGCCCACGCCCGCGTCCATAGCCGAGAAGCGCGGGATGCTGCTTGCGCATGGCGTCGCCCTCTGGGACGTCATCGCCAGCTGCGACATTCGTGGCTCGAGCGACGCGAGCATCAAGAACGTCGTGCCCGTCGACGTCGCGCGCGTCACGTCCGCGGCGCCCATCGAGGCCATCCTATGCAACGGCGCGACATCGGGGCGGCTTTACCATCGGTACCTCGAGGCCATAGCCGGCCGCGCCGCCGTCGTGATGCCCTCGACCAGCCCGGCAAACGCCGCATGGTCGCTCGATCGTCTCACAGGGCGTTGGGCCGAGGAGCTAGCGGCGCTTGGCGTTCGCTAGCGGCCCTCCTCCGGCTCGACAATACGCGCCTCGAACACGTTGATCGTGTCGACGTCAGGGCAGCAGAAGCGCGCGCATCCCGGTTCGTTGCCGGGGACGGAACCGCCGTAGCGCAGAATGTCTACGTAGGGAAACGCGACGTGGGCGGCCATGGGGCAGAGCTTGCCGCGCTCGGTGTCGAAGTCCCAGGTGTCGCCGGGCTTATGCCCGTGGTGGCAGGGGTGGGCGCCGATGCGCTCCGTTAGCGTTATCTGGATGCGGGGTCTGCGAGCCATGGGCTCCTCCTCGGGATCGTTGGCATGCGAGTGCTCCTAGGCCTGGCCGACCTCGGCAATGCGGTCGAGGTAAAGCTCGATGGGGATGCCCCTGAACTTGTCTTCGTTGTGCTCGCACCTGACGAGAAGGTTGCGGACGACGTCCATCGCTCGCTGGGTCGACTCGACAAGCCCCGCGCCGCCAAGCATGTCGGCGATGAGGACGGCGGAGAAGATGTCGCCCGTGCCGGGGAAGCGTACGGGAACCTCGTCATAGGGGAGAACCACGAGCTCGCTGCCTGCGTCCTCGCTCACGAGCGTGGTTTGCTCGCCATCCACGGCGCAGCTCGTGACAATGACCCTGGCGGCGCCCAGCCCGTGCATTCCGGCAACGAGCTCCTCGGCCTCCGCGTGTGTCAGGCACCTTGCCCCCGGAACAGTTCTCTCGCGGAAGAGGCCTGTCAGGAAGGCCGCCTCGGTGAAGTTGGGCATGACGACGTCCGCGCTGCCGCACATCTCGCGCATGAAGCCAACGGTCGCCTCGGTCACGCCGTTATAGAGCGCACCCTCGTCGCCCATGATCGGGTCGACGAAGACGGTGGCTCCCGTCTCGTGTCGCGCGCGGCAGAAGTCTGCGACGAGCTTCGTCTGCTCCTCGCTCACCAAAAAGCCCGTCGCCACGGCGTCGAATTCAAAGCCGAGCTTCTCCCAAGCGTCCATGGCCCCGCGCATGTAGCCCGTGGTCTCGAGAATGTCGAAGGTGCCGTAGTCGAGCGTGTTGGAGACGAGCGCCGTGGGCAGGTTGAACACCTGATGGTGCGCGGAGGACAGGATGGGGATCATGGCGGCGAGGGCGACCTTGCCGTAGCCGGCCATATCGTTGACAAGCAGGATGCGCTTGGAATTGGCGTTGTCTGCCATGGGAGCTCCTTGGGTCTTGGGCTGTCATGCTTCGTCGTGGGGCGTTTGCGCGGAGTGGGTGATTACTCCTCGATGAGGTCGATCTGACACATACGCATGGTGGCGAGGGCCGCCTCGTGGGTCTCCGGCGTGACGCCAGCGCAGAGTTTCGGGTTGACACGGACGGGAACCTCGGGCATGAACGCCTTGATAAGCAGGGCGTTGCTCACGACGCAGATGTCCGTGCAGAGGCCGCAGAGCTCGATCGAGGCCACTTTGCCGCCGTGGGCATTCTTGTCGAGGAGCCAGGAGGCGAGCGCGGTGGAGCCAAAGGTGCGCTTCTCGAAGACCTCCGCGTTGCGGGCGCGGCGGATGAGGTCACAGGCAGGGGCGAGCTTCCAGCCTGGCGTCCCCTTGATGCAGTGGGGGACGGGGAGGTGCTTGCCCTCCTGTGTTTCGAGGTAGTCGTCGCGGTGGGTGTCATAGGTGAAGACGACGGTTCCTTCGAACGTGCGGGCGTGCTCTGCGACGTCATTCACGATCGCCGCCGCCTCGGGCGTGCCGAGAGAGCCATCCACGAAGTCATTTTGCATGTCGATGACGAGCAAGTAGTCGCGAGCCATTGCATCTCCTATCGGTGATGGTGTGGGGCACATGCAAATGTGCACTTTCGGCTGTGCATTTAAACAAGGATAACGCAGGCGAAACCTAAGAAAAGAATGGGCGAGAGACACATGCTAAGGATTTCGTGTGGCAGGGGCACTTGACGCGTTATAGTAGTCAAGTTGGAAATCCGCGCGGGCGACTTGCATCGCGCAAAGGCACGGCGCTAACGGGCGCTTCGTCATGGGGAAGGATCGTACATGAACGTTCTCGTCATCAACGCAGGCAGCTCCTCGCTTAAGTACCAGCTGCTCGACGTCGACACTCGCGAGGTCTACGCCAAGGGCAACTGCGAGCGCATCGGCATCGAGGGCTCCTTCATCGGCCACTCCGAGATGGGTGGCAGCAAGCAGCAGCTCGACGTTGCCCTGCCTGATCACAAGACGGCCATCAAGCACGTCTTCGAGATTCTTGAGAGCGTTGACAAGCCCATCGACGGCATCGGCCACCGCGTCGTTCAGGGTGGTTGGTACTTCCCCGAGTCCAAGGTCGTCACCGACGAGACCCTCGCCTGGGTCCGCGAGGTCGCCCCGCTCGCCCCGCTCCACAACTACGCCGAGGCTGACGTTATCGAGATCTGCCGCGAGATGTTCCCGGAGATCGGCAACGTCATCGTCGCTGACACCTCCTTCCACTACAACATGCCCGCCGAGGCTCACAACTACGCCCTCCCGAAGGACGTCGTCGACAGCCTGCACATCCGCAAGTACGGCGCCCACGGCACCAGCCACCGCTTCATCTGGCGCACCGTCGACGAGGTCTCCAACCACACCGCTCACAAGGTCGTGAGCTGCCACCTCGGCTCTGGTGCTTCCCTCTGCGCCATCAAGGACGGCCAGTGCATGGACACCACCATGGGTCTCACCCCGCTCGACGGCCTCATCATGGGCACCCGCTGCGGCACCGTTGACCCGGCCACCGTCTTCTACCTCTCCCGCGAGGGCCACTACTCCATCGACGAGATCGACACGATGATGAACAAGCAGTCTGGCCTCGCCGCCATCTCCGGCGTCTCCAGCGACTGCCGCGACATCGAGGCCGGTGCTGCCGAGGGCAACGAGCGCTGCCAGATGGCCATCGACATGTGGAGCTACCGCGTCGCCTCCCAGTTCGCCACCATGGTCCAGGCCATGAACGGCGTTGACACCATGGTCTTCACCGCTGGCGTTGGCGAGAACTCCGCTCACATGCGCAAGGAGGTCGTGAACCGCCTCGCTTGGATGGGCGTCAAGATCGATGACGACAAGAACGCCGTCCGCAGCGACGATCCGCGTGAGATCTCCACGCCGGACTCCAGCCTGCACGTCTGGGTCATCCCGACCAACGAGGAGCTCATGATCGCCCTCGACGTCAAGGCCCTTCTCGGCTAGGAGCCGCGTCTCACATAGACTGCGCCAGGCGGGCGGGGGCGGGCTTCGAGGTCCGCCGCCGCCCGATTTGTTTCAACCCAATTACACTACTTTTTAGTAGGATTTATAATATCGCGGTAATTGGGTACAGTAGGCCCAACATCCCAACCAGCACTCCTATTCTGGGATTCAAGTCATAGGGAAGGATTACCCATGAGCAACAGCACCTATAGCAGGCGTCAGTTCATCACCCTCGGCCTCGGTGTCATGGGCGGCACCGCCCTCCTCGGCCTCGCCGGCTGCTCCGATGGCCCTGCCGCCGCCTCCGGCGCGGCTGCCACCTCCGGCGCCGCCGCTTCCGCCACCGGCATCGACAAGGACGCCTTCAACGCGCTTGTCGCCTCCGTCGAGCCCGCCGCCGATGACGTCATCGCCGCCAACCCTTGGGCCTCCGCGATCAAGAGCGCCGGCAAGTTCCGCCTGGGCGCCACCCGCACCTCGACGATCTTCTCCCAGCTCGACGAGCAGGACGGCAAGGTCTACGGCTTCGACGCCGGCATCTACCTCGGCCTCGTCCGCTATATCCTCGGCGACGAGAACAGCTACGAGTACACGCAGGTCACCTCTGACACGCGTGAGTCCGTCCTCCAGAACGACACGGTCGACGCCGTCTTCGCCAGCTACACCATCACGGACAAGCGCAAGCAGGTCATCTCCTTCGCTGGCCCGTACATGAGCACCCAGTACGCCATCCTCGTCCTCGATGGCAACACCGACATCAACTCCGTCGATGACCTCGCCGGCAAGAAGGTCGCCGTCCAGTCCGGCTCCACTGGCCCCGAGGTCGTTGGTCAGTACGCTCCTGAGGCTGAGATCCAGGAGTTCTCGAAGGACGACGAGTGCCGTGCCGCCCTCGAGCAGGGCCGCGTTGACGCCTACGTCGTCGACAACACGCTCCAGATGGGCAGCGTCATCAAGAACCCGGGCAAGTACCGCATCGCCGGCGAGCCGTTCGGCCCCGAGGAGTACCTCGGCATCGGCGTCCAGCTCGACAACACCGACGCCGTCGACTTCATCAACGACTTCCTGAAGAAGTTCGAGGATGACGGCAAGTGGGCCGAGCTCTACAAGATCGTCCTCGCCGACCGCTGCGGCATCGACACGGTCCCCGAGCCGCCGGCGCTCGGCGCCTAGGCTCCCATCCAGGGCGCCGCCTGAGGATGCGCGCCCCGCGCCCTTGGCAAGTCCTTAGATAGTCCGGGGCCCTCCGTCCGTCTGGACGGCGGGCCCCTTTCCCTGTAAGGAGGTACGATGGGGCTTCCCGAGCTAATCTCCGGATACGGTCCTCTGTACCTGACCGCGCTTCTGACGACGTGGCGCCTCACGCTCGTCTCGTTCGCGCTCGTCATGGTGTTCTCCGTGCTCGTAACCGTCATGCGCGTCTCGCCGTTCAAGCCGCTGCGCTTGCTCGGTGATTTCTACGTGCAGATCTTTCGCAACATCCCGGGAGCGGTTTTGCTGCTCATCGTGGTGTACGCGCTCCCTCACCTGAAGCTCCTGCTCGACTACGAGCCGAGCGTGATCCTCGCGACCGTTCTTCTCGGCACGGCGTTTGGCTCTGAGAACTTCATGTCCGGCATCAACACCGTCGGTGTCGGCCAGATCGAGGCGGCGCGCTCCATCGGCCTGTCCTTCGGCCAGATCCTGCGCAAGATCGTCATCCCTCAGGCCCTGCGCTCCACGGTGCTCCCCATGACGAACCTCTTTATTGCCGTCATGCTCACCACGGCGCTCGGCTCCCAGGTGCCTATGGCGCCGCAGGAGCTCACGGGCGTGGTCACCTACATCAACACGCGCGAGTCCGCGGGCATCGTGACGTTCTTCGTCTCCGCCGCCGGCTACATCTCGACCGCTTTGGTGGCGGGCTTCGTTGGCAACGCCATCGATAAGAAGGTCAGGGTGATTCGATGAGCGCAAAGACGATGAGGGACGCCCTCTACGAGGAACCGGGTCCCAAGACGCGCAGGAAGATGTTCATCGGTACGGTCGTCTCCCTCGTGCTGCTCGTTGCCCTCGCGGCGTGGGTGGTGTATCGCTTCTGGGTTACCGGCCAGCTCTCTGCCAGGTACTGGGAGCTCTTCTCCTGGCGCACGACGTGGCGCTTCCTGCTCAAGGGTCTTGAGGGCACGTTTGCCGTCGCGCTCACCGCCGCGGCGCTCTCGCTCGTTCTCGGCATGCTGCTCATGCTTGGGCGCACGAGCCACTTCCGCGTCCTGAGCGCCGTCTGCGCCGTGCTCACCAACGTGCTTCGTGGCGTCCCCAGCCTGCTGTTCATCTACTTCTTCTTCTTTGCCATGCCTAACCTCGGCATCAAGATGCCTGCGTTCTGGATGCTCTGCATCCCGGTGACGCTCGCCGCTTCCGGCGTCCTCGCGGAGGTCTTCCGCGCTGGCGTCAACGCCGTGCCGCGCGGCCAGACCGAGGCGGGCCTCTCGATTGGCCTGACTCGCTGGAAGGTCAAGACGAAGATCGTGCTGCCGCAGGCGATCCGATTCGTCATCCCGTCGCTCATTAGCCAGCTCGTCGTCGTCGTGAAGGACACGGCGCTCGCCTACGTCGTGAGCTATCCTGACCTCATGCAGAACGCCCAGGTCCTTCGCACGAACTATGACGCGCTCGTATCGACATACCTCGTGGTTGCCGTCATCTACATTCTCATCAACAGCCTGATCAACAAGGCTGCGGTCACCGTCTCGCGACGCACCGGCGTCAAGATCATCCGCTAGCGGCACTTGCCAAGGGAGATAGTCATGAACCAGACATCCGCGGGCGAGCAGCCCGTCATCGAACTCTGCCACGTCGACAAGCACTATGGCGCCCTCCACGTCTTGAGGGACATCAACCTCGAGATCGGCAGGGGAGAGGTCCTCGTTGTCATCGGCCCGTCGGGCTCCGGCAAGTCGACGCTGTGCCGCACGATCAACCGCCTCGAGACCATCGATTCCGGCGAAATCCTCATCGAGGGCCAGCCTTTGCCGCAGGAGGGCAAGGAACTCGCTCGCACGCGCGCCGAGCTCGGCATGGTCTTCCAGCAGTTCAACCTCTTCGCGCACAAGACGATCCTCGACAACGTGACCCTCGGTCCCATCGAGGTCCTTGGCCTTTCCAAGGACGAGGCCGAGAAGCGCGCGATGTCCCTGCTCGAGCGCGTCGGTGTGGCGGAGCAGGCCAAGAAGGTCCCCGCCCAGCTCTCCGGTGGCCAGCAGCAGCGTGTTGCCATCGCCCGTTCCCTCGCGATGAACCCCAAGGCGATGCTCTTCGACGAGCCCACGAGCGCGCTTGATCCCGAGATGATCAACGAGGTCCTCGATGTCATGACGGAGCTCGCTCGCGGCGGCATGACGATGGTCGTCGTCACGCACGAGATGAACTTCGCTCGCCGCGTCGGCAACCGTGTCATCTTCATGGCGGACGGAGCCATCGTCGAAGAGGGCACGCCTGACGAGTTCTTCGACAACCCAAAGACCCAGCGCGCCCGCGATTTTCTCAACTCGATCAAGGAGCATTAAGGCATGGCGGAGAACGAAGCTCAAACCAAGACGTCTCAGAGCCGCAGACCCATCATTCTCGTCGCTGTGCGTTATGAGGAGGGCCACCTCCACAAGACCGAGAAGCTCGCGCCCAACGAGTGTGGCGCCACCGTCTTCATCGATGCGATTCTCGCGGCGGGCGGTCTTCCCGTACAGATGGCCCTTACGGATGACGAGGACGTGATTGACCAGTACGTTGAGCTGGCGGACGGCGTTGCCATCCCCGGCGGCCCGGATGTCGACCCCAAGCTCTGGGGAGACGAGCGTCCCTATGACGAGTCCCTTCTCTGCCACGTTCGTGACGCCTGCGAGATCCCGCTCGTCCGCAAGGTCGTGGAGGCTGACAAACCCCTGTTCACGACTTGCCGCGGAACCCAGGTGCTCAATGTCGCCCTTGGCGGCTCGCTAGACATGGACGTACCGTCGATTCCCCGCCGGCAGGGGTCTACCTCGCACGATCACGCAGACCTCCTCACGAGGACTTGTCATGAGGTCGAGATCGACGAGGGGAGCCTCCTTGCGCGCGCGAGCGGTTCGCGTGGCTACTGCGTCAACTCGGCGCACCATTGCTGCGTGAAGGATTTGGGCGACGGCCTCGTTCTCTCCGCGTCGTCCGATGACGGCATCCCCGAGTGCGTCGAGATGCCGGGGAAGCGCTTCGTGCTTGGCGTGCAGTGGCATCCCGAGTACACGTGGGAGAAGTGCGAGGAGGACTTCAACCTCTGGAAGGCGTTCGTCGCGGCGTGCTAACGTAACGGAAAGCCATCTCGCGCATAGATAATCTAATATGAATGGCCATACGATAAGACATCTAAAACCGTATGGCCATTCTCTGTTTGTTCGCGGTCAAGACGTGTTGGAAGGAAATGTTATGGTTCAGGACCTCATTTTCACGAAGCCCATCTTCCACGAGAAGATATGGGGAGGACGTAGGCTCGACACGGTCTTTCACTATGACATCCCCGAAGGCGCCATTGGCGAGTGCTGGGCCATCAGCGCGCATCCCGCAGGTGACTGCGAGGTCGTGGACGGGCCTTATGCGGGCAAGACGCTCTCGCAGCTTTGGGACGAGCATCATGAGCTGTTCGGCGACGCGGAGGGCGATCGCTTCCCGCTGCTGATCAAGATCCTCGATGCCGATGGAGACCTCTCGATTCAGGTGCACCCTGATGACGAGTATGCCGCCGCCCACGAGAACGGAAGCCTTGGCAAGTGCGAGTGCTGGTATGTGCTCGATTGCGATCCAGGTGCCACGATCATCGTTGGGCAGAAGGCCAAAGACCGCGAGGAGTTTGCCAAGCTCGTTGAGGAGGGGCGCTGGGGCGACCTTGTGAACGAGGTTCCCATCCACAAGGGCGATTTCTTCCAGATCGACGCAGGCACGCTTCACGCCATCAAGGCGGGCACGCTCATCCTCGAGACCCAGCAGTCGAGCGACGTCACCTATCGCGTCTATGACTATGACCGTGTCCAGGCTGATGGCACCAAGCGCGAGCTTCACCTCGAGCAGAGCATGGACGTGGTCGACTATGCGGCTAAGCCCCCCACGAGCGGCGAGATCGTCGCCCCTGAGGTCGATGGAGTCACGCTCCTCGAGTCGAACGAGCGCTATACCGTCGAGCGCGTTCGCGTCGCCGGGACCAAGACGCTCGTCCAGGACCATGACTTCGTGTGCGCGAGCGTCATCGAGGGCGAGGGTGCGGTAAACGGTATCGAGCTCGAGAAGGGCTCCCACTTCGTGGCGCCTGCGCAGAGCGGTGACCTCGAGTTTTCCGGCGACATGACGCTGATCTGCTCCTGGGTGTAGTCGAGTTCGCGTCGGGAAGTCTCTCCGGCGACGGATGGTGACGTCTCCGTCGCGACGGGCCTTTGCGTCGCCAAGCTCGTTGACTTTGACGGGGATGGCTTCGAGGAGCTCCTCGTTTGCTACAACACGAATTCCGCCGAGAACGATTCCGCCGCCATCTTCACCGATGACCAGGTCCTCGCCTTCAAGGTCGAGGTCTGGAGCTACAAGGACGGCGCCATCTCGCTGGTCTATGACGAGCCCCGTACGGTTAGCCATGCGAACGGCGGCTCGATGTGGCTCACGTCTTCGAGGTGAACGGCAAGCCTGCCCTCAACACGCTCGCCTATGACGCCGGCACTGATTCTTCCGGCTATTACTACGAGAACAGCGAGAGCGTCTACCACACCTTTGACGGCTCGGCCTTCTCCGCGGCGCTATCTCTCTCTGCCAGCTTTACCGTCTCCGATCAGTCCTACGAGGCCAACGGAAAGACTGCGACCGACGAGGAGTATGCAAGCGCCATGTCGAGCGTCCATGACGACGGCTCTCCCTTGGGCCTCGTGACCTTCACGACCTATAACGAGAGGTGCCTTCCCTCATCCGAGACCATAGACCTTACCAACCAGGTCATCGACGTCCTCAGGTCCGGCGAGCCCAGGCCCGTTGTTGCTCCGGCCTCCTACACGTACGAGATGGTTGCGAAGACCTACACCTTCGGCTCCCACCGCATCTACGTCGTCTCCAACGACGGCGGCTCCAGCTTCACCGGCACCGAAGTCGACCTAGGCCACTAACCCCGACCCTCCACAGACCAACGACCCTCCACAGACTGTAGCGAGAGAGGCCCGCCGCCGCCCGTCCGGCGGGCTCCACGTTCGTGACGTGCCGCTACAAGAAGGGCCCCTCGGACTCTGTTCGCCACGAGTTTTTCGGTGCAAAGCACCGAAACTGTCTGAGCAGGCGACAGAGCCCGAGGGGCCAAACCTTTCAGGTTGCTACATCACCGTGATCGTGAAAGCCCGCCTGACGGTCTCGCCCGGTGCGGCCATCAGGAGCCCCTGCTTGAGTTCGAAGGTGTCGTCTTCGTCGGTGCGAGTCGCGGTGCCGCACCAGGGTTCGAGCGCGACGAAGGGCGTCGGCGTGCCGTCTGCCGCGGGAAGCGCGCTCCAGATGCCGATGTAGGGGAAGTCCGGGAAATCAACGCGAACTCCGTGACCGGAGGGGCCCATCATTGTGATTGTGTCGTCGGGGACGTTGGTGAGCATGAAGGAGTCGTCGTCGAAGAGCGAGTGGCGGAGCGGCAGCGTGTCTGAGTCCTCGAACAGCGTGGTCATGTGCGCGTAGTCCTGAAGGCCATCCGAGGTAAGGCCTGGCGTGGTGCCCGTCCAGGGGCGCGTGAACTTGAGGGAATAGTCCTCGAACGCCTCACCCTCGACCACGGGAACGTTGAACGCCGGGTGACCGCCCAGGAAGAAGGGCATATCGATCTTGCCCGTGTTCGTTACCGAGAAGGTCTGGCGCAGCGTGCCCTCGCCTTCGAGGGCGTAGGTCATCTCAAGGCGGAAATCATACGGATAGCTCGCGTGCATCTCAGGCGTGCTGTCGAGGCGGAACGTCACGGAGCTGCCGGTGTTCTCGATCACCTCGTGCTCATAGTTACGGGCGATGCCATGGCGACCCATGTGGCACTCTCCCTCGGCGGACATGGCGAATCCGTCGCGAAGGTTTCCCACGATGGGGAAGAGGATGGGGGCGCTGCGAGGCCACCACTTGGCGTCCGCCTGCCACAGGTACTCGATATCGTTGCGGATGAGGCTTGTGAGCTGGGCGCCCTTGCTAGCGATTGCAGCGGAGAACTCTCCGAGGGAGATCTTGACGACTGACATGGCAGCTCCTTGCGTTTTTCGGGCAGGCACGGTTGCCTGCTATGTCTGCTGTTTCAGATTGTAGTATCTGACCGGAGAGAACGAGACGCGTTAGCTGTCCCCTCATTCGAAATGCCTTATCGGCAATGAGGACGTTACGTATGCGGCAACCTCCGCGCGAAACCCTGCTAGGATTTCTTCCGGGCAAACCCTCGCCAGGCGGCCTTGGCCGTCGATGGGCTCGCGCGCAAGTAGGAAGACTGCAGGGGAGCTTGCGCGAGGTGCGGCATGCGACACATTTAGGCTCTCGCATGAATCGCTGCCTCGAGCGGCATGCATGATGTGGAAGGATGGAACAAGTATGAACATCACTGTCACCAGGAAGGGTTTCGTCGTGGGTTCCGTTGCGGCCTCTCTGTCGCTTGCGGCCTGTGGCTCGAGGGCCACGGCTCCCGCCGCCACCTCGTCCGACCCCGTCGAGGTCCGCGTCGCGTCGCTTAAGGGCCCCACGTCCATCGGCCTCGTCGCCTTCATGGATAAGGCCTCCCTTGAGCAGACCGGTCTTACGAACACCTATGATTTCCAGGTCTACGGTACGGCGGACGAGGTCCTTCCCAAGGTCATCTCGGGAGACGTCGACATCGCCCTCGTTCCCGCCAACGTCTCGAGCGTTCTCTACAACAAGACGCAGGGAGCCATTCAGGCTCTTGACATCAACACGCTTGGAGTTCTGAGCATCGTCACCGGAGACGCCTCCGTGACCGAGTTCGCCGATCTTGCTGGACGCACCGTCTATCTCACGGGCAAGGGGACGACGCCAGAGTACGTCATGGGCTATCTCCTCGATCGCGCCGGTATCACGGACGTCGTGACGCTCGAGTTCAAGAGCGAGGCTGCTGAGGTCGTGAGCGCCCTCGCCGCGGATCCGTCCGCCGTCGGCATCCTGCCTGAGCCCTACAAGACCGCCGCGCTCGCAAAGAACGACAGCCTCTCCGCGCCCGTCGCGCTTTCGGATGTCTGGGACTCCCTGGCGACCGACGGCTCGCGCATGGTCACGGGCGTCACCATCGTCCGTCGCGAGTTCGTCGAGAACAACGCCCAGGCTGTCGAGGAGTTCCTCGCCCAGCAGGAGAGCTCGGTCGAGGTCGTGAAGGCGGACCCCGCCACCTACGCCCAGTCCGTCGTCGACCATGGCATCATCGACGCGGCGCCCGTTGCCGAGAAGGCCATTCCGGGTTGCAACCTCGTCTGCCTCGCAGGTGACGACATGAAGGCCGCCCTTTCGGGATACCTTGACGTCCTCTCGCAGTTCGACGCCTCCTCGGTGGGCGGCTCGCTCCCTGGGGATGACTTCTACTACGGCGCCTAGGGTCGTGCCGCAGTGCCTGCATCCAGCTCATCCTCGAATTCCAAGGTAAACGCCCGCGCGCGGAACGCATCCGTGCTCCTGTGGCTTCTCGTGTGGGAGGTCGCGGCGTTCCTTATCGACCAGCCGCTGATCCTCCCTGGCCCCGTCGAGGCTGTCTCGTGCCTTGGCGAGCTGATGTGTGACGTGGGCGTGTGGTCTAAGCTGCTCGTTTCCGGAGCTCGCATTATGGGAGGGCTTCTCGCCGCTTATGTCGTGGCGCTTGCGTTGGCGGGCATGTCGCACCGCTACGTCATCGCGCGGGAGCTCGTCCGGCCGCCACTTTTGGTCTTCAAGGCGACGCCGGTCGTCTGCGTCGTGGTCCTGCTCCTCATGTGGCTGGGCGCTGCCAACGTGAGCGTCGCCGCCGTGTTCCTCATGTCCTTGCCGGCAATCTACTTCTCCGCTCTCGAGGGATTCGACCACGCGAGCGCGTCTATGGCGGAGCTTATGGAGGTCCACGGGGTTTCCGGCATGAGGCGTGTCCTCGCGTACTCCTGGCCCGGGCTTCTGCCGTATCTCTGTGCCACGAGCGAGGCCATCGTAGGCATGAGCTGGAAGGCGGGCGTTGCCGCCGAGCTCATCGGTATGCCCGCGGGTACCATCGGCGAGCGCATATATCAGGCGAAACTCCTGCTCGAGACGGGAGACCTCTTTGCCTGGACCTTTCTCGTGATCGCCTGCGCGAGCCTCTGCGAGAGGGTCGTGCTTTGGCTCCTGGGGCTAAGCGGCTCGGCGTCGCTTTGCCTGGCGTGCCGCCTCCGTGCGCATGAGGCCATGGGGGAGGCTGGCGTGCTCGCCTGCGGTGCGATGACGGCCGACGAGCTCATCCTCCCTCATGGCGCCGCCGCGGGACGCCCCGTGTCCTTGAGCCTCGCTTCGGGTGACCGCCTCTGCGTGATGGCGCCATCCGGTGCCGGCAAGACCACCCTGCTGCGCGTGCTCGCCGGCCTTGACTCGGCAGACGCGGGTCGAGCCGAACTCGCGCCTCGGGTTTCAGCGGAGTTCCAAGACGCGCGCCTTATCGAGGACGCCTCCGCGCTGGCGAACGTCCTTCTCTTCGCGTCTCCTTGTCATTCCGAGAAGGACCTCGAGCAGATGCTTGCACTCGTTCTTCCCGGTGTCGATGCGCGTACGCCCGTGCGCGAGCTCTCTGGTGGGCAGCGCCGGCGCGTGGAGCTCGTCCGAGCCCTTGCCGCTCCGGGCGATGCCGTTCTTCTCGACGAGCCCTTCGCAGGGCTTGACGCCGCCTCCCGCGATGCTGCATGCGCTTTCGTCGTGAGCGAACTTCGTGGACGCTCCCTCGTGGTGGCCACGCATGACGAGGACGACGCGGCAAGGCTCGGTGCTCGTGTGCTTGTCTTGCCCTTTTAGGGTCCCGGGTTTTTCGGGTTACACTAAACGGGTTAACTCACGATTCCTTGGGAGGCCCCATGTCTCGCTCTATCAGCCGTCGTACGTTCGTCTCCGCCACCCTTGGCGTCGCCGTCCTAGGCCTCTCTGCATGCGGCGGTGGCGCCGCGAAGCCCGCGACAACCTCTGCCGTCTCCGGCGCCTCCGCGGCCTCCACGCCGACGGGTGAGTTCGCAAGCGGTAAGCATGCCGCCACGATCGAGATCGAGGGCTTTGGCACCATCACGCTCGAGCTTGACGCGGATTCCGCGCCCATCACGGTCTCCAACTTCGCGAAGCTCGCCAACGAGGGCTTCTACGATGGCCTCACGTTTCACCGCATCATCCAGGGCTTCATGATGCAGGGCGGTGACCCCAAGGGCAACGGTACGGGCGGTTCGGGCGAGACCATCGTCGGCGAGTTCAGCGACAACGGGATCGACAACCCCATCAAGCACGTGCGCGGCACCATCTCCATGGCGAGGTCTTCGGCTATGGACTCTGCGAGCTCGCAGTTCTTCATCATGCAGGAGGATGCGGACTACCTCGATGGCCAGTATGCGGCGTTTGGCCATGTGACGGACGGCCTGGATGTTGTTGACGCCATCTGCGACTCCGCCAAGCCGAGCGACAACAACGGCACCATTGCCCCCGCTGACCAGCCCAGGATCGTCTCCATCCGCGTGGAGGCCTAGCACTTCTGCGGCCGCCTTTCCCGCCTGGCTCAAGCAAGCCTGGCGTCAGTCTCCAAATCCCGCTGACGGCACGATGAGCGCCGCCTGCCGTTGGGGGCGCTTTCGCTCTCATGTCATTGGGTATCAAAGCGCCAATGACGTCTCGCGCCGCACGAGCCTGGGCAAAGGCTCGGTTTTCGCGAGGCAGAGGCAGCATCGCCTCGCTTTGCGAGGCAGGGGGTATTGGAGGCAACCATCATGAAGCAGACTCTTACGGGGCGTCTTCTCAAGCGTGAGCAGGCGGTTCCTGGCAGCGCCAGGGTGAACGAGGATCTTGCGCCCGCGAGGCTCGTCGAGGCGGCCCTTGCCAATGGCGAGGGCGTGCTCGCGTCGAACGGCTCTCTCGTCGTCGACACGGGGGAGCGCACGGGACGCTCTCCGCTCGATCGCTTCGTGGTCGATGATCCGGCGATCCATGACAAGGTGTGCTGGGGCAAGGTCAACGCTCCCATTTCGCGCGAGAGCTACGAGCACATCTGCTCGGGCGTCGCTGGCTACCTCTACGGGCGCGAGCTCTACGTTGTCCGTGGCTTCGCCGGGTCTGACCGCAACCACTCTCGCAAGATCTGCGTCATCTGCGAGCGCGCGAGCCAGGCGCTGTTCATCCACCAGATGCTCGTTCGCCCGTCGGCACGCGAGCTCGCGAGCTTTGGTGAGCCGGACATCTACGTCCTCGCCGCCCCGGGCTATCACTGCGACCCGGAGTCGGATGGCGTCAATTCCTCCGCGGCCGTCATCCTTGACCTCGCCCACGGCGGTATCGTGGTCGCCGGCACCGGCTATTCCGGAGAGATCAAGAAGGCGATCTTCTCCTACATGAACTACTTGCTCCCGGTCGAGGACGACGTGTTGTCCATGCACTGCTCGGCCAATATCGACCCGCAGACCGGCCAGACCGCCGTCCTCTTTGGCCTTTCCGGCACTGGCAAGACGACGCTCTCCGCAGATCCCAGCCGTCTGCTCATCGGTGATGACGAGCATGGTTGGTCAGAGCATGGCATCTTCAACATCGAGGGCGGCTGCTACGCCAAGGCCATTGACCTGAGTCCCATCGCCGAGCCTGACATCTATCAGGCGATCCGCTTTGGTGCCGTGTGCGAGAACGTCATTCTCGACCCAGAAAGCCGCGAACCGGACTACACGGACGTCTCGCGTACCCAGAACACGCGCGTCGCGTATCCCGTGGAGCACATCAAGAGCGTCAAGCTTGACGGGCGTGGCGGCGTTCCGAGTGTGGTCCTGTTCCTCACGTGTGACGCCTTTGGCGTTCTTCCCCCGATCTCCAAGCTCTCCCGTGAGGCTGCGATGTACCACTTCATGGCCGGCTTCACCTCGAAGGTCGCCGGTACGGAGGAGGGTGTCGTCGAGCCCCAGCCCACGTTCTCCGCGCTTTTTGGCGAGCCGTTCATGCCGCTCGCGCCCAGCGTCTACGCAGACATGCTGGGATCGCGCATCGACAAGACCCGTGCTCGCGTGTACCTCGTGAACACGGGCTGGCAGGGTGGCGCCTATGGCACGGGCTATCGCATCAGCCTCGCCGTGACGCGTTCGCTCGTGGCGGCGGCACTCTCGGGCGACCTCGACAACGCAGGCTACGAACACGACGATCGCCTTAACCTCGACATCCCGGTCGAGTGTCCGGGCGTGAGTCCCGTGGTGCTCAACCCTCGCAATACCTGGGCGACGGGCGAGGCCTATGACGAGGCAGCGGAGAAGCTCGCGTCGATGTTCGAGTCCCACATGGGCAAGCGCTATCCGGAGCTTGACGAGGCCGTCCTCAACGCGGGCCCGCACCATATCGCCTAGACGCGGGATGCGAGGCCACAAAAAGCGGGGCGCCCGCAGGTGAATGCGAGCGCCCCGTTGGCGTGCGATATGTGATGCCCTGTTACTCGGCCATCTGGGCCTGGACGGCGGTGATGGCGACGACGCCCACGATGTCGTCAGCGGAGCAGCCACGGGACAGGTCGTTCACCGGCTTGGCGATGCCCTGGAGAATCGGGCCGTAGGCCTCGGCGCCACCAAAGCGCTGGACAAGCTTGTAGCCGATGTTGCCAGCCTCGAGATCCGGGAAGACGAGGATGTTGGCGTTGCCGGCGACGGTGGAGTTCGGGGCCTTGAGGTCGGCGACACTCTGGACGAGAGCGGCGTCGAGCTGCAGGTCACCGTCGAGGGCGAGCTCGGGGTTCTTCTCGTTGGCGAGCTTGACGGCCTCCTGGACCTTGGTGGGAACATCGCCCTTGGCGGAGCCCATCGTGGAGAAGGAGAGCATGGCGACCTTGGGCTCGACGCCGGGCATGAAGGCCTTCCAGGACTCGGCGGAGGCAAGGGCGATCTCGGAGAGCTCATCGGCGTTGGGGTTGATGTTCAGGCCGCAGTCGGCGAAGAGGAGGGTGCCGTCGGCGCCATACTGCTCGGTCTTGGTGCACATGATGAAGAAGGCGGAGACGAGCTTGGTGCCCGGGGCGGTCTTCAGGATCTGCAGGGCGGGACGCAGGGTGTTGGCGGTGGAGTGGCAGGCGCCGGAGACCAGGCCGTCAGCGTCGCCCATCTTGACCATCATGGTGCCGAAGTAGGTGGCGTCGTTCATCTGCTCGAGGGCCTCGGGAAGGGTGACGCCCTTCTTGGCGCGGAGCTCGGCGAACTTCTCGGCGTAGGCCTGCTTGCGCTCGGCGGTGCGGGGGTCGATGACGGTGACGCCCTCAACCTGGATCTCGTCCGGGTTGCCGAGGATAACGAGGTTGGCAAGGCCCTCCTCGACGATCTTCTTGGCGGCCTCGATGGTGCGCGGATCCTCGCCCTCGGGAAGGACGATGGTCTTCTTCTCAGCCTTTGCAGCAGTCTTCATACGATCTAGGAAATCGCTCACGTTCGCTCCTTTTTTGGCGTTTTGCTGGCAATGGATGACACGATAGTCATTATAAGGTTGTCTGCTATAGAATGACATGCAGATTGGACGCACGTTATCGCTCTAGAACGATGGCGTGCGTCACGTTTGAACCGCAAGTTTGTCGAGAGGACATGAATGGGTATCGCAAACGGGCTTCCCGCTGGTTTTTCTGCCGACAGCTACGACATGATCGTCGTCGGAGCTGGCTATGCGGGTTCGGTCTGTGCTCGCCGTCTCGCGGAGGCCTGTGGCTTCCGCGTCGCCGTCATCGAGCGCCGCGACCACATCGCTGGTAACGCGTATGACTACGAGGACGAGGCTGGCATTCTTGTTCACAAGTATGGTCCGCACATCTATCACACGCAGGACGAGCGTGTCCACCAGTTCCTTTCTCGCTTCACCGAGTGGACGGACTACCAGCACAAGGTACTCGCCAACATCCACGGCACGCTCATGCCGGTCCCCTTCAATCACAAGAGCCTGAAGCTCGCCTTTGGCGAGGAGCGCGGCGAGGCCCTCTACCAGAAGCTCGTTGAGACCTTTGGCGAGAACAAGAAGGTCCCCATTCTCGAGCTCCGCGAGAAGAACGATCCGGATCTCCAGGAGGTCGCGGATTACGTCTACAAGAACGTCTTCCTCTACTACACGATGAAGCAGTGGGGCACCACGCCCGACCAGGTCGATCCATCCGTCACCGGCCGCGTCCCGGTCTTCGTCGGCGATGACGAGCGCTACTTCCCGCGCGTCGCGCACCAGGGCATGCCGGCGGAGGGCTACACCAAGCTCTTCGAGCGCCTGCTTGACCATGACCTCATCGACGTTTTCCTCGGTGTCGACGTCCGTGACATCCTTACGATCGACGAGGACTACGCGAAGGTCTGCGGCAAGCCCTACGGCGGCGAGATCGTCTACACTGGCCCGCTCGACGAGCTCTTCGGCCTCGATCTCGGTGCCCTTCCGTATCGTACGCTTGACATGGTGTTCGAGACCCTCGATGAGGACCAGTTCCAGCCCGTGGGCACCGTCAACTACACCACGACGGAGGATTTCACCCGCATCACCGAGTTCAAGAACATGACCGGTCAGGTCGTCCCGGGTAAGACCACGATCATGAAGGAGTACTCGAAGGCCTATACGCCCGAGAGCGGCGAGACTCCCTACTACGCCATTCTCGAGGACGAGAACAAGGCGCTTTACCAGCGCTATCTCGACCGCGTGAGCCGCCTCACGAACTTCCACCCGGTGGGTCGACTCGCCGAGTACCGCTACTATGACATGGACGGCGTCGTCGCCAGCGCGCTCGACCTGTCTGACGAGCTCGTCGCGGCTCACAACTAGCTCGTTCTTTTAGGGAGTTGCCGGCGTCCATGCGGCGCCGGCGCTCTTATCCGTGTAGGCAATGCCTTGCTAAGGCAGAGGGCAACCAGGAGATTTCTCGTATGGCAAAGGGCAAGACCATAACCTTCGGCATCCCGTGCTATAACTCGGCCGAGTATATGGATCACTGCATCACCTCGATTCTCGAGGGTAGCGACTACGCCGATGACGTGCAGATCGTCGTCGTTGACGATGGCTCCACCAAGGACAACACGTACGAGAAGGCCCTTGAGTGGCAGAATCGCTATCCCAACATCATTAAGGCCGTTCATCAGGAGAACGGCGGTCACGGCATGGCCGTCCTTGCCGCGCTCGAGAACGCCGAGGGCCTCTATTTCAAGGTCGTTGACTCGGATGACTGGCTTGACGAGGACGCCCTCTCGAAGCTCCTTTCGACGCTTCGCGACTTTGAGTGGCGCGACATGCGCGTGGACCTTGTCATTAGCAACTACGTCTATGAGCACGTCGAGGACAACACGCACAACGTTGTCGACTTCAGGTATGCGCTTAAGCGCGGCAAGGTGATTACCTGGGATAAGATCGGCCACTTCAACATGGCCCAGAACCTGCTCATGCACTCGCTTTGCTATCGCACCGACGTCCTTCGTGACGGCGGCGTCCCGATGCCCGCCCACACCTTCTATGTGGACAACATCTATGCCTATGTGCCGCTGCCGCGTTGCAAGACGCTCTATTACCTCGACGTCGACCTCTATCGTTACTTCATTGGGCGCGATGACCAGTCCGTCAATGAGAAGGTCATGGTCAGCCGCATCGACCAGCAGCTGCGCGTCACGCGCATCATGATGGACGCGTATCACCTCTACGACGACGTCGAGAGCACCAAGCTCCGCAACTACATGATCGGCTACTTCACCCTGATGATGGCCGTCTGCTCGATCTTCTCCCGCCTGAGCGATGCTCCGGACGCCATGGAGAACTGCGACAAGCTCTGGGTGCACCTCAAGCATTATGACAAGCGCATGTACCGCCGTGCTCGCATGGGTGTCGTGGGCATCGCGACGAACCTCCCCACGAAGGCGGGAGAGAAGTTCACGCTGGGCATCTATCGCATCGCCTCGAAGCTGATGAAGTTCAACTAGAGCAACGTTTGCCCTGCGCACCGCTTGCGCTTGCGGCGTGTGCCAACCTGAAAAAGGGACAGTCCCTTTTTCAGGTGCTGCGCACCATTTGACGTTTGCGGGACCCGTTCGTGTGGGCGGGTCCCGTTTTTTAGCGGTCCCCACCTGTTGGGGCGCGTGCCATTGCTTATCTGCAGAGGTCCCAGAACGCGACGGCTGTGGCGGCGGCGACGTTCAGGGAGTCCACGCCGTGCTGCATGGGGATGCGCACGGTGAGGTCGCACGCCTCGATCGTCTCGGATGCCAGGCCGTCGCCTTCGGTGCCGAAGAGCATCGCGAGCTTCTCGATGCCGTAAAGCTCTGGGTCACCAAGTGAATAGGAATCGTCGCGAAGGGCGAGCGCTGCGGTCTTGAAGCCGAGCTTGCGGAGGAGCGCCATGCCGTCCGCATCTGCAGCGCCTGCGCTGGGCCAGGCGTCAAAGCGCGCCCAGGGCACCTGGAACACGGTTCCCATGCTCACGCGGACGGCGCGCCTCACGAGTGGGTCGCAGCAGGTGGGGGTGAGAAGCACCGCGTCCACGCCAAGAGCCGCTGCGCTCCTCATGGCGGCGCCGACGTTCGTGGCGTCGGTCACGCCTTCAAGAACGGCAACCCGGCGAGCTTCGGGCATGGAGGCGAGGAGCTCGGCTGCGCTCAGCTCAGAGGGGCGGCGCATGGCACAGAGGACGCCTCGCGTCACGTTGTAGCCCACGAGCTTCGATATCTCCTCATGGGGGAGCACGTAGACGGGGAGGTCGTCGACCGGCCTTATCTCGAGATGGCCGGCGTGCTCGAGGACCTCGGCGCCCGCCATGCCCTCGACGAGCCTCACGAGATCCGCCTGCGTCTCGACTTGCCTCTCTTCGAGCAAGAGTGAGAAGGGCTCGAGCCCCTGTGCGATCGCGAGACGAACGACCTTCTCGCTTTCAGCGACGAGCACGCCCGAGGTGGACTCGAGTCGGCTCCTGAGCTGGCGATCCGTAAGACGCGCGTAGACGTCAAGGCGCGGGTCGCTTGCGGAATCGATGCGAATGATGCCCATGCTCTTATCCCTTTGCTATGGTCCCGCGGACGGAGGCGAGGCGGCTTGATGCCCGTCCTTGTTGGGACAAATGTCGCTATCTGTTAAACCGATGCCATGGAAGCCGAATGGCGGGAGTCTTTGTCTTCTCCATGCGCTACGATACAGCATACTGTGTGTCGGGAAACAAGCGGCTGCGTAGGCCGGGGAAGACAGATAGCCTCAATGCGGAAAGAATCGAAGCCCGGTATGGGAAAGCACACCGCCGTCCCTGAAAAGCCGGAAGGTCGCAAGGGTAAGGTTGCGCTTATCATCCTCGCGGTGATCGCCGGCGTCGTTCTCGCAGCCTACCTTGCCGGCGTTCTTGCGTTTTCATTTCTGTTCATGCCCAACACCACGCTTGACGGCACCGATGTCTCGCTCAGGCTTGCGAGTGACGTGAGCGCGGAGTTCGCCACCAAGGCTTCTACCTATAAGACGAAGGTCAAGGGAGACGGCATCGACCTTGACCTTTCCGGGGTCGACGTTAACCTGACATTTGATCAGGGCGCCTATACCAGGGACATCGTTTCGCAGCAGCATGCCTGGGAATGGCCCCTGCGCATCCTTGACTCTCGTGATATCAAGCCTGCGACGGGTGCTTCCGTCGATGTGGATAAGCTCGACGCGTTGCTGTCGCCCCTCGTCGATGAGATTAACAAGACGGCGACCCAGCCAACGGATGCCACGATTGGCTTCTCCGAGCAAACGCAGCAGTACGAGGTCTGTCTCTTATACACATCTCCGAGCCC